>SPKZ01011323.1_pt1 | contig 10746 bp, 19 predicted proteins | sample 2456571 | NCBI WGS metagenome assembly SPKZ01 (sample SAMN11192286, study PRJNA482655) | marine metagenome | biome: ENVO:00000447; feature: ENVO:00000244|ENVO:00000211|ENVO:00000569|ENVO:00002023; material: ENVO:00002151; isolation source: ocean water from marine abyssalpelagic zone ...
AATGATTATTATATTTCAATGTACAGCACTATTAGACTTCATAGTACAAAAGAGCATTGGATTTGGCTATTCTTAAAGAACCAATCTCTTAGAGTATGACAGTTCCTCCATATTCTAATTATTATTAATTATAGGTACGTTTACTCAAATCTGACTGTACAAGACCGATTTCCTACTTTGTTTTCACGTCTTCTTACAATGAAGTTCCTCGTCTTTGTATTATATTTCTATTCTACATTCGGAGTTACACGTAGTACTTTATTGCCTTATGAGTTTAAACCTAATTTAGTGTACATTTCTTTACGTTGGGAATTCCACCCCTAATTAATAATGGTTTAATAATATTATCCTATCCTCCACCACAGAGGAATGTGTTAGTTTACTATTTTTATAGCCGAAGCTGTCTAAACACATACTTCGAGAACTGACTTGGTAGGTCGTGACGGACTCCTGACGCTCGATTTTCGATAGAGTCTAATTTCGAGTTACATCACTGTTCATTCTCAGTAGGATAATTTGGATAGTATATGGGAATCGAACCCATGTTTTCTCTTTAAGAAACGTCCTAACCACTAGACGAATACTACCTGCTACATGACGGCTAACCCACCGTAGACCGCTTCTGCTTCCCCAAGCGTGGATTCTCTTGGTTCTTGTGAAGGATGTAGGATTCGAACCTACGATAGAGACCTATTATTAGTAGGGTGAAGAAACCACCTCTCCATTACACTCATCCTCCATATTTAATCAAGACAGGTCTCGAACCTGTAACATTTGTATCTTAGTTTATAGTCTCCAGTTTCGGACAATCCACCATGTCAGGGATGCATTTGATTTTATAAATAGTTTAAAACTATTATATTAATCGGGGAGATTTTCACTCTATTTTAGACTGCACACCCGATGTGTATACCAATTCCACCACTTGATTAAAGGGTCTACCTCCCATTTAAGCTTCGACAGTTAATATCCGAGCCGTAGAGTCTCGTACTTAAAATCTTTACTTACTTTTTCATTAGACTACAAAGGTAGTCATTTATTTTATTAAAACAAAATTTATTTCACAGTAGTATCATTTAGTTGCATATTGAAAATCCTTCTAGTATAAGTAGTAGGTGTGTTTAAATCATCAGGATGGTTTTCTACTCCACCATTTTCATTTATTCTAACCTTTAAATCAGGATGCTTATCATATATCATATAATAATTTGATGCTTTATTCTCAACTACTTGGCATCTAAATTCAAGGCTTTCCATGACATTTTCAAACCTACCTACATAAGTACCATCTTCATGATAAATCTTACCTACGTTTTCTTCTTTGATTTTATTTACTATCAATCTTTTTGACATACTACAAATATAACTATTTATATTGTTAAAACAAAATTTATTTTATAATAGAGTATTGGGGAGTTGAACCCTGTTTAAAATCTAAGCTATAGATATTCCACAATTTTTTAATTTAAATACTTTCAACCCTACTATAAATAAATAAATATAAACTAAAATAGGTGTGTTGTTACACCAAAAAGGCATTAGATAACTATGTAGTATAAAGACCTTTTCGGATTGTGATGCTATGAACATCTCTTTATACATTAACTAATACGTAGAGACAATTATTTCTCCCAATCTCTTAGATTTATCCCCCGCAACTTGACTAATTGCTCTATTACCAAGCTAGTATAATGCGTGGGGTCTTCACTTACTCCTTAGAAGATGGCTACACCCAAGCCCACTTTCCTATTTTAATTTAATATTTAATATTTAATTAGTCAAACATTCTTATTAATGATTTATAATCACTAATAAGTTTTCTATATTTAACAGCTTCTTCATCTGTTATTTTCTTGAATCTAATTTCTGTAGATTCTCTATTATATCCATCTTCAGCAGAAAAATTGTCATCGTGTCCATCTTCAAGGACTTCATCATATTCATCATATGTTAAAGATTCATCTAAGGAATCATAACTACTATCTGATGATACTGATATCTCAGTCCCTCCAAATTCTGCTTCTCCATGCCCATCATAAAAATATGTGGTTTCTTTTACTAAATAATCCATTAATCGTATTGTATTCGTATTGTATTCTTATTATATTCTTTCTTTATTTACTAATTTTAATATAAAGACATCACCCAAATTAATGAATGATGTCTTATATTATTCATAAGCTCGATGTCGCCAAAGAGTATATGAAGCAATCAGGTTTAGCACCTACAGCATAATCTGTTTAGGTCACGAAATAAATGGGGTCTAACTTGCAGTCTCCCCCTTTCGATATTAGCATCTACATCATTTCTTGCTGAGACTCATTTGTGTTGTGACAGCAATATCATATATTTATAACATAGTCCGTGAACCATATCCGCAAGTTAATGTTGTCATACATTAAGTAGCACTCTATAATATTGTTTTTCCTTTCTCAATGGAACAACACATTCAGACTTTCACCTGATATTCTTATTTAGAGTCGTGTCAATGTTTTCCGACTATTTCTTAACTGTTACAAAGGTAAGATAAATAATTATACTTTCCTAATTATATTTTAGAAATTTAGGTATAAATTAATCTACATAACCATCCCAACCGCTATCCCAACCGCTATCGCTATGAGAGTCACCGTCCCAGTCATCTAAAGAGCGTTTATTTCTATCGTTTGAGCTATATAATTCGCCACCACAATCATCTAATGATTGTGTGTTTTTATCATCTGATGGTATAAGCACTACTGAAAAAAACAACACTAATATTAATATTACGTAAATCATACTTTTATTTTTTGGTTTGTATTAATATATACACTAATCAATATTATAATTTAATTAATGTATCATAATCTATCCAACCTTTTTGGATATTAAACTCTTTCAGGGTCATATATCCGAATTTTTGTAAATCCCAATCAGTTCCAAATCTTTTTTGGATACTTCTGTAGTACTTAGTTCTATTAGGTGCTTTACAGTTAATAACTTGGTGAAAAGTATCACCATTTTTAGTTTTCCCCCAAACAACCCAATCTTGATTTGTACTAACTTTCATAAATAATTATTTATATCTGTTTAACTTAGATACAATCTACGAAAAGTATAGTTATAAACCAAGTAATTAATATAAACATTACATCATTTTTTTCAGAACTAATCTAGTAATATCTAATTGTTCTTCTAAACCATATCCATTTTCTATTCCTTGGTCTATTGCTTTAGACAATTCTGCCTTAACTTTAGGTTGCTTTACGATAAGTTCATCATATAATTCTTTATACTCATCATCTGACATCCATTTTGCTCTAAATACATCTTCAAGTATTTCGTCTATTTCTTTAGAATATTTCAAATCATCCACAACTTTAAGATATTTAGTATGTACATGATAAAGATGTCCATCATCATTGAACACTGTATCGACGTATATCATATTACTAGTAGAAACGTTTTGTCCCGTTTTTTTAAGAATAATCGCCTGTTCAAATAATCCTTCATAGAACCAAACAAATAGTTTTCCTTCTAATATTTTCACTTTTAAGATAGAATTAGCAGTTATTTTCTGCTCAATATCTTCTTCTATTTTTAATTCTTCTTTAAATATTTTCATAATGTAATTATTTTATTATCGCCAAATAAAAGAATTGGCTTTAAACATGTTTTGTAAATTGTGGACATCCCTCATATCTTTATTAGTATAAGTTAAATCGCCTTTAGTCATTAGTAATTTCCTACTAAGTGTATTTCCTACACTGTCAATAATAATCACATCATCTACGTCTTCATGGTTGTTGAAAAAATCTAAACAGCAGGTCGTAAAGTTGTCTTTAAGGTCACAGCCCTCTGAGTATGAAACTTCAGTCCCATCTGTGAAATTATAATGTATTGTAATCATAATATTTAGTTAGAAGGACATGATTCGAACCTGCGTACCCTTTCGATATTTGCTTCTCTACTTCGGGCAAGTGGTTTCCGTCCATTAGTGTATTATTTTAAAATAATACACATTGAGCAAAAGATTAAGAAGTTCACCCTCAACCAATCATATAGGACTAGACCATCGCATTAAGCCTGACTCTGCCACCTTCTAATGTAGTTGCGAGAGGTGGAATCGAACCACCGATAATCAAATGCTCTGCCAACTGAGCTACCTCGCATATATTTATTACTCTTTAATGAAAGACAGTGAATAATATTTCACAAGTCTATCAAAATCATTACTGATATACATATCGTAAACCGTTGTATCATCAAAGTCTCTTAACAAGCCTGAGTTAAATCCTTTTCTTTTATATCCATTCGTTATCACTAAGTCGTAAAGACTTTTGTGTGCGATTGTAGAAAATACTCTTCTATTGTATGTTAGCTTATCCTTACTAGTTGTTTCTATATCAATATCCCAACTTAAAAGATTATCATCAATAGAATCTTCACTATAACTAATATCAAAATAAGCATCATCAGGGATATTGTTATCTTTCATAAAAGATGTTAGCTCTAATGGGTTTACATCCATAATGCTAATACTTTTCGTATCCTTTTTTGTTTGAGGCGTTCTTTTATTTAAGTTTAAATATGCATCGTTTAAAGCTTGGATTATTAGAGTTTTCATATGAATTGATTTAAAATAAGTGATAGTCTTTATTGCTTATATCAAATATAGTAAATAATTTTAAATAAAACAAATATTTCAGTAAGCTTTATACATCTTCTGCACAGGTAGAATAGTTAGAACCGCCACAAGTACACCCACCTCTTGAATCATATAATTCTACTTGGTAAGGACAATCTATACCTACTCTAATAGGTTGGTATCTTTTACGATTATGATTCCTCTTTCCATTTTTCTTAGCCCTTAATTTAGAGCGTTCCTGTTTCTTTATTTTCTTATCTTCCTTAGTCATATAAATATAAACTAGAATAAAATGTAATGGTTATTACGAGGCGTATAAGCATATATCTTTTGAACTGTTACTGTTCAGATTCCACATGGGAAACGTGGTGATGAATACTAGGGAATCTTAATTTCCACCTATTTATTGTAAACGTCTATTCCTTATATCTTCCTGAAGCGTGTGACTTAACCATTACTTATACAAAGCTAATACATTTTATACTATAATGCAAGTTATGAATGGAATTTATTTAAAACCAAATGTGAGACCTTTGCTAAATTTCCTACCCTCTTCAGTTCTACCAAAGAACATAAAAAACTCACCATATTTATTTTTTGTCTTATTTAGAAGTTCTCTATTATGGATATCTGTATCTCTATAATTTATAGTCACACAAGCTATCTGTATAACATTATCGAAATCTCTAAAACAATACATGATATGTTCAACAGGAGTACCTGATTCATCTGATTCTTTTTTAATCTTTGCGTAAAACTCTTGAATTTCAATATTGAATCTATCTGCTTTTATGAGAGATTCTATCATGATTATTTCAGAGTCTATCTTATCAAACTCTTCATCTTCTTTCGAATCTGCATTCCTGAAAACAATATCATGTATATTCTCCATTCTTCTTTTAATATCTCGATACCTCTCTTCTGTTATTTTATACATTCTTGTTATTGTTATTGTTATTGGTTAGTAGTACTATCAGGTTTATGAAATCCTCTTTGGTGTTCCATCATATTATTCTTAATATTTCTATGTTTAATATTTTTAATAATATTGGTATTTTTACTTGAATCTGAATTATGGTTATGTTTAATTTTCGCAACACATGCAGAAATCCCTATCAAGATACATGATATTAATATTCCTATAGCTACATATTTTAATATTTTAAGTGATTTGTTTTTCTTTATATCCATACTTTCCATTCCTTTTTAGTATATAGTATGTCCTAGTACTATATTTTCTGAATAAATACTACTCGCTAATATAAACCAATCCTTTCCATCTTCGTTACCTTTTATAATTTTATCATAATGGTCATCTAAAGTACCTTTAACTTCAACTAAATCTACATGTTCATAATCTTCTAACGGGTCATCATCTTCTTCAGCCCATTCTGCTCTAGCATCTGCAACATATATCTTCTCCCAATTCTCTCTATCTTTTTTAGTTTCAAAAGATTTAGTAGGTACTCTATAGTAATGTTCAAGATATTTATATTCTACTATCTCAATCAATGGGTCATATCCTAATAGTAAACTTGATGCTTTCTTAGACAAATTCTTAGGTAGTAATGCTTTCCTATCATATTGTTGTAGTATAGAATCAATTTTACCGTCTATTGCATATTCATCTAATACTTCAGTAAATCTTACATATGGTCTAACTTTATCTAATAATTCTTTCCTTGCCTCTAAATACTTTTGTATAAGTGGGTCATCTAAATGAACTACTGGGAAATTTGGTTTCTTAGTATCTAACATATCTATCCTAATAAAGCTTTTATTTTTGCTTGTCTATTCACTTTTAAAAGGTGTGAATCTCTTGTTACTTGTTTAAACTTCAGACCTGATAAGCCTGATAAATAAATTTGAAATTGTTTAGCGACCAATGGATTATCATATCCTTGATTATGAGCTTTTAATAGTCTTAGATTAACATATAAAGCTTTATCTATACTAGATGTGTATTTAGCGAATGAAATGTTATAAAAAGATAATAATACACCTTTTTCTAAAACAATTTCACTGCTACGACCTCTATTATATTCTTTTGGAATAGTAAAATCTTCTAGAATTAAAACGTCTTGTTTTTCTTTTATTCCTTCTGTGTGGTAAACAATTTCTGTCTCTACTCCTAAGCCCTTGGTATTCCCTGTTCTCATGCTCATTACAATTAATCTCTCTTTCTAATTGTAGTAAGTTCTGCTTGGTTTGTTCTATTAAATGTTCATAAAAATCTTGATATGTACACATAGTTTATACTTTTACCCAATCACCTAGTTTTTCTATAATATATGAATTATCAACATTTATAGCATTATACTCACTTACGGTACTCGTAGTATAACGCACAGTCTTTAATTTATGTAGTAAAAAGTTATCTAAAAGATTCCCATTTTTATCAATCACCTTATTATCAAAAAGTACCTGTTGAGCATCTTTAAAACTATCACTTTCTATTAAAATTCCAAATATTGTAGGTTCAGGTTTAAGATTAATAAACCCTTTACTTAATAATAGATTCAGAATGTTATAAAATCTATAAACAGGAAATTTATAAACATGGTTATAAACACCGCAATGTTTTATTAATGTTTTATATTCTCCACTATAATTATCATTAGACTGAGCTACTTTTTCAGAATATTCTTCTTTAAGAATATTAGATAACTCCTCTATTTTCTTTTCAACCATTAAAGAATCTTCTTTAATTAAAAGAGACTTTGTATAGGAATTTCGAACATTGTTTATTCTACAATATTCACTAACCTCTCCTGTAGATAAAAATTCTGATACTCTACTACAGAATAGATTATTATCAATGTAGTGTTGTATCTCTACCTTAGCAGGTATTTCAATGTCATGTTGGCTACCATAAAATTTATCAGTACCATCATCATGCTTATAAAAATAATTTAGATAATCGTCATATGTTTTTAAACTTTCTCTTTCCTTTTTATAGTTAGCTCTTTTTTTAGTAGCTTCTTTTTTAGTAGGACATTTCTCTTTGAAGAATTTTTTAAACCCCTCTTTATCCCAATTTAATATCTTCCCTGTATTAGGATTAATTTCGAACTGGATTTCATCACCACCGATGAATAATGGTAAAGAACCATCTTCATCATATAACTCTTTGCCGTTATCATCTATTATTGTAAGACTTGCTAAGTCATTACATTTAGCGTATAGTTTTAATTTCATATTTCATATTTCATTATACAAACGAATATATAATCTCGTTCTTATTAGTAGAAGATAAAGTCTTTCTATACATAAATAGAAAGAATCTTTTATATCCGTTGTAATTTTTCGTACCATCTACTTTACTCTTAATGATAATATTACGCTCAGTTTTAAAGATAAATTTCATCATTAGTGTGTAGGTCTATGTTTTTTTAAATATTTTTTTAAATCAATGGTATCATCATCATTATCGCTTACACCATCGTTATTCCAACAATCATTTTCGAAATCAATTCCTGCTTGGAATGCGTGTTTCATAATATTCTCAATATCTGACCAATCATAAATAGTACCATTCTTACCATATCTATTCTTCAGAACAATATCATACCCTTCCGTTTCAGTATTCCAAGCTAATGTCATATTAGCCTTATTCATAACCTCATGTTCGTCCCTAGAAACTTCATGTCTAGAAGTAGCATCTACTAGTTGAATAGATTTGCCTGAATTAATATAATCATTTGGAACTAAGCATAGACTTCCATCCATAATATATGAAACATCTACATTGCCTTGCATAGTGACAAAATCTATAATCATAGAGTTTGTAATCTCTGAAATGTTGTGTTTTAAACATAATTCCATGTTTGTAGTAGCAATTATTTTACCATGCATTTCACATGGTTTGTAACCATTTCCATTCCCTTCTACATTTATTAACCACTCATAACCTTTAGCAGTACCGTAATCCTTATCAATAGATTTGATAGTCTCTAAAGCTACGTTAGAGGTGTGTACTAAGTCGCCAACATCATAACCGTGTATATCATTTTCATAGATATATAAATCATATGAGAAGCATTCGTTTTGATATGTATTTTCTCTAATATAATCAAGATTATTCCATAAGCCATAGAAATGTCTAATAGATTTAAACAAATGATTATTTTCTAATTTATTATCCTTATTAATAAGAGCTACAATTTTATGTTTTGAGTTCATAACTTTATAATTTATACTTTATGCTTCGTTAATATTCTCTTTATCTTTCTCGTTTTCAGGTATTTCCCTATAGAATATTAAACATTTATCAGTATTTTGAGTTTTTCGTTCATATTTTATATCAACAATATATACATCATTTTTTTCTAACCATTCATTAATCTCTGATTCCATACAAGTTGCATATATTATTTTAATCTTTAATCCTTTTGCTCTAAACATATTTCTAAACTAGTTCTAATAAGAAAAATTTTTTCTTCCCTCTTTTAATTAAAAATTTATTGCCTCGTAAGATATCAAAATCATCTATGTTAGAATCTAAATTCACTTTCTTATCATTTATAGATATGGCATTAGAGCCTAATAAATCTCTCAACTCTCTCTTTGATTTAAAGAATTTGAAATTTGTTCCTGATGTGAATAAGTCCAAAAACGAAACATCATTCTGTGTTCCTTTTTTGATTTCAAATCTATCAATACCTTCAAGAACTTCATCAAATAATTTATCACCAATGATATCTAACATATCTATTGTGTTATCACCAAATAAAATCTTACTAGATTTTTCTGCCTGATTCGCTAAAAATCTACTATGAACCATAGTGGTAACTTCCATTGCTAACAAACGTTGTAATTTTTTCTTCCCTCTATTTTCGTTATGTTGAGATATAATTTCTTCTATAGCATCTTTTTCAATAGTTGTGAAAATCTTGATATATTTTTCAGCATCATCGTCCTTAACATTCAACCAAAATTGAAAGAATTTGTAAGGAGATGTTTTATTAGAATCTAACCAAATAGCACCCGATTCTGTTTTTCCAAACTTCTCACCGTTTTCTTTAGTGAGTAATGGGCATGTGAACCCAAACGCATTACCACCGTTTACTTTTCTAATAAGTTCCGTACCTGTTGTCATATTACCCCATTGGTCAGAACCACCAATTTGAGTAGTACATTCGTATTGTTCGAATAAATGTAAGAAATCGTAGCCTTGTACTAATTGGTATGTGAATTCCGTAAAACTCATACCTTGTTCAGAATCAATCCTACTTTTCACAGATGCTTTATTCATCATGTATGATACAGGTATATGTTTTCCTATGTCACGGATAAAATCTAAAAAGTTGATATTTTGAAACCATGATTTATTATTTACTATCTGTGATTCACTTGATAATAAATGTTTGAACTGTTTTACTAAGCATTCAACATTAAAATCAATTGTGTTCTTTTCTAATAGGTTTCTTTCTTTTGATTTACCTGATGGGTCACCTATCATACCTGTTGCACCACCGATTAAAGCCATAGCTTTATGTCCATGTTTTTCAAGGTGTTTTAAAAGCATGATAGATACGAGATGTCCTACGTGTAAAGAATCTGCTGTGGGGTCAAAGCCTACGTATGCTGTTACTTTATTTTCTTTAAAGTGTTTATCTGTATCAGGGATTATATCTTGAATCATCCCACGCCATTGTAATTCTTCTATTAAATGCATTTGTATTAAATAAAATTTTATTTAATACAAATATAGAAAATTCTTTTTATTAATCAAAGAAACTTGCGTTAATAAATAATAAGTAGAGTTTTTGTTTTAAATCAGGATGTGCGTTGTTATCTTGTAAAAAATCTCTAAGCTCGATATAACTATCTTCAGCTTTCATGATATCCAACTCCTGTAGTTTAAGATGTGTATTATAAGATGCTTCTTCTAAAGTATCTTCTAAATCTATTGTTTTGTTTTCATTTTTAATTTTATAGCGAGTAGCATCATTAAAAGAATCTTCAACTTCATAGCTATTTCCTATGTGTTTTTGATACCAATAATTTCTATTCGTACATCTGTATATTGTAACTTCCATTATTTTAATGATATACTCTTTTCTATAAAATATCCTATCCTATTTTATCCAAATTTTTTTTGGATATATTCAGCTTTC
>SPKZ01021131.1_pt1 | contig 10745 bp, 17 predicted proteins | sample 2456571 | NCBI WGS metagenome assembly SPKZ01 (sample SAMN11192286, study PRJNA482655) | marine metagenome | biome: ENVO:00000447; feature: ENVO:00000244|ENVO:00000211|ENVO:00000569|ENVO:00002023; material: ENVO:00002151; isolation source: ocean water from marine abyssalpelagic zone ...
CCTTCTGCTTTCGTTACCGCCCCTTGAAATAGAGTTTTACCCATTATTTCAGTGCATCGTTTGTTTATTTCATATTCAGTTAAATGGTATTTCATTTGTAGACTCCTATAAACTTAAAATCTTTCTTATGTCGTCCGCGCCGACTTCATTTATAAACTCTTGTGCGTGTGAGCTTTCCTTGAAATGTAATGTGTGGAATATTGTAGAGAAACTAACAACCCTGCACGCCCCAGTTACGCAATACTTAATTTTGTATTCGTCACCCCAATCGGGTCTTTCATCTCCCCAACTCTCAGCCATACGTTTACGGGCGAGTTGGCGTAGTTTCTTTTTTTTCAACTTCAAGCTCAGCGGCTTCTTGTGATATAAAATATCCACCTTGGTTAAGCGTGGATATGTAATTACCTCTACAATTGATATGGTTACCACCTATGTACAGCACTCGATTCGCATCATCTAGCGTTAAAGCCTGCCCAAACATCGGCTCGGGACGTTTTAGCGCTTCTAGCTCCTCTTGCATTTCTGTAATTTGATTTTCTAACTCTTCTATTTTCTTTTGCTTGTTCATTTTTAATATCCCCTAAAAAGTATTCAACTCATCTGATAAGAGTAATGCTATAACTAAGAATTAATGATGTCAATGGATATTATGAAATTATTAGAATTATTTTTAAACGCTCTGTAAGCCATTCTAAGGTGATATAAATATAGGGGTATAGTAAGGTACTACTATATAGAGAAAACCCCTGAGAATGCTCTACAGGGGCTTATATGAGGGATATTTAGGTAGGTGTTAGTCTGTAAAAAGTATCTCCACTTCTTCTTCTATTACATCTGCTATCTCTGAGAAACTCTTCTCTTGTATATCATTCAGTAGGGTTAAATCCCGACCTTTATCTAGTTCACCGTTAGGGGTTCTTAAACCTAACCATTTCTGTACTTCAGGGTAGTCTTTAAGGGTGCTAAATCTTTGGAAATCCGGTAATAATAAAGTATCACTATTCTCTAACTCATTCTCCGTCTCTTGCTCGTACACCCTACATGCTACTCCTAAGCAGCAATAACAGTCTGTATCTTTATTATACAAGTAACTATCACCTTGTCTATACTCACCACTACGTAGAGCTTCTACCCATTTCTTTGCGTTATCATTTAATACCATTATTTATTCTCCTATTTTAACATTCTTACTATCTGCTATTAGATATACATGTGCACCACAAGACAATGGTTTATCAGGGGAGTACATTAACTCTGCGATAGTACATCCATTATTATCCACAATACAAACATTATTGCAATAAGTATTATCTTTATAAGTTTTTACAGTGATAACTTCTTTTTGAGGTACATCTTTCTTATCCTTATTCTTTCTATTGTGCTTTATGTTATGTTGATTAACATGGATTATTGTTTTCATTTATTTATTTATTCTCCTCTACATATTTTATTTTAAAAATCTTACTAAAAACCTATTAAGTATTATAACACCTATGAGACAAAACATCCACCATTTAGTAGAGAAACTTTCAACCCCTAACATTTCTAACCCTAGAGATAATAACATTCCTACAATCCAACAAATAATATAAATTTTAATACCTAAACCTCAAAACAACTGTTATGTTAATTACCAACACGTATTCAACTCATATATTACCACATCAAACTCTGGAATAAGGATACCTTCAATTAATTCCAAAATAACACCCCAATCACAACCTGCCCTATCAGAAGCAAATCTAAAAGGAAAACCTAAAGTAACTTTTCCATATCCTATACCATAAAACTTGTCATGTAAAGTGCTATCATAGAAATCTATATAATTAGAAATAGGGTATCTAATATTTGATAAACCTTTTGCTATATATCCGTAATGTCCATATCGTTGGCCATCGTACCCGTAACCATCTTGTCCTACAAGGTTTATTACCCCTCCTCCTAAAGATAAACTACCCATACCATAACTACCCTTCTTATAAGCTTTATACGCCTCTGGTATTTGTTCTCGTATCTGTCTAGCTATACCACTTCCCATTACACCTTTGTTATTACAGCAGTGTACTAAGAAGTCTATTTCTTTGTTTAGGAGTGCTTTTACAGCGTCACCTTCTACATGTTTAATGCTCATAAATTAACCTCCTCTAATACTTCCCTAATTTTACGGTCAACCTCACACTTCTCTTTTCTTATAAGAGATTCTTCTAAAGACTTCTTATAATTCTCAACACAATCAATACCCTCTTGGAGGTATTCTCCTTCCTCCTCGGTAATGAGATTAGAGTTGATCCAACATGTGATTTCTTTATGTAATCCTACGAAGTAGTAGATTTCCGCAGTAAGTTTTATGTTTTCTCCGTAAGAGTACACTTTTTTATCGGAAACACTTACTCTTGTACATTCACTATCCGCATATTCTATTTTAAAACCTTCAGGATGTTTCAGCATTAATTCTAACAGAGAATGAACGGGAGGTGAAATCCTTGGATTATCCTTGATAACTTCATCTTCTATATGGTTCTCTTCCATAGAATCTACTTCCTCCTCTCCTTTTTTATTAGATGACCTCTTCTCGTCAAGATACGTATCATATACAAATAACACTACAATTGCACCTATAAATGAATATATTTCCCACATAATAGCCCCTCCAACGCATTCTAGGCGTATTAAAATATTAACCTATACTATCCTAATAACTTTAATTAGATAAAGCATTAGGCAGTTTACTAGGGTTTTTTATCTTATCCATCATGCTATTAAACGTATCATCAGACGGACTATATTTTTTACGTAAGGCGTTTTCTCCCCACACATCTACAATTTTCAAAGGATTACGGTTACCTTTTCTCCTTCTACTATTTTGAAGGATGTATCCATACCTTGTCATAATCACCACTCTTGTCCCTGTAACGGGGTCTGTCCACGGTTGTGGGAAGGTTTTAAACCCTCTGTCTATTACCTCGATTACTGTATCTTCCTTCCCATTATATGAAGGATAATATTCACTTTGAATAATTACAGTTTCTCCCACACTAAATAGATTCTTCATAATAATCTCCTAAAATATTCTAAAATACGCTCTGTAAGCCATTCTAAGAGGTTCTAATATCTACCCCTTACGATGGTATTACTTTTAAGAGAAGTCCTCTCAGGGAGCCTCTCAGGAGCTTCTAGAGGCATCTACAACCACCTCCATATAACATATAACTCGATAACAACACAAAAGGTAAACAACTTAAATTCTCTAGGCTGTTTATGGTCTATTGATTTAATCGTACCAATGTAAGTTAAACCTATAATACCAAAAGACATAACAGACTTCAACGTATTTTCTAAGATTAAGCATAAAGTAATTAATTCCATATATATCACCTCTTTTGTGTTGTTATTTAATAAAAACCTATAAAGCTTTATTCCACTTAGATATTACTCTAGTTATAGTAGCTAAGTCAATACCTTCTGTATTACCAGACTCTATTATATTCTTAAATTTATTTATAGAGGTATGACACGCAACCACATTCCCTTTTTCGTAACCTTTGGTGTGGTCTATTCTATCTATAGTAGAGGTCTCTTCTGTTAAGGGCATTCCAGAATAGTAGCATTTCTTTGCTCTTAGTATATTCTTTATCGAAGTTAGTGTTAAGGAAAAAGGTATTCCTCTTTGTATAGCGTTGTTGTATTTATTTGTGAATTTTTTAGCAACTTTTATCTCGAATTCTACTTCTTTAGATAAAGGAGGTGATTCATGTAACAAGTGGGCTATATCAGGGAACTTATCAATTATCTGTAATTTTAATGCCTCAGATAAGTCAGTAGAATCGTAAGTAGATAAAGTATATTCTAGCTTATCTTTGTTTTTAGAAGAGACTAACTGGTTAATAAGGTTGTTATAGTCTGAGGTCTTCATAGAAATTTTCATTAATAATTCTCCGATGTGTTTAATATAAGTATTGTTAAATTTAAGGTAATAAAAACCCTATAAAGCAATAATACTCTATAGGGTTTATAAGGTCAACTAGTTTTTATAATATTATTTTAATTCATTCAGTCTTTTAATAATATCTTCCTCAGATAAATCTTGTAATTTATCCTCTTGTTTACGAGCTAGTATCTCTACAAGCTTTTGTCTCTCTTGTGCCACTTTAGCAGAATTTTCTCGGTCTTCCTTTTCTTTTACTAATACTTGGATGATGTATTTTACAATTTCAAACATATCAAGTAGTTTCTGGTTTACTTGAGATTTAGTAACCACAAAAGATTCTTCTTGAGTCTCTTTAATTTCCTTATTCAAATCAATAGCAATCTGATTAAGACTCACCTGATTGGGACTCCCTGTTAGGTTTAAATCCCACAATTGCTCTACTGTTAATAGACCTTTACTAGATTTAAAACGATACTTACCACGTGCTGCTTTTTCAAATAAATTTGTCATTATGCTTTCTCCTATTAAAATACTACTTTAATTACTCTTTTAAAAGAGCCGTTTACTTTAACTAACACTTCATTTCGCAAAGTAGAACTAAATCCTACACCACTTAATTGCTCATTGCAAGTCTTTGCTTTTAGTTTTGAAGATAGAACCTCAAAGGCTTTTCTATGTTCATTTAATTCCTGTCTAAGGAATTCATTGTAGAAACCCCTAGCGTCCTCAGGGTTAATACAATCCTTCAGTATAAAGAAGTAGTGCTTATTGCCAGTCTCTTCTCCGTCCCAATGGTTAGGGGAGTTAAGAATCATGTCTACAGGAGTCCATTCTAGTGTGTTTATTCCCCATATATTTTTAGATAAAGGCTTACTTTTAAGTTTTTCTTCAATTAAAGAAAATTCTCCATTTTTTAGAGATACAGTAGCCACCTCTACTTTTTCAGAATGTCCTAAATCCCTTTCATAATTATAATCGTAAATAGTTCCATCAAACTCAATCTGAGCAGTGAAACAACTCCTTCCTGCTCTTTTAGAAAAATTATGAACATAGAAGACATATTTACCTGCTCTCATCTTATCTTTACTCTTAAATGTTATATTTTCAACAGATACGCCTCTTGGATGAGTAATGTCAACATCAAGTCTTCCTCCTTTCCCGTCCGAATTGTGTCCGTAGTATATATGAGTATAGGGGGTATCACAATGAGCGTCTAAATCACTCATACAAGGGACTTCATCATTCCATTTAATAGAGAAACGTAAATCCCCTGTAACGTCACCTCCTGCGGATTTAACATGTTCTACCATAGAATCTGTAACTTCCCCTTTGTATGACCAAGAGAATGGGTTACCCCATTTTAGAAGGTTAGGCGCATCTGCATTACTCGGTGCTATTAAACTTACAAAGTTACTAGAATGTTTATTATCTAACATTACCTCGATAGATTCTGCGCTAGGGACTACTTTTTCTATGAAATCTTTAATAGACACACTCTCTACTTTATCTAGGCTAATATTGTTGTTAGATCCCTTAGTAGGCTCTACCAAATCAAATACACCTCCACCCATAACAGGTTGTACCTTACTGTCTGCAAAGATAACATTATTGATAGTCAAATCACTTAGTTTAGCAAATCTACGGGAGAACGCCTCATTTATACCTAACTTATCTATAGTAGCTTGTGCCTTATTAATCATAGACTTTGTAACTAAAGCTTTTGACCTTTTATAGTTATGAGGTGCTACTTTACTTTCATAACTCTTAACTGCATCTTCTAACTCCTCTCCCTCTGAGATATCTACAATAAGAGTACCTATAGCAGTATTACGTACTCTTACAGAAGAGCCTAGTGAAGCAGACTTGACCCAAGAGTAGCGGTCTACATCTAAGTCACTTCCTTTAAACCCTTCTAATAAATCTTTAAGAGTGTCTACAGAACCTTTATACTCCTCTCCTCTGTATAAAGAACCTTGATTAATTAAATCTAATACTATATCTACCGCGTCCAATGAAATGGTTTCAATAGAACGTTTTAACACGTTCATGTCAGAGGTACGTTCGCCTTTGAACGAGGGATATTCACTTTCTGGTAATATGTAACGTTCAGGCATATCTAAGAAGAAGTGGTCATGTTTAATCGTAGCGTTATCTTCTGTTACTTCATAGTTATACTCTACACCACACCGTTTTTGATTTTCACGGAATACGTTAGAGATAGGATATTTGTGAATTTCCTTAGAAAGTTCGTCTACTACAACTTGATAGTTAGGGTCTTCTACTTTAAAATCCCACAACGATGTTATTGTATTATCTTCATTAATCTTAACAATATTTCCGTATTGTCTTAAAAAGTTACGACAACAGTTACAATCGTGGAAGGTACGCTCACGGAAGATAGGGTTAGTTCCTTCAGGAAAGCTACTGAGATATAAATCTACTAAAGTATCCCTTTCAGGTAACTCTACATAAAATAACTCACCGTCTGTCATGGTGTTAAAATGGTTTAGTAAAGCTTGTTGTAATAAATTGAAATCAAGTTTCATAGTTAGTTTCCTTCTCTTTTTCTCTAAGACGGGTATATCTTAGTTATTTCTTATCTTAGTGTCAACACTTTTATTTAAAATAAATAAAAAAAAAAACACCCTACACCAAATTAATGATGTAAGGTGCTATAAATGTTATCTTAGCTTTCACAAGCCACACAAACTCCTTTAGAAGCTTGTACCCCTGCTTTACTTCTAATGTAGTAAAGACTCTTTATGTGTTCATCATTAGCTGCTAGATAATGAACATAAGCTATGTAAGCTGGGTCTTCTTCTGCGTCAAAGGCTAAGTTCAAAGACTGCGCTTGTGCTTGCCCGTATCTATCCATTACTTTTTGTCTTACACTAGCTAGACGTATAACAGTAGTCTGGTCTATTTCAAAGAACGTTTTAAATACATCCTTATCTTCTTGAGATAGAAAATCTAAATGTTGACAACTTCCTTTGTTATCGAGAACACTATCTATCACTTCGTCATTATATTGTCCGTAAGACTTCAGCAGTTCTACAAACTCAGGGTTAATCCTAAAGAGTCCTCCTGCTGCACTACCCTCTGTGTACACATTACCATACCAAGGTGTGATACCTTGACTCTCACTACCAAAGATCAAGGAACTAGTTACATTAGGAGCTAACGCTACTGTATGTGTATTTCGTACTCCATACCCCTTGCACCATTCAGGTTCTCCCCACTCTTTACCCATCCATTCAGAAGCGCTTCTAGCTTCTTTAGCTAAGTGGTCGAATATCTCCATATTCTTCATGTGCGCTTCGAAGGATTCAAAAGGTATCTTCTTCTTTTGGAAGTAAGAATGTAACCCACTAATACCTAACCCTAACGCCCTAGACTTCTCTGTACCCCTTACTGCCTTTTCTAATCCTTTAACTTTTCTGGCTTTCTCTAAGAAGTAACTTACAAGACAATCTAAGAATACTGTCATTACATATACAGCATCTGTATCTTTCCATTCATCATAAGTAGAACATACCATCCCAGATAGTACACAAGTATAAGTATGATCTTCATCAGAATGAAGTGTAATTTCTGTGCACAAATTACTAGCTTTACTACTTAATCCTAAATTATTGTACATAGGAGGTTGAGAACGTTTCACCTTATCAGGGAAATACCAATAACCTTTCCCTGTAATCATCTTAGTAGCTAATATCTTCTGTACTCTAGCAATAGCATCAGGTTCTTGATTATTTAAAGCTTCTATGTCTTCGTCATAAAAGTTATATCCAACATTAGCCCCCTCTGGTTCATTCTTTAAATGAGTAGCTAATTACCAAAAGTCTCCATGATTGAAGTCAATGTAACCTGCCCAAGCTCCTCTTCTTGTACCACTTTGTGATACTTTCTGAGACATAGTAACAAAGTCTTCGAACACAGGAACAGCACCATTAGCTGTACCACCACGAGAGATATCACTGCCTCTCTCTCTAATATCACCTAAATAAGAGCTTGTCCCAAAACCCTCTTGTGACAGTATAGCACACTGTTTAATATCATCATAGAAGTCGTGTACACTGTCACCTACGTAAGTACCGCTACAGCTTACAGGCATCCCATTATTTGTGCCTGTATTACCTAAGACAGGTGTAGCTAAATAAGCATGACCTTCCATAATACACTCTTTCCAACGCTTCTTGAAGTAAGCTGCGTTACTAGGGCAATAACTCCCTACTGTCTCTACTACTCTGTCTATCTGTTCTTCAAATGTGTCAACACCTTTAAGGTATTTAGTTTTAAAGGCTTGCCATGACAGAGTAGTAAACCAATGAGGAAGTTTACCTTCTGCTTGTAGCTGCTTTCGTTCTTTTGAAAATTCTTCAAAAATACTTTCCATTAATAAGTCTCTCCCCATGTAAAGTCTTTTTCTGCCCAATCTCTATTATATGCACTACCTAGTTTATAAAAGAAGTCGTGCTGTGTATCCCCTCCAATCATTTTATAAAACCACTTAGCAATAGGGTTATATGTAGGGTTGTAAATCTTCTTTAATCCTAGATTTTGTAAACATAAGTCTATTCTAGATTGTACAAAATTCTCCATCTGTTTAGCGGTAATACCTTTAATCGCTCCTTTCGAGAATATCATTTCTATTATTCTTTTCTCATGTTCCATAATAGTCTTTGCTGCCTCATATATCCTGTCAAAGAGAGCTTTCTCTTCCTCTTCAGTGTACCCTGCCTCCTTTTCTTCTTTAAGGAGATTACGGAAACACCATGCCCCTGTCTCAGAATGTAGGTTCTCGTCCTTAACTGAGAAAGTTAAACCTGAATGTATATTAGGTATCTTGTTCTTTCCATCTGCTTGAAAGTGCATTAAGAATGCAAAACTAGAGTATAAGATTGCCCCTTCTATTAAGCTAAACACTCCTACAGAGAATAAGTCGTCTTTATCTGTAACCGCTTCGTCTAAGAAATCCATTCTATCTTTTAACACAGGGTCGTCTACAAAAGAACTATAAAACTCATCATTGTCTAATCCAAGGAGTTCATCTACCCTCTGATAGAATCGACTATGTATAGCCATTTCTACATTACCAAAACATAAACCTAGCATGGAAAACTCAGGTCTAGGGAATATCCTTCTAAATCTACCTGACCAATATTCATTACCAGCAAGGATTTCGTATTGAGTGAATAAAGATAACGTTGTCATTACTCCATGTAATTCCGCTTCATCTAATTCCGTCTTAATACAGTGTAAGTCTTTTTCTACCTTTGGTTCTGTTGGTAACCAAAAGATGTCATGTTGTGCTTCTACTGCTTCTAATACTACAGGGTAGTCATACACTGGTATTGTCTTTTTAGTTTTACATCTTGGTAAAGCTCTACTTTCCATTATCACCTCTTACTACTCGGTTAACAAAATTCTTCCAACGTTTATCTGTCCTCCAATGCCCTACATAACGTTCCCCGTAAACAGGGACTCTGTTAAGAGTAAAATGAGGGCATACTAAAGTCTCTATATTCAACTTCAAATCCATCCCCATACTGTGTAAGCATTTATCTAATATCTCTCTGTCAATCTTAGGGAAAGAGAGATACGTACTCTTGTTCTCTTCTTCCATTAGAGTTTGTAGAGTCTCGTCTACAGAAAAATATTGTACAGACTTAACAGCCTCTTTCTTATAAACATCACATTGAACTATATCGTAGATACTAAGTTCTAATTGGGCAGCTTCTAAATCAAACTGCTCCACTAAATGCTCCATTGATACCATAATTAAATACTCCTCTCTAGTCTAATCTACTAAGAATTCATCTTCATGTCCACTTTCTAAGGCTTTTCTATACTGCCAGAATTGCCCCTCCCCAAAGTTACCTCCATTTGATATTGTGTAGGGCACTACCTTAGCTATATGCTCCGCAGGAGAGAAGTGTGGATTACCTTCTGGATAAACTCCGTTAACAGGCAGATTAAGCATATCATATATTTTAAGAGCTTTCTCTAAAGAATCGTCTAATTTTCTATAACTAACTTGTGCACAGCAAGACGTAGCCACCTTAATAGCATGTTCTAGATTAGAATAATAGAACCTGTTATTAACACCGTCTAACCTTTCATTACCATATACCCGTTCACCATTTTCTAGTAAGAACGTATCTAAATAAGGCATATGGTAATCCCCGTAGTTTAATTTAATAGGGGTGCTATTATCTAGTGCGTCTTTCATTCTATCAGCTAATAGCTTAAACTCTGGTTGAGCATCATAAGCTCTCCTTAACTTAAACATACTTTCAAAACCTTCTCTAATAGCAGTAGTAACTCCCTTAGTCCACATGAAAGGTTCTAGTAACCTGTTTACTATCTGCTTATGATACTCAGCTTCTAAGAAAGATTCTGCTATATCTGATGCTACTTCTGCTGCCCTTCTCCATGCAGCTTCATTAGTGAAAGGGTCTATATCTTCATCAAGCCAGAATAGATCTACTAGGTTCTCACACTCTTCGTCTGCTACCATACCACTTCGTTTCTTACCCCAGTGAACAGGAATTGCAGGGTTAGTTCTAACCTGATTTATAATGTCTTTAACAGGAATAGCCCTACTTGACTGTGCATTTTTTGACAGAACCCTGTGAGTATTATATTCAGGGAGAATAAACCTGTGAAAGTCAATCTCCATAGTTATCAACTCACCTCCGTTAGGCGCTTGACTGTGTGCTATTACTTTAGCTTTTACGTTATCTTTATAGTCCAATCTTATAAGCCCTCTTTTAAATAACCAATAATACTGTCTGCACCAGTGGCAACAACTTTA
>SPKZ01008952.1_pt1 | contig 10743 bp, 7 predicted proteins | sample 2456571 | NCBI WGS metagenome assembly SPKZ01 (sample SAMN11192286, study PRJNA482655) | marine metagenome | biome: ENVO:00000447; feature: ENVO:00000244|ENVO:00000211|ENVO:00000569|ENVO:00002023; material: ENVO:00002151; isolation source: ocean water from marine abyssalpelagic zone ...
CATGTCGGGCGCAGTCGCGGCTTCTGGGAAAAGTGGCTACCCCGGGCCGCTGAGTATTTCCCGACCTTGTCAGGCGTTTCTGTGGACGAAATGTATGCGGCGGTGAACCAGGCCAACTTGAGCTACATCCGGGTTGAAGCGGATGAAGTGACCTACGACCTGCACATCCTCCTGCGATTCGAAATCGAGAAAGCCATCTTCGCCGGTGAGCTTGCGGTAGCGGATATCCCGGCAGCGTGGAACGAGCGCTTCGAGCAGTATTTCGGTCTGCCTGTTGATAATGATTCCAACGGTTGCCTGCAGGATATCCACTGGAGTATGGGGATCTTCGGTTATTTCCCGACCTACAGCCTCGGCAACATCAATGCCGCTCACCTCGCCGGGGCAGCCCTGGACCAGAGTCCTGCCATTGCCGGTCAGATGGAAAATGCTGACTACTCGGGCCTGCTGGATTGGATGCGCGAGAAAGTTCACGCGAGGGGAAGCGTATTGCTTCCTGATGATCTTATTGTTGAATCGACCGGTTCTGCGGCCAGTTCGGACGCGCTGGTGAATCACCTCAAGTCCCGCTATATCAGGAATTGATGCCCGATTGCCGCTTGGAAAATATTTCTTCCAACGAAAGCGTCGCGGAAAACTCTAATCGCGTATACTAGGAGTGCCGGGGAAGGCGCCGTGATTGAGTGCTTTCCGACGACCGTTTGATTTGATACCTTTCCGCCACTTCACCCAGTTTCCCGTTCATGGATATTTCCTACACCGCACCGATCCAACCGCTGAACCAAAAGGCGCGGATTGAGCCTGCGACTCTGGAGGATCTCCCGAGGTTGATTGACCTGACGATGGACCTCTTCGAAATTGAGGAGGACTTTGACCCTGATCGCCAGAAGCAGGAACGCGGTTTGCGCGCCATCCTCGAACAACCGAGCCGTGGTCGGATCTTTGTGGTACGCACTGACTACGAGATCATTGGAATGGTCAATGTTCTCTTCACCATCAGTACGGCGATGGGTGGTTTCGTAATTAACCTTGAGGATGTGATCATTCATCCTGACTTTCGTCGTTGTGGCTATGGCTCCCAGCTGATGGATTACGTCATTGATTTCGCCAAGCGTAAGGACTTCATGCGGATCACGTTGCTCACTGACAAGGTGAGCGATGAAAGTCAGAAATTTTTCGAAAGTCTTGGATTCAGTCATTCGCATATGATCCCGATGCGTCTCAACCTCGGCGATTAGCTCTGGTAGACCCTCCGCTGCGAATGATCGACAGCCATCTCCATCTGCAGGATCCTGTTCTGCTGGAGAAAATAGATGTGATTCTCCCCGAGATTCGCTCTGCAGGCGTTGCCAGGCTGGTTGTAAACGGGACGCGTCCGGATGACTGGAAGGCAGTAGGGGATCTCGCCTCGACGAACCAAGAAGTGATCGCGTTCTACGGCCTCCATCCCTGGTATGTGAACGGATGTCGGGACGGGTGGGAAGATCTATTGCGGGGGCGACTTGAGAGTGATGTCACCGCCGGGGTTGGCGAAATCGGTCTCGACAAATGGATCAGGGATCACGATATGGCACGACAGAAAGTGGCTTTTGCGAGTCAACTTGAGATGGCTCAGGAATTTCAGCGCCCGGCTGCGATTCATTGTCTGAAAGCATGGGGGGCGCTGATAGATTGCCTCGACAAGTCTCCTTTCGCGGGGCGTTTTCTCCTTCACTCATATTCCGGGCCTGAAGAGATGATTGAAGACTTTGTGCAGCGGGGCGCTTGGTTTTCGATCTCCGGTTACTTCTTCCGCAAAGACAAGGCGGCGAAGCTCGCTGTATTTGATTCGGTTCCGGAAGACCGAATTCTTCTCGAGACTGACGCCCCGGACATGCTCCCGCCGGAACGTCTCATCGGAACTTCATTGAGCCGCCCGGATACAGGAAAAACGGCAAACCACCCCGCTAATCTTTTAGGAGTCTACAAAGCCTATTCGGAGTGGGCGGGGATCAGTCCGGAGGAAACCCGGGACCGGATGAAGCGGAATTTCGCTTCCTGGTATTCCGGCAGAGACAATCAGGAAAGCACCTGAGTGATCGTGTTGGAGAGGTCCTGCATCGAAAATGGCTTCGCCAGCAAGGCGGGAAAGCCGGCATTGCTGATCGCCTCGTTGGGACCATCATCGAAGTAACCGCTCGTCGCGATGACGAGAACATCGGGATCCGCTTTCTTCAATTCCTGGTAGACCTCAATTCCGTTGAGCCCGCCCGGCAACGTCATATCGAGAAGAACCACATCGACCGGTTCAGCTGAATCAAGATGCTGGCGGTAAGTTCGGACCGCTTCTTCGCCGTCGATGGCAGACAAGCACTCATGGCCGAGGTGCTTGAGCACCCCCTGAGTTGCTTTGAGGACCGGAGCCTGATCTTCTACGATAAGGACCCGACAAGTCGTAGGGACAAGCGCCGGAGTGTTGCGGGGATTGTGTCCGGTTTCGGGATCAACGTTGGCACTGGCAATTCGGTTTTCGGGAACCTGGGCCGCCTGAAGCGATTCCGTTTCCTGTTGGCATGAGGGGAGAAAAACGAGGAACTCCGTTCCCACACCGACTTTGGAAGCGGCGCGAATAGATCCCTGATGGGCTTCGACGATGGCGCGGCAAGAGGCGAGCCCAAATCCGCTGCCGTCGGTCTTGGTCGAAAAGTTCTTTTCGAAAATTCTCGGCAGCACATCCTGCGGGATGCCGCAGCCGCGATCACGAACGGAGACCACCGTATAGGACCCGGGAGACACGCGGTAAGGATTACGGGCCTGAAGGTCGGCGTTGCCGGCGGTTAAGTGGAGGACTCCGCCGTTCGGCATGGACTGGCAGGCGTTGATCACAAGATTGTGAAAGACCTGGTAGATGCGATTGGGGTCACCTTCGACGAGGCGAAGTCCCGGCTCCACGTTGAGCTGGCAACTGACGCGTGAGCCGGCCGTGCACAAGCTGGAGACACGGCGGACCTGGTCAGCAATATTGAAAACCGTGGAACTGAGATGGTCGCCCCGGGTAAAGGCCAGCATCTGGCGGGCGAGCATTTCAGCATCGTCCAGAGCATGGTTCGCATCATCAAGACAAGTGCTGAGTCGGGAATGGGTTCCAGAGAGGGACTGAGCCATCTCAAGGTTCGACTTGATCGTTTGGAGAGCGTTTTTGAAATCGTGAGCCACTCCGCCAGCGGCCATGGCGAGAGACTCGGAGCGGGTTTCCTGGAGGGCGTCTTCGAGATCCTGATCGGGCGCGGAAATTGCCACTGGAGCCGGTTCCGGAGCAGGGGCTTCCATGGTCGGCTGGGCTTCTTCGGGAATGGAAGCAGGAGCGACGGCAGGCGAATCGGGTTCTGGAGTGTCCTGGATTGGTTTGAAGGTCAGGGTGAAGTGACGTGTCTGACCATTCTCCTTTTGCGTGGGGCGAATCGTCCAGTGCATCGTGTCCCGTGAACCGCCATTACGGATTAGGGCACGATCCATCCAACAGAAACCGGTGCGCCCGGCAATGATGGGGAGCTTCTCGATCAGGTTGCGGAGATCGGAGCGGTCATAAATAAGCCCTAACGGAGAACCAACGAGCGAGCTTTCTTCGTAGCCGGTATCCTGCATCGCCTTTTCATTGGCGAATACAATCTTAGGGCCGAGCGGGGTGGAAGCGAACGACTCGATTACGAGTATAGAGACGTCAGTCTCCTTCGACTGACGGGCTTCCGTCGTCGGGGATGGTAGTGCGGTCCCGGCGAGACTCATTGTGCTGTGAGGTCGAGTGGTGCTGGAGATCGAAGCGGGAAAACCTCCAGACTATCTATTTAGGATAAATAGACTATTTAAGAAAGCTAAAATATCGATTTTTGACGTCTGGACACAAAAAAACCCGGGAGTTGCCTCCCGGGTTTTCGTACTGGGGATTTGGAAGTGTTTCCGATCAGGAGAAAAACGGCATGATCGGGTGGTGCTCGGTGACGATCGCGTCGGTCTCGGGGTCGCGGGTGTGACCGGCGACGAGGAACGGACGACCGGAAGGTGCGTAAACCACCTTGTTGAGGTCCATACCGAGAGCGTGAGCAATCGTGGCGTTGAACTGACCGGCAGTGACCGGATTCTCTTCAACAGACATCCCGAGTTTGTCAGACTTACCGTAGACTTGGCCGCCCTGAATCCCGCCTCCAGCGAAGAGGGTGGAGAAACAGCGCGGGAAGTGGTCACGACCACCGTTCGCGTTGATCTTAGGTGTTCGTCCGAATTCGGTGCCGAGCACGATAAGCGTCTTATCAAACATTCCTTCGGCCTTGAGGTCGTCGATCAGGGCGCTAAGTGCTTTATCAAGTTCTCCAGCACGCTGAGGAATGGCCTGCCACAAGTTGTTGTGCATGTCCCAGCCTCCGCCGCGAACCTCCACAAAACGAATGCCGGAAGAAACAAGGCGCTTAGCGAGAAGGGCTCCTTTACCAATCCGGCCACTTCCGTAGTTCTGAAGCTTTTTCTGCACATCGGGTTCCTTACTCAGGTCAAAAGTGTCGAGGTCTTCGCTCTGCATCAGCTTGAGCGTTTCGTCGTAGAACTGGGAGTAAGCAGCGACTTCGTCGTTCTTGAATTTGCGCTGGAAGGACTCGTCGAAAGTATTCATCAGGTCGATGCGCTTATCGAAAAGGTCTTCGTCGACGCCCTGAGCGGGGCGCGAGTTTTGAACGCCTTTGTCAGGGTCGCCGATGGGCAGGGGGGCAAGGGCGGGGCCGAAGAAACCAGCGCCGGGGCCACCACCACCACCGCCGATGAGGACGGAGTCAGGGAGAGTTTCGTGCTTCTTACCGAGAAGAGTCTGTGCCCAGGGGCCCATGGTCGGGTGAACGATCGTGGCACGCGGTCCGTAACTGGTGTGCATCCAGTAGGAACCTCCGCGGTGGTCACCGGTTTTTTGAGTCATGGAGCGGACCAAGGCAACATCCTTGAAGCGCTTGGCGATTCCGGGCATAAACTCGGAAACCTGGATGCCGGCAACGCCAGTGTCGATTCCTTTGGTAGCCCCGCCGGTTTCAGTGCCCGGCTTGGGGTCGAAGGTATCGATGTGGGTCATGCCGCCGGACATGTAAAAGAAGATACAATGTTCGGCTTTTCCTCCGCCTGCCGCCTGCACGGCCTGCATGCCATTGGCGAGCGGGATTACGCTGACGCCAAGGGCTGTCTTGGCGGTACGAGCCACAAACTTTCGGCGGCTCAGTTGGTCCAGGTTTTTCAGTTGGTCTTTCATGGGGATAGGTTGGTTAAAAGTAAGTTTTAAGGTGGTCGGTTATTGGATGAACATGAACTCGCGGGTATTGACGAGCGCCCAGATGACGTTGCCGATGGCCTTCGCCTCGACTTCCATCTTCTGCTTGTCGCTCATGCCGCTGTCAGTGCGGGCGCGCATGCCGGAATTGGCCGCAGACTTTTCGTTAGATTCAGGGTATCGGGTCAGGACGCTAAGGAAGATCTTGTCGACCTTGTCTCCCTTGGAACCGCGCCCGTTGGCAATTTCCTTGATCAGGTAGGCATCAGGGTTCGTCAGTACGCTATTGGTTATCTTGCCGTTCAGCAGCGCCATGACTTGAGGCGAAGATCCGTCATCGAACTGGTTTTCGATGAGCTGCTTGTCGGACTGGCCAAACATGCGAAGAAAGTGGCCCGGTTGCTGAGGCTGGCGCATTTCCGAAGCACGGAACATGGCCTCACCGCCGACATTGTCATCGCGGGAGACATACTGTCCGTCGTACTTGGTCAGGCGGCCGATTTCGCCCCACTTCGATTTGTAGGCAAGGATTTCGTCAGCCGTCTTGAACGCGGTGGTGTCAGTGTGCATCCACTCCTTGTATTTCTGAGCGCCCTGTCGGGTAACGCCCTCGGGATTCGCTGTCGTCAGAGTGACGAGGGAGTCCCAGAGCTGCTCAGCAGTCATGCGGCGAAGCACGGGGCCGGGGAAGTGGTAGGTGCCCTTGTCCATCTGAGCGAGAGAGGGTGACATGGTCTCGGCTTCGCGCTGGTAGGTCTGGGTGTTGTAGAGCACGCGGAAGAAGTCCTTGGTGCTGTAGTTAAGGTCCTTCATCATTTCCTCGAGGAAGGTGAGGAGCTCGTAGTTCTGTGCCTGGCCGTCGAGGTGACCGGGAATGTTGTAGACCGGCTCAATCTGGCCAATGCCGAAAGCAATCTTCCAGAAGCGGTTCACCGTGTTGATGGTGAAACGCGGGTTGTTCGGAGAAACGATCCACTCAGCAAAAGCGTGGCGGGGAGACTCATACTCGGAGACTTCCATGATGTCGCCGAAGTAAGCAGAAGGCTCGACCTTCATGTTGGGCTCACCATCGTCGTACTTGTAGTCGTGGGGCAGCTGAACTGCGTTGGACCCGTCGTCGTGCACCTGGATGTTGGTAGTTCCCATCCATCCGCTCAAATCGCGATCGGTGGTGTCGTTTTCGCGAAGTTTTCCAGCCGCCTTGAGAAGCTTGCCCATTCGTTCCTGCTCGGCGCGGGAGTTGCTTCCCATGGACATCATCATCATGGAGTTGTTGTTTCCGCGCATGCGGGTCTCGGTCTCACCCATGAACGAAGCCATCTTGAAGAAGTCCATCTGGTAAACTTCTTCAAAGGGGTGGTCGTGGCACTGGGCGCATGTGATCTCCGTGCCCATGAAGATCGTGAAGGTGTTCGACAGGTTGCAGAGGCGCATGCCGGAGTCTGCCAGCAGGTAGCCGGTAGCTGGGTTGTCTGCGATGTGACCGGAAGCAGTGAGGAGCTCGCGGGCCATCTCGTTGAACGGCTTGTCTTCGCGAATGCTCGCTTTGATGTATTCGATGTAGGGATCGACCTTGAGGTCGCCATTACCCATCATGAAGACACCCTCACGGATGCGGAACAGGTCGGAGTAGTAGTTATACATCCGCATGGCGAATGCTTCGGAGTCGAGCAGGTCGTCGATGAGAGCAGCGCGCTTGGTTGGGCTGCGATCGGCGAGGAATTTCTCAGCTTCGTCGAAGGTGGGGATACGGCCAGCCAAGTCGAGGTAGATACGGCGGAGGAACTGTTCGTCACTGGTGCGTTCGTTAGGAATGCACATCTCCATCTCGCGCTCGATCTCTTCCTTACGCTTGAGCTTCTCGGCGTTTGAGAGGTTAGCGTTCTGGGGCAGTGCTGCGAGTTCCTCGCGAAGACCGTAGTAGCTCTCCTTCATCTTGTTGACGACGAGCTGGTCGATGGCGGCGGCGAGAGCGGCGGGATCCGTGGGGAGGTTGGCCTTGACAAAGATGCGGTCCGCTTCGCTGAGTTTGGCGACATCAAATTCGAAAAGCTTCCCGTCGGAAGTCTTTAATTTGACTAAGGTGCCTTGAGTTCCAATAAATTCAGCTTCGACGGTTTTGCCGCTGAGATCAGTCCAGGTCCGCATCTCAGCACGGGCCGTGGTGATCGAAAGCATGGCAATCCCAACAAGCAGGGAGGCTAGTGTTTTCATGGTTCGAGGATTATTCATGGTGGTAGTTAAATCAGATTGTAAAGAACGGCCGGGGTGGTTTGGAATCCTGTCCGCAGCGCTATGAGGCATGGGGGAGAGGGACTAATTTATGGTAATTATATTCAGTTACAAATATTTACTTACTGAGTTCCTGGATGACAAACGTCGGGACGGCCTCGCGAAAGATGAATAGTTCGTCGACCCAGCCCTCAAAAGTGTTCGCACTGGCATTACCCAACTGGAATTGACCGACCCGGCCGGATTCAATCGAACCCTGACGAGAGTCACTGATTGTTTCCAGATGGCCGTCGATAAAGAGATGCACGTGTGAGCCGAGGTCAGCACTGTCACCGCCGATAAAGCGGCAGGCAACGTGGTGCCAGTTCCCGTCAGCAATGTCGGTGCTGCCAACGATGTAGCCGCCGCCGTGGTCCACGCGAATCGCGCCACGGGTTGGGCTGGTGAAATCGCGATCGCTCGAGAAAGTCCAGCCGAGCTCCTCGCGGCCGTATTGAATCAGCACTTCACTGCCGTCAGGACCGATGCGAGGCGGGATTTTGACCCAGAAGGCGATGGTGAAAGCTTCGTCGAGACGGAATTCGCGCGAGAGCGGAACGTCGAGAGAATCGCCGCGCTTGAAGAAAAGTCCACCGCCGGAGCGCCCGGGTGCCCGTCGCGGGGAGTTGCCCATTTCACCGGTAGCAATCAACGGCACGTCGAAAGCATTGTCCTTCCCGGAGTCTTCGATCACTCCACCATTGGAATCATCGAAGGTATATTTCAGTGAGGGACTCGGCGTCGCGGTTTCCCCAATCGTGAGGAGAAAAGATTCGCCGCGGTAGGGGATGGTGGCGAGTTCGCTGCGAGTGCGGCTGTCAGCGCGCAGGGCGATGCCTTCGCGAACGAGTGTGGTGACAGCGTTTCCACGAGTGCGGCTGGCTTCCACTTCACCTTCCATGACGTGGAGTTCGGAGTCACCGTTCTTTGCCACGGAAATACCAAAGCGGGTGCCGATATCGACTGCATTCATGCGGGGGGTATTCACAGTGAAACCCGTTGCCGGCTTCGGAACATCCGCGGTCAAGTTGCCTTCCTTCAGGAAGAGGCGATTGTTGGACTCGATGCTGAGAACGGCCGGCCCTTCGATCGTCGCGGTAGCACCCGAGTTGAACGCAATCTTCGCCTGACCTGATTCGATCTCGATAAGCCCCGGGGCCAACCAACCGTCTCCGCGAATCTTTTCGCCGGTGGTGTCAGACCACTTGAGATTCTCCGACATTTCAACGCGGGCCACAAAACCGGGCGCGGTGTTTCCGGATCCGCTGCGACCATTGTGGCCGGCGTTGCCGAACATGATGGACTGCAGAAAGAACATCAGGGCGATTGAGGCCGCCGCCGAGATGATGCCGGCTTTGACCAGGTCAGGCCAGCGAAGCGGGATGATGCCTTCGCGTTCCTCAACAATCTCAGTGAGGACAGACTTGGCAAAGCTCTGGTTTCCGGCTCCCTCAGAACGCAGACGAGCCATGACCGATTCGTCGAAACTGGCTCTGTTCTCTTCGGCTCCTTCGCCCATCATCGTTTCAAGGGCCGTGTGGATCCTGAGTTGATGCAGGTAGCTTTCGCGAAGCTCCCGGTCGTTGCGAAGTACGTGCTCGATCTGCTCTCGAGCGTGCTCGTCGAGTTCTCCAGCGATGTAGGCTTCTATGTGTTCGGAGTCCAACGTTCTAACTTAAAGGGTGTTCATTGAGGCGCTGAGCTTCTGCTCGATGCAGGTGCGCAGGGCGGTGCGGACGCGGCAAAGAGTGGTGCGGACCCACGCTTCGCTCTGTTGAAAGGCTCCGGCGATTTCGCGGGAGGATTCAGAAAGCTTGTATTTATGTTCCAGCAGGGAGCGCTGGTTTTCGGGCAGTTTGCGGAGGCATTCCTCGAGGTAAACCACCATGGGTGATTCAGGAGACATGTCGCCTTTTCCAGCCTGTTCCAGGAGATAGTGCTCCATGAACTTCTCCCGATTGTTGGAGAGACGCTTGTGGCGAAGCGTTTCTTTGCGCACCAGGTTGTAGGCAATCGCCCGGATCCACTTACCGAAATCAGTACCGGCCTCGAAATCGAGGATGTGGCGGTGGGCAAAAACAAAAGTTTCGTGGGCGATTTCGTCGATCAGGTGCGGGATCGGGAGTTTCATCGCGATGAACGCACGAAGGCGGGAGCTGTGAAGGTTCAGCAGCTCTTCGTAAGCGCTGAGATCACCAGCCTGGATGCGGGTGACGAGCTCAGTTTCTGTTTCGTGGTCTGACACGGCGAAAGTCGGTAAGTTTCCCTTTGAAAGGGTATATCCGATCGCCCCCGTGGTGTGACAGATTGTTTCGAAGAATATGCCCCGATCGCGCTACCTGACGGGAGCCCGAAAGGCTTGGGTTTATTGAGGGAGTGGGCAATTCTGATGGCTCTGATTATGGCCGCGATTAGAAAAACACTGCGGATTGCCATCTTTCTTGCTGCGAGTGCTGCTTTTGGGGGGGATCTGCCTCACGTTGCCGAGGACCTCTCCGTGTCTCTCTTCGCCAGCGAGCCGCTCGTTCGCAATGCGTCAGCCATTGCGGTGGATACGAAGGGGAGGATTTGCGTTGGGCAGGGGCCGCAATATCGGGGGCCAACCCCCGAAACCGAAGGGGACCGTGTCGATTTGCTGATCGATGACGACGGCGATGGCAGAGCGGATCGGGCTCATACGTTCGCGATGGGATTCAACAGCATCCAGGGACTGGCCTGGCGTGGCGGTGATCTCTACGTGGCGAATGCGCCGGATCTCACCATCGTTCGGGATCTCGACGGGGATGATCGGGCTGATGAATATGTCCGTCTGTTCACGGGATTGGGGAGCCTCGAGCACGGGCTTCACGGCCTGAATTTCGGTCCGGACGGAAAGCTTTACCTCTCCAAAGGGAACACCAAGGGGCGAAACACGTTAGAACAGCTTGCTCCCAGGGTCTTTCGTGAGCTCTGGAATCTTCCGTCTCCAGAGGGAGCCCCTGATTTCCCCGAGCCGGTAGTCACTTCCGCTGAGAATTACCAAAAGAATTACAAGGAACCGCAGGACGACTGGGGGCAGCAGGGGGGCATTCTTCGCTGTGACCCCGATGGTCAAAACCTCGAAATTGTGTCGCGAGGCATGCGCAACCCCTGGGATATCGCTTTCGATGATCACTTTCAGTGGCTGGGGACAGACAATGATCAAACTCAGG
>SPKZ01009213.1_pt1 | contig 10735 bp, 4 predicted proteins | sample 2456571 | NCBI WGS metagenome assembly SPKZ01 (sample SAMN11192286, study PRJNA482655) | marine metagenome | biome: ENVO:00000447; feature: ENVO:00000244|ENVO:00000211|ENVO:00000569|ENVO:00002023; material: ENVO:00002151; isolation source: ocean water from marine abyssalpelagic zone ...
GATGAAACACATGCAGTATCTTGTTTGCTGGTGGCTTAATGTCTTTGCTATAAAGGTCTAAGTACAAAATAAAATAGTCATAACACCTAATACCTGTCAACGAAGCGTTGATAGGTATTTTTTTGCTTATTTATGAATGCCCCCTCGATAATGCCCTGTATTAGGCTGCACTTTATGCGCTAGGTTACGTTAACGCTTACTACTGGTTCTAAGCTTATAAATTTAATAGTATTATCCAACATAAAGCCTGTTATTTTAAATAAAGGTTTTATTTTTCTCACATTCCTGATTAATCGGACTACCTTATGAAACTTAAAAATATTGCGCTCTCTGCTTTAACGATTGCCATTGCAACTGGTTGCGCTACAGCTGACCAACAGCCTCAGCACGAATGGACACAAGATAAAGAATATAATCTCACCATTCTTCATACAAATGATAACCACGGTAATTTTTGGCAGAATAAATACGGTGAACGCGGTATGGCGGCACGTGCCACGCTGATTAATAATATCCGCGCTGAGGTTAAAGCCGAAGGTGGTTCGGTACTGCTATTATCGGGCGGTGATATTAATACTGGTGTACCGGAATCAGATCTGCAAGATGCGGAACCCGATTTCATCGGCATGAACATGATTGGTTACGATGCGATGACATTAGGTAATCATGAATTCGATAATTCACTCGACGTATTAGCCAAACAAGAAGGTTGGGCAAACTTCCCCTTCATCTCTGCGAATATCTATAAAGATGGCAAACGCATGTTCGACGCGTACAAGATCTTTAATAAAGACGGTATCAAAATTGCGGTTATCGGCCTAACGACTGAAGATACAGCCAAGATCGGTAATCCTGAATTTATCGGTGAATTAGAATTCCGCGATCCAAAAGTGGAAGCTAAAAAATTAATTGCCGAATTGAAAGCAACTGAAAATCCAGATGTGATCATTGCAGCCACGCACATGGGTCATTACCTTAACGGTGACAACGGTTCCAATGCACCGGGTGATGTGCAACTGGCACGTTACTTAAACGAAGGCGATCTCGACATGATCGTGGGCGGTCATTCACAAGAGCCTGTGTGTATGGAGGGCGCTGAATATGCGAAATTCAAACCCGGTCAAGACTGTGCGCCTGACGTGCAAAATGGTACTTATATCGTCCAAGCACATGAATGGGGTAAATACGTAGGTCGTGCTGATTACACCTTCAAAAACGGTGAGTTCACACTGCAAGCTTATAACCTTATACCGGTTAACTTAAAGAAAAAAATTAAAGTTGATGGTAAAAAAGTTCGTGTGCTTATTCAAGATGAGATCGCTCAAGATCCAGCTGTATTCGCAAAGTTAAAACCGTTTCAGGAAAAAGGCCAAGTTGCATTAAACATCAAGATTGGTCAGTCTGATGGTCTATTACAAGGTGACCGTAACCTTGTACGTAACAACCAAACAAACCTTGGTCGCTTGATCGCGACAGCACACATGCAACGTGCAAAAGCAGACTTCGGTATCATGAATTCAGGTGGTGTACGTGCGTCAATCGATGCCGGTGACATTACGTATAAAGATGTATTAACCGTACAACCGTTCGGCAATATCATCACTTATGTTGATATGACAGGTGCTGAAGTGATGGATTACTTAAATGTAGTCGGCACTAAGATGAAAGACTCTGGTGCATTCGCACAATTCGCTGGGATCTCAATGACTGTTGCAAACGGGCAAGTGTCTAACGTGGTCATTGCGGGTAAAGATATCGACCTAGCTAAAACCTATCGTTTCACTATTCCATCGTTCAATGCAGCTGGTGGTGATGGTTATCCAAAAATCACTACACACTCTGCCTTTGTCAATACTGGTTATGTAGATGCAGAAGTGCTGAAAGAGTATATCGAAGCCAACTCACCGATTAACGTCGCTGATTTTGAGCCAAAAAGTGAAATGGTTTACAATTAATATAAATATGTAATTTTTTAAATCGCAATCACATGCGGTCATAAAGTGAAGTGATTAAAAAGGCGAATAAACTGATGTTTATTCGCCTTTTTTTATTTATTCGAGTAAAAGTAACGATTAGTTACCCCAAATTTCGCTTACATATTCAGGATGATCTACAAACGGATTACGGTTACCTTGATATTGAAATGCTGCATCATTACGATATTGCTCTTTCGGGCTTACTGGATCATTTTCGTTCCAGCGTTTTAACATCGCAATTACCCAAGGTTCAAATACTGCATCTTTACTACCATCTAATACAGCATCTGAGTTTGTAGAGTTAGTTTCCCATGAGCCAATTGTCTCTTCATAACGCGTTGCCATGTAAAAATAAGTTCTGGCTAAATCACCTTTAAATTCATCAATCGGTTCAAATACGGTATCGCCCGTAAAGCCTAGCGTTGTTGTTGCTGCCGTTGGTGAGCCTAATTTACTGCCATTCGATGATGTATAAGTAGCGGTTTCAACTTCACCATACGGGTAGTTACTACGTTTACCATTTACAAAGCCATCTGTTGCAAAAAGATGATGAACATCGCTATACATAGGATAAGCATCGTTAAACCAGCTTTTTGGGAAAGAGTGTTCACGGTTATAGCAGTCACCTTCAGCTGAGTAATTACCGCATTGATTACCACCATCATCGGTAGCACCAGGTCTGAAATTGAAACTATCTGATGCAGAAGGAATCTCTGTGTACATATCTAAGATAGTATTATCATTTTCATAATAAGTATCTAATGAGTAAGTAGACATGAAAGTCCATAAATCGCCATAAGTTTTGTTAGTATGACCTTTAATTATATTATAAAGTGCCGTTTTTAATTCAAAATCGGTTTTGCCTTCAGCACTCTGATAATATGCTTTTAGGGCTTCTGGATCATCACCAATACGAGGTGGTGGTAGAAGAGGTGCAGGCTCTACATCTTCACCCGTTTCCATTACGGTTAGGTTATCGATATAGACAATTTCTTCACCAACAAAAGAACCATAATCATAAAAACGCATACCAATTTCGATATTCTTAGTGTCAGTCGCTGCATACTCAAAGCTATAATCTTGCCACTGATTCACTAAGGCAGGATCAGATTGATTATTGTTATAATCCGCGTAATTCCCCCCCATATAAGCGCGTACTGTCATTCCGCCCTCTGTATGATAAATAGACATAGTCATGGTGTAAGTTTTACCACCGACCACATCTAAATTTTGACGGAAATCTTGGTTACTAGTACTTGTAAGCGTAATAATGGCAGAATTTAAATCTGTTTTAACAAAATCAATATTTTGATTTTGAGTGACGGTTATTCCTGAATCAATGGTTGGCCAAGCAGTAGGTGTGCCATCAGCCTCCCAATTTTCAAAACTACCATTAACAGCTACATCGACGCCAGCAGGCGCGGTCACTCCGACAGTTGTGTTACTACTAATTGTTGCCGTTTCATCACTGCTATCACACGCAACCAGCGAGGTAAGTGATAATAGCGCAATGGCTATTTTGGTTTTGTTATTCATATTTAGTTACCTATAAATTTTAGCTTAAAGAGGATTGTTAACGATTGACGAATAGCAATCACATCAAATAACTTATTACTGATATTCTAGATCTCAGTAATAAGTGATTACTTGTCTTGTCGTTAAATTAGATAGCCATTTATTACGCTTTAGTACGACGTAAGAAACCTAAACCTAATAGTGATAAAATACCGAAGATACCGAATGAACCGCCCGACTTATCGCTTTCTGGTATGACAATCTTTGGTGTCAATGAATCAGTTTTTGCCACTTCAATTGTTATTGATTGAGTAAACTCAGACATCAATTTACCATCTCGCACCAATGTCATTGTCGCGTTATAAGTGCCTGCATTTATGCCATATACTTCAATATGAGCTAATGATTGGCCATCTGCAGTGATAGCGACTGTAGGAAGTAAAACCTCACTCATATCAACGTCAGATGATAATGATATTTCTGCAGTATCACCCGCTTTTACGGATGTCGCGGCAGGGATATTGTAAGGAATATTGGCTGCACCATTTTCAATAACTAGGTGGAGAAGTTGACCATCACTTACCTCGCCATATTTATATGACATAGACATAATGGCTGGATCGTGATCTGATGAACGATATGCATCGTCTACAACAAAATTAGTAGATCCATTTTCACCTTTTGAAAATACTAGGCCATTTGTCTCATCTAGACGATAAGTGCTGTAATCGTAGTAGACGGATTCAGCTGCATTGATATGCCAGTCTGTTGCATCAATAAGGCGAGACTCTAATGACGGTGTAATTAAGATATGGTCAAGAGAACCAATTGAATCATCGTATGCATAACTCCAGCTAACTTCTCCACGTTCCTCATCTTTTTTACCTACTGCACTAATGTAGCCATACGTTTTTTCAACGACGACTGGGTCACCTGACTTACTAAACTGAGGTGTCTTACCGATGAAAGTATCACGTGCTGTTTTGATCACTTTATTAGTTGTATTTTTAGTCAGAACTAAAATAGGATCTTCTTTTGCGTATGAATTCATATCGCCAATTACGACACGATCACCACCGATTTTCTCTAATTCGTCACCGAGTTGTACTGCCGCGGCAACACGGAAATTCTCACATTGTCCCTGAAAATCTAAATCAGGTGCATCATCGTTACCGTCATCATTTGTATACTGGCCAGCGCTGTTAAATTGATCTGCGCTGAAGTCAACACCTGCCCAATCTTCGTGGCAAGTCGAACCTTTAGATTTAAAATGATTTACTGCAACTGTCAATTTTTTACCAGTTTGGTTTACTACAAACGTTGCTGTCACTGTATCTCGTTGGTAATTATCACCACTTTCTAATACCAGACCTTTTTGGTCGATTACTGCATTACCATTCTCATCACGAGTTACTGGCGCATGCTGTTGTGGCATAGGGATGATCTTAGTACTTTTGATACTGACTTTTGATGGACGATAGATAATACCGGATGTGATAACATCAGAACCAATAGAATCTAGTTCATCCAATACGGTATCATCATTTGAATCGAAGCCAATAAATACATACTTATTAACATATGACTCTGGATCATTTTTATCTTCAGGTCTAGGATTGTAATATTTAGCATTTATGGCATCTACAAATTCAGCAATGGTGCCGGTATCTGAGAAACCATTATTTTCTATTTCCATCAAGCCAACAATATCAGCATCTAAGCCATAAACAGCTTCTACTAGTTTGGCTTTTTGGTGTAAATATTCGAGCTCTGTATTGGCACCACGATTTCCGCCATGCAAGTTATCAGCTCCGCCAAATGGAGAGTTGAATAAATTCAATACATTTTGAGTCGCAATTTTGATGGCAAAATGTCCATCTTCTACCGTTGTACTAAGCGTTGGGTTTACTGGTCGCTCAGTTCGGTCGAAGTTGGAACTATCCACTTCTTTTGTTACAAGGAGTTTATAGCCAAATTCACTTTCTACGATTTTACCTTGTATCGTTATAATTTTATCATTAATACGGATAGCGTTATTGGCGGCATCCGTATGAAATGTTGGGTAATAAGCTATTTCACCATCGTCAACTGATGAAGCGCTGTCAATGATGAGCGTGTTATTTTTGTTCTCATTTTCTTGATTTACAGCGAAAGAACTTCCTGCAGTAAATTCCTGATTTGGTTGAATATTTACACGTTTGTAGGCTGCGCTCATGTTATTACTGTAGCCGTTGACGTTAAATCCAAAACTACGCGTGATCACTAAACCTTGATCACCTGCTTCATTAGGGTCAATATCAGCGCTAATGATGACTTCTACATCAACATAGCGTGCAAGCATTGCTTTAAATGAACCTTCATCGGCAGGTATCATTTCTAATGCTACAGCACTGATTGGTGCTTGATATGCTGAATATGTCGCTGTTCCTAGGTCATCAAAGCTATCTGTCGCAAATCCTTCCCACTCTGTTTGCACAAATGTTGATGATTGAACAGGTGTTAAGTCACCGTCTAATAGTCTACGACGATAAGTGATATTGGCACCCCAATCACTGTTTTCACCAATAACATCAAGAACCGTACCGGCAGTAGTATCAACAAGAGATACGGTATCATCTCCGTTAAAATTTAAACTATTGTGACCTTGTTCAGCAAAGCTTGCCGTTCTAACACCTGTTACGCCACTTGCTGTAATGGCATCTGTTAACGTACTGTCTGCACTACCGTTATAGATAACAACTGTTGCTCCTGCTGCAATTGTAACGCCTTCTAATACATTGGCTCCTGCCGCATCTCGAACTTGGTTGCTAAACGAACTATATTGCAGTTCGATATTACTTGGAAAGGTATAACTATCAGGACCTGTATTGGTAAGTTCAATGGCTTTATTGTTACTAGTACCTTCGACATATTCGCTGATAATAATATCATTAATGCTCGCCTGTGCGCCTGCGGATAATACACTGCCGATGGCGAGTGCTAATAATTTCTTTTTCATGGTATTACCTTAAATTTGTTTAACTGTTTCTCGTATCTAAACGACAGGAATATTAGAAATAAACACGGGCGTAAGCGTAAGCATCTTGTGCCGCTTCGCCGAAATTGCCTTCAATAGCAAAAATAACGGAACTTGACGGTCGGAAGTTCACACCAACAGTGCTCCAAGTACGTTCGTCGCCCCAAGAGTATGGTGTTGTGTCATATTCAATATTTTTGATTGCCCATTTTTCATATTCTTCGTAGTTATAAGAACCAGTTAATTCCCATTTAGGCGTAAATTTGTAACTTGCAGATACTAATGCACCTTTATTTCTTAGAGTTTGGTAGTCATTGTATATTTTTACGTCATCATTAATATTTGATGAATTATTAATAACTGTTGTTGATTCTTGTGCTTTATCTTCATCTTCGATATAACCATTAACGCCCAGAGTGATTGCGTCGGTTACGTTTACACGCATACCAAAACCAACTAATTGTTGCTCACCGTATTTAGATTCACCGTTCGAACCTGCACGTTGTTCAACACCTACAACCGCTGATACGATGTTACCAAAGTAACCGATATAACCATTAACGACATCACCCAACGGTGCACCTGATGATGATTCTGCTTGATATGAATAAGAAGTACCTAATTTAATGTTCCAGATCTTACCTTCATACTTGATGGTATTCGCCTGATCACCGGCTTCACCAGTTTCTACTGTGGTATCAAATGTTAAGTCACCATGTTTATCATAATCGTCAAAGGCGGTATCGGTGATACCCACTTCAATAGCATGGTTTTCAGTGATGTTATAACCGACAAACATCTTATCGATGCTCAGTACCATATCGCCTGAACCTCCAACCCAGTTCTCACGTTCATAATCTAGTTCAAGGCGATAGTAAACTTCTTGGTAATTACCTTTCACACCCAGAGTGGCAAAGCTATCGTCGATGTAGCTTCTTTCCAATTCGTTGCCGTAACCTTGTTCATTGTCAGCAATAGGAGATTGATAAAATTCGCCGTATTCGTAGTTAGGACCAAAATGGCCACCAACACCGACTTCGCCGTAGAGTTTAAGGGTGTCGCCATTGTTGTTATCATAGATGGTTGCGGCTTGGGCTGCTGCGCCTACAAATAATGTAGAGACTGCTAGGGCAAGAGCTGTTTTCTTTAACATTGTTGTTATACCTCGTTTAAGGTTTGCCGCACATTATTGTGCGGCTATTATTTTTATTGTTTTTTTATTGTTGTTTTATTGCAGCTTACAGATAAGTTATTTCATTTTTTGGTGCAAAATCAGCGACATTGATCGGTGAGTTTGCTTCGATGTATTCTTTCAGTACTTCTGCATCTACATAGCCAGTGTTGACAAACGCTGAGTGTGTAGTGATTTTTGGATAACCGTCACCGCCCGCCGCATTAAACGATGGAATAGTGAAACGATAGGTTTTCTTTAGGTCGATAGCGTTACCCGCAATGACCACATTAGATACCTGGCCGTTTGCAACTGTCATCGAGATATTGGCGAATTGTGCGAACGCACCTGAATCTTTGGTCTTCGTGCCGACTACATTTAAGTAATCCATCACTTCAGCACCTGACATATCGACATAAGTCACGATGTTGCCAAATGGCTGTACGGTTAGTACGTCTTTATAAGTGATTGTGCCTGCTTCAATTGACGCACGTACCCCACCTGAATTCATGACACCGAAGTCTGCTTTTGCACGTTGCATATGCGCTGTTGCGATCAAGCGACCAAGGTTGGTTTGGTTGTTACGTACAACGTTACGGTCACCTTGTAATAGACCATCAGACTGACCAATCTTGATGTTTAATGCTGCTTGGCCTTTTTCTTGGAAGGGTTTTAGTTTTGCGAATACGGCCGGATCTTGGGCGATTTCATCTTGGATTAATACGCGTTTTCTCTTACCATCAACTTTGATTTTTTTCTTTAAGTTAACTGGAATAAGGTTGTATGACTGCAGTGTAAACTCACCATTGATAAAGGTGTAATCAGCACGGCCTACGTATTTCCCCCATTCATGTGCTTGCACGATATAAGTACCATTTTGCACGTCAGGTGCACAGTCGTGACCGGGTTTGAATTTCGCATATTCAGCACCCTCCATACACACTGGTTCTTGTGAGTGGCCACCCACGATCATGTCTAAATCGCCTTCATCTAAGTAACGAGCCAGTTGCACATCACCCGGTGCATTGGAGCCGTTGTCACCGTTAAGGTAATGACCCATATGCGTTGCCGCAATGATCACATCTGGATTTTCAGTTGCTTTCAATTCAGCGATGATTGCTTTGGCTTCAACTTTTGGATCGCGGAATTCTAATTCACCGATAAATTCAGGATTACCGATCTTGGCTGTATCTTCAGTCGTTAGGCCGATAACCGCAATCTTGATACCGTCTTTGTTAAAGATTTTGTAAGCGTCGAACATGCGCTTGCCATCTTTATAGATATTCGCAGAGATGAAGGGGAAGTTTGCCCAACCTTCTTGTTTGGCTAATACGTCTAGTGAATTATCGAATTCATGGTTACCTAATGTCATCGCATCGTAACCAATCATATTCATGCCGATGAAATCGGGTTCCGCATCTTGTAGATCTGATTCAGGCACTCCGGTATTAATATCACCACCCGATAACAGCAGTACCGAACCGCCTTCGGCTTTTACCTCGGCGCGGATGTTATTGATTAATGTAGCGCGCGCAGCCATACCGCGTTCACCGTATTTATTTTGCCAGAAGTTACCGTGGTTATCGTTAGTATGCAGAATGGTCAGATTGTATGCTTTATCTTGGATCCAATCATGGCTAGAAATTGTACTATCTAATTGGTCAATATTTGAACTGGAACAACCAGTTGCAATTGCCAGTGCTAACGTGGTTAAAGCGAGGTTTTTATAAGTCATAGTTTTACGCCTAAAAATATTAATTACTGTAGAAATACAAGCCTTCAAGATTAAATTGAAGATAAGGTTTATGTAGCTTCATTGCTGATGCCACGAATGCCGACAATCGTTACCATTACCGACACTCCAATCAATCTGACTGTTGTCGATGGTTAATGTAGGGGAAACAACTATACATCAATGTTTTAAATAGCCAAGTTCGTAGCAGGTTAAATTCTAAAACTGTGATTTAGAGCGATTGCTTCATCATTTTATTTAAAAAAAATAAAACATTCGTCAAATATTTTGTACACAAAGTTAAATTGAAATGTGTCATTTTATTGTGATTAAAGTCTTTTATTACAATGTATTGTGTACAAGATTTGGTTTAACCTGCTTTTCTGCCTGCTTCCCTTGTAACTTCCTGTTAACTCAAGCGCAACATTTAGGTGTGTGATTTCATTTTCCAATGCTCTTTATTTATGTGTTTTTAGAGTGAGTTCAAAGGATTTGGTATCAGCATAATGTGCTGTTTTGGTTTTTTGTGTTTAAACGTGTAACTGGCGCTTTTTAGATGGGGGTAAATGATTTTTATAATTGTTGGGGGTACTGCTTATTTATCTTTAATATGAATAATTAATTTTATGTTTTGGTTGGTCGGTAGGTTAGCTTGAATTTATTTCACCTCTGACATGTACTTTGTAAGTTAATGTAAATTATTGATTATTATATATTTTTATTGTTTTGGTTGTTTTTTGTACATCTAGTGAATAGGCCGCTGGTTCTGCTTTAAAATCAAACGTTCACTGAAAACCATTTAAATCAAACGCTTAATTAGATGTCGATTTTTAATGGATAAAAGAGATGTTAAGAAATCTTTTATCAACAATGACTTACTTTAAAAATACTGATGTACAGTTAAATCGTTTGATGGTTGCTCATAATGCAGTTAATTCGACCTGTGATCACATTTTGTAATATTTACTGCTGTGTTTGTGACAGATTTATTGAACTTTTAATAATTCTAGTTAGAATCCGCACAATATAAATAGAGCGCTGACTCATACAGAGCTGTGCACCATAACAATGGAAGTAATGATGAAAAACATTAAAAATGCAGCATTAGCTGCAACAACGCTTGCTGCTATCTCTTGCAACGCATTCGCGGCTGATTATTCTGATGATATCCACAAGAATGATTACAAATGGTCACAGTTCAACTTAATGTATGCTGTTGGTGAAAAGCCAAGCGGTGAAGATAACCTGAAACATGATTATTTAGAGATGGAATTTGGCGGCCGTTCAGGGGTTGTAGATCTATACGGTTATGTTGATGTATTTAA
>SPKZ01000705.1_pt1 | contig 10733 bp, 8 predicted proteins | sample 2456571 | NCBI WGS metagenome assembly SPKZ01 (sample SAMN11192286, study PRJNA482655) | marine metagenome | biome: ENVO:00000447; feature: ENVO:00000244|ENVO:00000211|ENVO:00000569|ENVO:00002023; material: ENVO:00002151; isolation source: ocean water from marine abyssalpelagic zone ...
ACCCGTTATGGGGACCAATTCGCCACTCCCGGACGGTGGGAAGAAGGGCACGTGCTCGCAGTCAGGGACAGTCCGGATATTGTCGTCTTCGATGAAGCGAAGCGCTCGGCCGTCGATGGTCACGTGGTTCGCTCGGCGCGAAGCGGGCGCTTCGAAACAAGAGGAAGCTGCTACGGTGGCGCGCTCTTCGAGATCGTAACTCGACACGTCCAGAACATCGGGATCAGCGTCGTAAACACCGTCGAACTCCACGGCCACCGCGCCCACCATCACTCCCTTCTTGTAGAGCGGGAGCGCGCCGCTATCTGCCGCGAATCCGAGTGGCAAACGCTTGGGCCCGCGTTGTGGCTCGTCGTACGCGCGTTCGGAAAAGTCGTTGCAAGGCAACTGGGAGAACTGCACGCCAAAAAGCGGGCCTCCCGGCCGAAAATCTTCTCCCGGGTTGAAATTCTGCTGAATGATCTGGCTTGCCGTGCGTGTCGAGAAGGCATTGCCCTGGGAGCTCAAGAAACTCGCCGTTCCCGCCTTGCTGATGGCGGCCAACGCGTTGGGGACCTCCAGGCCGACCAACCCCGAGGGAATCTCCGGCTGGGGATTCCCAATCACCGCGAGATTCCGTTCCGAGGGATTCAGGGGGTCGGGATCCGGGGCCATCTGCCAGACTGCCAGAACATTGTTCACGCGATCCACGACCGCGATGGTGGCGTTGTCGACAGAGTTGGCCTCGGCCTCTTCCACCGCTTGTACGATGATCTGCTGCACCTCGGCAACCGTGAGTGCCTGCCCGTTCGAGCAGTTCGCACCAACCGGGTCCCCCGTACAGCTCACGGGATCCACCGCGGCACCTTTCGCGTCGTTGGTACTGGAGTCGCAGCCAGAGATGACGTGGCCCGAAAGCAGCAGAAGGACAACGGCGCCGGTCCATCGGAAAGGTTCTCTCACGAGCCCACTTTCGTCTGATCGCGCAGGGGAAGTTGCGGCCGAACTCAAGGGTTGATTGCCTGCCAATCGGCGAACCGGATCCTTGAACTCAGCATCCGTCGAGGCTCACTCGACCACCGAGCCATGGAACCGTACTCATCCCGATGAAATGAGTGACAAAGAACACAGTCCGAAGCGACCAAGGGAGGAGATGCATCGCCTCCACCGTGGCACGTCCGGCATTCTTCGATTCCGGGAATCAGGACATCTTCCGAACTTTCACTCGGAAGATTCCCCTGCCTGGCCAGCAGTTCTTCGGGCGACCAGAGTGCGTAGGGGCGGGCGTCTTCCAGCGACCAAGCCGGACGCTCCGCTGTCGTCTCCGCGTTTGCATCGTAGATCGCCGCTCGCGCATGACAGTCGCGGCACGGAAAAACCTGGTGCGTTTTGTGCCGGAAGATCGAGCCCGGCAGCCACACGTCCGTGACGTCTACGGGCGCGACATCGAAGCCCCCATCCGAAGCCTCTCCTCGCAGGATTTCGTGACAACGGGCACACTCACCACTTTCTCCGATCAGGCTCTCCTGGGCTTCCGCCACCTGCTCCTCTACCCAGGTGTATACGGCTCGCGCCTCCTCTTTTTCCAACTCACGACCCGGTCGAAGAAAACGGATGAAGGATGAGGCTTCGGGCGACTGCTCCTCGCCTTTGAGTGCACGCTCGGAATAGAGACCACGGAGCTGGGCACGCAATGCCAAGGGGTTTCCATGAGAGGCTTCGGTATCCGGGAATGCCTCATCGAAAGTGAGGCTGTGGCAGTCTTGACAGTCCACTTCGAAAGAGACCGGCTCCATGTACATCCCCGCCCGATCCAAGCGGTGACAGGCATCGCATCGGAGGATGCCTGTATGTTCACCGGCCTCGAGGACCGCCTGCCCCACATGGCGCAGATGACTAAATCGAAGACCCGACTTTTCCTCCAGATTTCGACTCTGCGCTATACGACCCGATTGGTCGAGATCGGGATCCGTCACTAGCGCGAGTGTGAATTCCGGGTGATTTTCTTCGAAGTGCGATGCGTTTCCCAAACGCGTGGCGGCGTGCACTTCTGAAATATTTTCATGACAAGACGCGCAGCGAGTTTCTCCGATATCCGAAGGCCCAGCATTTCCGTTGTGCTCTAGGTGGCAGCTTCCGCAACGCAAACCGGCGTGCGAAACGAGTTGGAGATTCACGGAAGCATGCTCGCCGATCTCCGAGTGACATTCGAGACAGCTCTCATCCCGAACGCGTTCGAATTCGCTGTGGCAGACTCGACAGTCATCCGCAATGAAACTGTGAGCGCTCGAGATCGGACCCGTACTCCAGGCAGCCTCCCCGCTTCCGGTGAGAAGGGGGCGCAAGAAGAACGCACTCACGACCAACACGACAGAGAGCCAGGAAAGACCCCTTCGCCCCACCCAGGGAGGCTCGACAGCCATGCGCGTGCGCAGCGCCAACTCCGCACGCGCGTCCCCGCGCCGCGCCACCTCCCGTATCTCGATCGCCAGATCCTCGTCGCGAGCGGGTTCGACGATCCTCAGCTCGACATTCGAAATTCGAACGACCTGACCCGGTGAGAGAGAAGCGGATTCTACGACGATTCCGTCCACCAGGACTTCCGTCGCGTCATCACACTCGAGACGAACCCCATCTTCCTTCAGCAGGAGGGAAGAGTGTCGCAGCGGAACGCTGAGATCGTTGATTACGAGGGTGCTGTCAGTGGCGCGGCCAATGCTGCATGACGCGGATTCTACGATCCGCGCCTGTCGCGTCTCGTCTCCGGATCTCCTCCGACTGATCTTGACGATCTGAATCTTCACGAGAGCTACCAGTGATAGAAGACAACGAAGATATGGATCGCGACCGCTGCCAATGCGGCGAAAGACAAGGGCACATGAAACATCAGCCACAGATTGAGAAGTACCTGATAGCGATTGTCTCGCCGAATCCGAGCCAGCTTCGATTGCTTGAGGGCCAACAGTTCGATGAGCCGCAATATCTGATCGCGCGTCTCGCAGTCCACGCTTGCACGGAGAAGTCGTGTTCGCATCTCCTTCAACGCGACTGTCGCCGCACAAGTCGAAGCGTCTCCCGAAAGCTGCTGAAGGAGGCCGCCGCCAATACGGGTCTCCTCGATGGAGGCAGAAACGATCAACGCGAATTCATCCGGGATCCCCTCGGACTGGAGTCGGCATTCCGCATCGAGATTCGCCACGTCCTTCAGCAAACCCTCTACCTTGATCCCCGGGCGGTTGCGCGTCATCTGAGCGGGGATGACTGCATAGAAATAGACGCCGATCATGCCAGAAGCGATGACCGCCGACATCAGGACGTAGGCCAGGGTGTGGACGTTCCAACCGAGTTGGAATCCCGAGTGCAATGGGACCAGGAGGAGCAATGTGCAGCCCAGGTAGACATGTGCGGATAGCCAGCCCGAGAGCGGCGTACTGGAGCTTTGATAACTGCGCTTGCGCATCCCAATCCACATCAGCCAGAGAATCAACAGCGTGGAGATCGCACCCAAGCTGTAGCCCAGCCAGGACCCACCACTCGGTCCACCGACCGGCTCGTCCAGCGCGTAGGCCAACATGCTCAAACCGAGGCCCAACAAGCTGACCTTGAGAAAGAGGAAGTTCCGGAAGCCAATAAAACTCGTCGGGGTCATCATGGCTTCGGATCCGAACTTCGAAGCTCGTCGATGAAATCTCGGGGGTTGACCCGAACCAGAGCACCGGTCGGGCACGCACTCACACAAGCTGCCTTCGGAGCATCCTGCCTCCGAACCAGCCGATCCCGGCAGAGATCGCATTTGACCGCGTACTCGCCGTGAGCCTCCCCATTTTCTGCCTGCTGGGCCTTCTTCTCTCCGAAATTCAAGAGGGGCCCAAAGAGGAGATCCCAGAGAGGACCCCTCGGCCGATGCGCCTCGACGGCGGCCATCTGTATCACGCCGTAGGGGCAATTCGTGTAGCAGTTCCCACAGCCGATGCAGTTGTCCATGATGTAGACCTCACCATCGGAATGCCGGCGGAGCGCATCGGGTGGGCAATCGTCCATGCACTTCGGGTTCTCGCAGTGCTGGCACGCTGAAGGGACGTGCAACTGACTGCCCGAACTTCCCTGATAAGTCGGGCCCGCTTCTCGGTCTAGTCGCGAAACACCCGAGTGCGTGTGCGCGCAGGCCTTTTCACAGTTGTCACATCGCACACAAAGGGACTCATCGATCAAGAGAAGATCCGTCGCTTCGTGTGCCCCGGTTTCCTTCAGCAGGAAGGTGACGGTCCCGCGTTCCGCCTCGACCGAAGCCTCGGATGCGTATTCGGCTTCTTTCCTCTCGAATTCTCGCTTCAACTCTGGGGTTTGTTTCAGAAACGAAGACACCGCCTCCGGTTTGATGAGAATGCTTTCGACCGAGGCGCTCGCCGTGACGGTTGCATTGCGCACTCGTCCATTCGAAAGGAGGGCGCGTTCACCCACGTAGTTCCCTGCCTGGGTGTACTGAAGAACCACATCTCGACCGTCCCGATTTTGCGAAATCATCACCGATCCCCGGCGGATCAGGTGCAAGCCGTCCGGCGCGTCCCCCTCGGAAAACAGCACGTCCCCTGGTCGGAACTCGAGGATCTCGGCATTTCGAGTCGCGTTTTCGATCAGCGCTGAACTCGCACCGGGGATCAGGAACTCCAGGGTCCGCTGGATGAGGGCAGAATCAACGATCGCTCGTATCGAATCGACGGAGCGGATGAGTTTGGCCATCGTGAGCCGCGGTATTTCGATGACCACACATTTCGTCTTTGCCGTCGCGGTCCCGGAGCGGCGGCGACCTGAGACAAGAGAAATTTCTCCGAAAAATTCTCCTGCAGCCAGCTGAACGTGCCGTTCTTCACTCAGGTTGAAGATCGTCGTGGCTTCGCGGTCCAGATCCGACGCTGGGTGCGCGATATCCACCTCTCCTTGAAGGATCACATAGAGAGAGTTTGAGAAGTCGTTTCGCTCAAATATCACGTCGCATGCCGAAAATAGGTGGACGTCCGAATCGAACAGCAACTCGCGAAGCTGAACGGTCGTCAAGCACGAAAGCAGGTTCACCTTCTGTCGAATCATCTCGAGAATGTCACTTAGCGAACCATCGACTCCCCTGAATTTCGCTCTCAACAGAGGCTCGTCAGCAGGGATCACGGGATTTTCCAAGATTCTCTCTACAACCTCGAATCCCTGATTCATGCAGTTCTTGATCAGCGGGTAGCCGGCTAGAGCACCTACGATATGGAGACCCGGAACGTTCGTTTCGTAGGCTTCAGTCACATCTGGAACAGCATTCGCTTCGTCCCGAGGAAAAACGATTCCCATGTCTTCCAGCAACCTTCGCGGAGCCACCGAACCGAGTCGCCCAATCACGAGATCTGCCTCGAGTCGCGTCTCTCCCTCATCCGTGAGGATTACGGCCGCTGAGTCCTCGAAGCGCGTCACCGACGCATTCGTGAAGTAGTCGACTTCCTTCTTCTTGATCGCGGCCTCGACCAGTGATCGGTTCCGCGCCTTTGCACGGACGATTTCTGCGCCTCGATTCAAGATCGTTACTTGGTTGGCGTACTCGACGAGCGCAAGAGCATTCTCAATCCCAGCATCGCCCACCCCGGCAACGACCACCCGCTTTCCGACGTGTTCTGCGGGGTCGTCGAGTTGATAGGTGACGTGAGGAAGATCGTCTCCGGGCACCCCAAAGGTTCGGAGGTTGCCCTGCACACCCATACTTAGAACGACATGGGTCGCGCTGAGACTTTCTCCTCCTCTGCAATTGAGGGTAAAATTCCCGAGGCGACCCTCTAAGGTCACCAACTCGTATTCGGGACCCATCAGGAGGTTCGCGCGGCTCTCCTCGACCGAGCGCTTCCACTCTTGTAGAACCGATTCGCGGGTACCTGCCGCGAAATCCATCTCCAACTCGCCGTGAATGGGAAGACGCGCGGGCTCATCCATCACCCACTTGCCCTTCTGATAGCGTTCGATCGTGTTTGCGAGACTCGTTCGCTCCAAGACGTAGTGTTTAATGCCATGCTTCGCAGCTTGGATTGCTGCGGCGATGCCAGCAGGGCCAGCTCCCACGATCGCAAGTTCAATCTCGTTTAGTGAGAGATCGAGAGAGGGATTGCGCACCGCGTCAGGCATGTTTGTTCCAGAGTGTCATGAGTGACCCAGCGCGCTCCTCTCGTTCGTGTAGGCGGCCTGTCCCGAGGACGAGACCCAGAGTTATGCCGAGTCCCACCCACCAAGGCAGCGATCGACGCCGTTCCCAGTCGAGGGACGCGAGCCAAGGGCCGGGCGATTCGCAGGGATCGCGAGGATGATCGAAGTGCAGAAGGAAACGAGAGGCAGGGCGACCACGGTGTGGACGACACGCTTGGTAATCGACGTCAAGTCTGAGTGCATACGACGCTACCAGGCGCCCCGCAGCGGCGTCGCGGCCTTGGCGTCACTGGAGCGTGTGTAGAGCTTTACCATGGCACTGCTCTCGTGGCGGTTCTGTTCCATGTATTCCAGCTCCGTGCGGCCGTGCTCATTCAGGTCGGTGACGGGTTCAGGACGCAGGGAGCGCCTCGAGAAGCCCCTTTCCCTACCCGCTGTCTTCGCCACTTTTCGGACGATCCGGTCGGGGTCTGTATCGTGGATCGGGCCACCGATCTGTCTGCGCTCGTCGTGGCTGCCCAGCCTTAAAACACCTTCAAATCCAATGGGCTAGGCGCGATCTCCGGGTTGGCACCCTGCGGGTCCAACTCCTCCAGCGGCATCGGCGCCCCAGCTCACCACGAGAAGCGCGCAAGGGGGGTACCTCCAAAACCGCGCGCACCTGTCTAGATCAAATCCCATCCATCAGCCGCGACGAAATCTGCCCTCGGTTTCCCGGCCTACAGGCGCCAATCCGCTCCCAACACCGCCACTATGGGACACAGGGAATCTTCTCAGATGCAAAAAGGGCGTTTGAACTTCCTATCCGCCCCACGTGGGGGCGGCGCGCTGATACACTCCGCCCATGGACTACGTCGAGACCCCGGAAGAACGCTTCGCCGACCTCAAGGACTATCCGTTCGCGCCGCACTACCACGTGGTCGACCCCTCCGGCATGCGGATGCACTACGTGGACGAAGGGACGCGTGATGCGGCGCCGATCCTGATGCTCCACGGCGAGCCGTCGTGGTCATATCTCTATCGCTCGATGATCACCGTCGCCGTCGCGGCCGGGCGGCGCGTCATCGCGCCGGACCTGATCGGCTTCGGGAAGTCGTCCAAGCCCACACGGATGGCTGACTACACCTACGACCGGCACTGCGACTGGGTGCAGTCGCTCATCGAAGGGCTCGATCTGCGCGAGATCACGCTCGTCTGCCAGGACTGGGGATCGCTCATCGGTCTCCGGCTCGCGGCGGAGCTCGAGGATCGCTTCGCGGCCGTCGTGATCGGCAACGGAGGACTGCCCAGCGGCGAGGGTGGATCCGCGGGACGGCCCGGCCTCTTCAACGCCCTCGCCTTCCTCGCCTGGCGCACGTTCGCGCGGTTCTGGCCGACGCTCCCCATCTCGCGAATCCTGCAGACCGGAACGAAGCACACGCTCGACGCGGACGAGCTTCGCGCCTACGACGCGCCCTTCCCCGACGAGAGCTACAAGGCGGGCGCGCGCGCTTTCCCGCTGCTGGTGCCGATCTCGCCGCGCGACCCCGCCCTCGAGAGGAACCACGCGGCGTGGAGGGTGTACGAGCGCTGGGAGAAGCCGTTCCTGACGGCTTTCAGCGACGGGGATCCGATCACGCGCGGGATGGATCGCGCAATGCAGAAGCGCATCCCCGGGGCGCGCGGCCTCCCCCACACCACGCTCGCCGGTGGCCACTTCCTGCAGGAGGACTCGGGGCCGGCACTCGCGAAGCTCGCCGTCGAGGTGACGGCGTAGGCGCTTCGGTTCGTGGCGGCGATGGTGGAGGCGGCGGGCATCCCCGCGGATGTTTAATGACGCTTCGAAGTCCCTATGCGCCCTACGGCAGCGAGAAGGCCGGCGAGAAGAATCCCGAGCGCCGGCCCCAGCGCTGGAACCGGTGTCGGGGGCGACGTTAGGGGGACGTTCGGATCATGGTCGTCTGGGTCGTCGGCATCGAGGGTTCCATCATCATCACAGTCCGTGTCATTCTCACAGCCGGCTTCCTCATGGAAGTCGTAGACACCATCGCCGTCCGCGTCGTTACAGCCGGGGTTATCGAACGCCACACTAGGGATGGGTCTCGCGTAATTGTCCTGAGAATTCGCGAAAGTAATGTATGGGGTATGGCCTGACGGTACGGGTGAACCCTGCCGCCACACTCCGGCTCCATCGGGATCCCACCATGAGAAATTCCCCGTGGAGGGATCAACGCCGAACTTGACGATGTTGCCGGAGGCGTTGAAGACGTCATGGCCGGGAAAGCCTCGTGGTACCCAATGGATGTCCGCTCCTACACCTGTGTTGCCGTCATGGTCGAGATTCGACCCGACCCAGAGGATGCCGTAATCGTGGCCGTTGGCTCCGGGGACGTTCTGAATGTAGTCACCGAGATCCGCGTGCCCGAGGGACGCCCAGTCGTCAGGAAGTATGAAAATGCGAACCATCTGACGGGAAGGTTTCGACAGGACAAAGCTCTCGCATACGGAGCTGGCCTGCCCCGTGTCGAACACGACCATTCCCGGATAGCCGGTGATGTTCGTTGACGTCACCTGGTCCGAACCGCGGACGATCGAGTACCCGGCTGGCTGCGCCGCGGCAGGGGAGGAGAACGATAGGCACACGCCGGCGACGAGTGACATGAACGCCAGAGACAAGGGCAGCATGGAAGAGAAAGAAGCGGATTTCCGATAATTTCTTCTCATCATCACCTCAGCTTCCACCGTGAATCGTGCACAAGTCTATTGCCGGCACTATAGCTGCCCCCCACCTGCGCGCGCCGCGATGCCGTCCTGCGCGAGCGACCGCGTCACCGAGCGGTAGGGGATGCGTCTGTGCCGCAGCACCGCCTCCACCTTCTGGGTGAAGAAGGAGTTGTCGTCGCCGTGGAGGGCGTAGCAGCCAGGGAACATCGGCGCTCCTGCGGGTCGAGCATAGGAGCAAGAAGCGGATTTGAAATTCGAAGCCCCATCTTACGCCAGAGAAGGCACATTAGGTCAAGTAGAGGGGAGCCGGGGGGCGGATTGGGGCCCGTAAGCGGCTTCGTGTGCCAGCGTAGGTAACTTTGGCATCCGATCTAATGGAGGGCCGCCTGATCGTTACGGTGATATCCTGAGGATCGGGGCCTGTGCTCATTACGTAGAGGGATGACGATGTCCGTTTTGAGCGACTACGAGCGGGAAACCGCCCCCCTGCCGGGCCGGTCGCACGCGTTACCGCTACGGGCCTATTCCGATTCCGAGGTCTTCGATCTCGAAATGGAGCGTGTATTCCGGCGGGATTGGATCGGGATTTGCGGCGCAGCGGAGCTTCCGAATGCGGGCGACTACTATGCGCTTGCAGTGGCGGACGAGCCGATCGTCGTCATACGGGGTAGCGACGGAGTCCTTCGCTGTCTCTCGAACGTGTGCCGGCATCGGGGCACTGTGCTCTACGACGAGGGACGCGGCAATGCGAGTTCCATCCAATGCCCATACCACGCCTGGAGCTACGACAACTCCGGTCGCCTGACCGGTGTCCCCTACCCGGGCAATGCGGTGATCGACAAGGCATCCCACGGCCTCGCCGCAATCCGTCTGGAGACTTGGAAGGATATCGTGTTCATCAACCTCGATGCCGACGCCCAGCCGCTAGCCCCGCGGCTGGCGGGCCTCGATCGCTATGTCGATAACTTTCAATACGGTCGCTTCGAGTCGTCGCCTCCCATGAAAGTGGAATCCTGGAATGCGAACTGGAAACTCATCATGGAGAATGGGATGGACTGGTATCATTTGTTCAATGTCCATCCAGAGACGCTCGACCCCATCGCACCCACACGGGACGCGTTCAACGTCGAGGGCTCACCCCGCTGGACAGTGACGGCCAGCCGGCAGCCGCACGCCACGCCGAAGCGCCAGGACGATCCTCCCTCACTTGGTGCCTTCGAACGCGAGCACTATCTCGTGCTTTCGATCCCGCCGAACATCGTCTTCTTCGCAAACGCCGACGCTTGGAGCTGGCTCTTGATGCTTCCCCAAAGCGCCGACCGGACCCTTGTATGCGGGGGAGGACGTTTTTCGAAGCATCAAGACGGGCCCGCGGCGGCTGAATTGAATAACAACGATCGGATCATGGAGGAGGATCGGATTCTCTGCGAGCGTGTTCAGAAGGGAATGAGCGCCCGCCACGGCCGCGGTGGACAGCTGATCGAGCTGGACCGAGCGATCAAGGACTTCCACCACTACCTAGGATGGCGACTCTTCGACCACGAGTTGGCAGAGGCGTGGCAAGCCAAGGTTGAGCCGGAGCGGATAGGAAGCTCCAAGGCCTCTTATGCGTCCGAGAAGACACATTATGTCAAGTGACGGTGGGTCTGACCTGCCCCGGACATAGCCGCACAGACCCCTATCGCTCCAGAGCAGCGCGATGGGGCTGGCCCGGGCATTCGCGAGGCCAGCTGCTAGCGCACGAGGGAGAGGAGGACTCCCGCAGCCACGGCGGAGCCCAACACACCCGCAACGTTCGGGCCCATGGCATGCATCAGCAGGATGTTCTGGGGGTTGCTCTCGAGGCCCACCTTGGTGACGACGCGTGCGGCCATGGGGAC
>SPKZ01012346.1_pt1 | contig 10730 bp, 10 predicted proteins | sample 2456571 | NCBI WGS metagenome assembly SPKZ01 (sample SAMN11192286, study PRJNA482655) | marine metagenome | biome: ENVO:00000447; feature: ENVO:00000244|ENVO:00000211|ENVO:00000569|ENVO:00002023; material: ENVO:00002151; isolation source: ocean water from marine abyssalpelagic zone ...
TACCTCTGTAACCCGATCCAATACGGCGCGACCTTGGTCACCCATTCATTGACTAAGTATTTAACTGGAAATGGGACTGTGACAGGTGGCGCGGTCGTCGATTCTGGTGGCTTTGACTGGACGGCGGCGGGCAAGTTCCCATCACTCACTGAGCCAGAGCCAGCTTATCACGGCCTTAAGTTCCACGAGACCTTCGGCCCGGCTGCGTTCACCTTCCACTCGATTGCAATCGGTCTTCGCGATCTCGGTATGACGATGAATCCGCAAGGCGCGCACTACACGCTCATGGGCATTGAGAGCCTGTCTCTACGCATGCAAAAGCACGTTGCCAACGCTGAGAAAATTTCAGCCTGGCTCGAAGGTCATGATGCCGTTTCGAGCGTGACTTATGCCGGCCTCGATAGCTCGCCTTACAAATCCCGCGCGCAGAAGCTTTGCCCGAAGGGCGCCGGCGCGCTGTTTACGGTTCAGCTGAAGGGCGGCTATGAGTCTTGCGTGAAGTTTGTGAACGGCCTCGAACTGTTCAGCCATGTCGCGAACCTAGGCGATGCGCGGTCGCTGGTTATCCACCCAGCTTCCACGACCCACCGGCAACTCACAGATGAGCAAAAGGTGGCTGCGGGTGCGGCGCCAGACTCAGTCCGTCTCTCAATCGGGATTGAAGAAGCAGAAGATCTGATGGCGGATCTTGACCAGGCGCTTAAAGCGGCAAGTTAGCGACGACGCTCCGCAATTTTATTGGCGGCGCGGCTTGCGATCATGTCGACCAGGCCCGCATCGCCCAGCGATTTTATATCAATCGGCGTGGCGAGGTTGTTATTCTTCGCGATCTTTTTCAGCTCTGCAGCTGAGAAAGTGCGAAGCGTCTCGCGCGCACTGTCTGGTCCTTCTTTGTCGACCAGCTCAAGCGCATTGAGCACATCGGCTGCTTTCGATCCGCGCAGCTCAACTTTCACGCCAAGGGCTTTGACTACCCGATGGGCGAGTTCTGGATCGGATCGGAACTCCCGGCGCAGCGTTTCGAGAAAATCATCGAGGGCATCTTCGGGTGTTTTCATGAGATCGATCCTGCTTGCTGATATTAGGGATAAAGCTGGCTAAGCTGCGGTGACGAATGTCGCGATGACTTTTTTCAGGCCCGCTTTCTCGAAGGCGACGGTGAGTTTGGTGCCGTTAGCGTCCATCACTTTGCCATAGCCGAATTTTTCGTGGAAGACGCGCTGGTTGAGCTTGAACCCGGATTGGCCAGACTCGGAGGCGACAAGGGTGGCCTTGCCATCGATGACCGGTGCGGAGTCATATTTTCCGGCATTCTCCTTCAAGCGTTTCCAGCCGGGCGAGGTATAGTTGGATCGCTCGCCAAGATCTTCAACGGTTCCGGTAAAGCCATCGTCGCTGCCGGGTAGGGAGGAGTATCCCGTCTCTGCTTCAGCTTCGACGTGTTCGTGCGGTAGCTCGTCAACAAACCTGCTGGGCAGGACGCTTTGCCAGCGCCCGAAAATCTGGCGATTGGCGACAAAAGAAATACGGCAGACTTCCCGGGCACGTGTGATGCCGACATAAGCGAGGCGGCGTTCCTCTTCGAGCCCTTTGGCGCCGCTTTCATCGAGCGAGCGGCGTGAGGGGAACACCTCTTCTTCCCAACCTGGCAAAAAGACGAGCGGCCATTCGAGCCCTTTCGCGCCGTGCAGGGTGAGGATTTGCACCTCATCGCCGTTCGACTTGCCGCCTGTATCCATGACCAGTTCAACATGCTCGAGAAACCCGGTAAGATTGTCGAACTCGCCCATGGCGTTGATCAGCTCTTTGAGGTTGTCGAGCCGCGTCTGCGCCTGAGGGCTGCGGTCCTTTTGCAGCATGTCAGTATAGCCCGACTCGTCGAGGATAACCTGTGCGAGCTCGGTATGGCTCATGCCGCTATTATGACGATCGCGCCAGAGATTGATCTGATCGATGAATTGCGTGAGCCCGCGTTTTCCCGGGCCTTTGATCTCGTCTGTCTGCAACACCATCGGCGTAAGCGTGAACAGGCTGCGGCCATCATCACGGGCGTAGCGCTGCAGCTTCTGAACGGTCGTATTCCCGACGCCGCGTTTCGGCTGATTGACGACGCGTTCAAAGGCGAGGTCATCATCGGTGGAGCGGATCAGACGGAGATAGGCCATGGCATCGCGGATCTCGGCGCGTTCAAAGAAGCGCGGGCCGCCAATGACCCGATACGGAATGCCAAGAATGATCAGGCGCTCTTCAAACAAGCGCATTTGCCAAGAGGCGCGGACGAGAATGGCGCAGTCTTCATAAGTGTTCTTGCCGCCGCGCGCTGCCCAGGCTTCGATCTCGTCGCAGATCATACGGGCTTCAGCTTCACCGTCCCAAAGACCGCGCACTTGCACTTTCTTGGCGTCCGGATCGCCAGCCCAATCACCGCCAACGAATAGCGTCTTACCGAGACGGCCTTTATTGTTTGCGATTACCGCTGAGGCGCAGGCTAGGATGGGTTCGGTGGAGCGATAATTGCGCTCGAGGCGGATTGTCTTGGCACCCGGAAAGTCTTTCTCGAAGCGCAAGATATTATCGACTTCGGCGCCGCGCCATCCATAGATCGATTGATCATCATCGCCGACACAGCAAATGTTCGAATTGCCCTGCGCGAGCAGGCGCAGCCACAGATATTGGGCGATGTTCGTATCCTGATACTCGTCAACTAGGATATATTTGAACTTGCGATGGAAATCGGCGAGCAGGTCCGGATTTTCCTGAAACAGGGTGATGTTGTGGATCAACAGATCGCCAAAATCACAAGCATTCAGAACCTTGAGGCGGGCCTGATAGGTCTCGTAGCATTTAATGCCTTTACCATCGGCGAACTGGTAAGCTTCGTCGCCTGGAACTTTGCCCGGCAACAGAGCGCGGTTTTTCCAGCCATCGATCAAACCCGCGAGATATCGCGGCGTCCAACGTTTCGCATCAATGTTCTCGGCTTCGATGATCTGTTTGCAGAGTCTGATCTGATCATCTGTATCAATGATCGTGAAACTGGACTTCAGCCCGATCAGTTCTGCATGGCGCCGTAAGATCTGGGCGGAGATCGAATGGAAGGTGCCCAGCCAGCGCAGTCCTTCGCCAGCATCGCCAGTGAGTTTCAAGGCCCGCTCGCGCATTTCGCGCGCGGCTTTGTTGGTGAAGGTCACGGTCAGCGTCTGGCTCGGATAGGCGAGACCAGATGCGATGATGTGCGCCAGCCGCGTCGTCAGTACCCGCGTCTTTCCTGTCCCGGCACCCGCTAGCACGAGGAGCGGACCTTCAGTGGTCAACACCGCTTCTTTCTGCTCAGGGTTCAGACCTGCCAAATAGCTCGCATCATCACGCGGCGCGGGTGCGCGCGCAGCGGCCATTTCAGAAATTGATGGGCGATTCGGTCCCGACATGTGGGGAATATAGACACGTTCTTCGCCCCCCGCGACTCCTTCTCCTCTTCGCGGCTGCGCTTTTAGCCCTATGTTTGTGGAAACCTCACTGCAGAGCGACCATGACCGACACGCCAGACTTCGAAAAAGACCCCGAACGTAATCGCCTTTCTGCCCGCTTGGGGCGGACGATGAAGGTGGGGACCAACCTGTCTGGGGCGGGCCTCACCTTTGCGGCGAATGCGATGTTTGGCGGCGAGAAGGGCGACGAGCGCATTGCCAAAGCCTTGGCGGCGGCGCTTGGGAAATCAAAAGGGCCGCTCATGAAAGTGGCGCAGATGGTCTCAACCGTTCCAGACTTCCTGCCGGAGGAATATGCAGACCAATTGAGCCAGCTGCAGGCGCAGGCCCCGGCGATGGGCTGGCCTTTTGTCCGTCGGCGCATGCGCGCGGAACTCGGCGCGGACTGGCAAAGCAAGTTCGCTGAGTTTGGCAAAGAAGCGGCGCATGCCGCGAGCCTGGGTCAGGTCCACCGCGCGACATTGCATGATGGCCGCGAGGTTGCCTGTAAGCTGCAATATCCAGACATGACTTCAGCCGTTGAGAGCGATGTCGGTCAGCTGAAAATGTTGCTTGGCATGTTCAAACGCTTGGATGGCTCCGTTGATCCGTCTGAAGTGATTGAGGAGATTACAGATCGTTTGCGCGAAGAGCTCGATTATGCGCGCGAAGCGAAGCATATGCAGCTCTATAAACATCTGTTGAAAGACGCTGACTATGTGACCGTCCCGGATCTGGTGCCCGAGCTCAGCACCGATCGATTGCTCACCATGTCTTGGGTCACGGGCGACCGACTGAATGACTATGAGAGCGCGCCGCAAGAGGTGCGCAACACGATTGCCCGGCATCTGTTCTGGACCTGGTGGAACCCATTTACGGGCGCGGCGGTGATCCATGGCGATCCACACCTGGGCAATTATCAAGTCACGCGAGACGGGCAGGGGCTCAATCTCTTGGATTTTGGGTGTATCCGTATCTTCCCACCGAGCTTTGTGGCTGGGGTGGTCGATCTCTATCGCGGCCTGCTCGCCGATGATTTTGACGCCGTCTATGCCGCATTTGAGAAATGGGGCTTCAAAGGCCTGAACACTGAATTGGTTGAGGTGCTCAGCATCTGGGCCCGGTTCATTTATGGTCCACTCCTGGATGACCGCGTTCGCAGTGTCGCCGATGGCATTAAGCCGGGCGAATATGGGCGCAAAGAAGCCTTCGCGGTTCGCAAGCTCTTAAAAGAGAAAGGGCCGGTGACTGTCCCTGCTGAGTTTGTCTTTATGGACCGGGCCGCAATCGGCCTCGGCGCGGCGTATCTCCGGCTCGGCGCGGAGCTGAATTACCACCAACTTTTCGAAGAGAGTTTGGAAGGGTTCAGCGAGGTCGCGTTGGGCGAGGCGCAGAAGCGGGCTTTACAGGCTGTTGAGCTGGTCGAGGCTTAGCGGCTGATACCGCAACAAACCCTTTCCAAATGCAACCAAATGTGCCAAATGCGCGGCTTGTTGCGAGCAACGTGCAAACCTAGCCCTTCTGGACGACATCCCGGACGAGGCTGAACCCGCGCCGCCCTCCCTCAAAACACAGGCCTTCGGGCCGCTTATTCAACCCGCCGCAAGGCGATAATAGAGAGTATATCGATGTCGATTACAGCTGAGCGTAAAGCCGAACTGATCAAGAAATTTGCCCGCACCGAAGGTGACACGGGCAGCCCTGAAGTCCAGGTCGCGATCCTAACCGAACGGATCAACAATCTGACCGACCACTTCAAGGACAATAAAAAAGACAACCACTCCCGCCGCGGGCTTCTGGCGATGGTCGCCACCCGCCGCAAACTCCTCGACTATGTGAAGAGGAAAAGTGACGAGCGTTACCAAACGCTCATCGGAGAGCTCGGCATTCGCCGCTAGGCTCTCAAAACAGCCCGCCTTGGCATTCGGCCGCGGCGGGCTTTTCGTATGTATGAAAGAAAGCAAAACGTATGTTTGATAAACAATCAGTCTCGCTGGAATGGGCCGGCCGGACACTGAAAATCGAGACTGGCCAAGTGGCCCGTCAAGCTGATGGCGCGGTTATGATCACATATGGTGATACAACCCTGCTAGCGACGGCGACCTTCGCGAAATCTGCGAAGCCGGGACAAGACTTTTTCCCACTGACCGTCAACTATATGGAAAAATACTACGCTTCTGGCCGCATTCCAGGCGGCTTCTTCAAGCGTGAGGGACGCCCGACTGAGAAAGAGACTCTGACGTCTCGCCTGATCGACCGTCCAATCCGTCCGCTTTTTGTCGACGGTTTCAAAAATGAAGTTCAAGTCGTTCTGACAGCTGTGTCTTACGACCTCGAAAACGACCCAGACATTCTCGGCATGATCGGCGCCTCTGCGGCTCTGGTTCTGTCTGGCGCCCCATTCATGGGCCCAATCGGCGCAGCGCGCGTTGGCTATAAGGATGGCGCTTATGTCATCAACCCAACCGTCGAAGAGCTTGAAGAGTCTGAGCTAGACCTCGTCGTCGCTGGTACTGCTGATGCTGTGATGATGGTTGAGTCTGAAGCCAAAGAGCTTTCAGAGGATGTCATGCTCGGCGCGGTTATGGCGGGTCATGAAGCTATGCAGCCAGTGATCGATGCGATCATCAAACTGGCTGAAGCCGCCGCGAAAGAGCCATTCGAGTTTGAAGCTGAAGATCTGTCTGAAGAGCTTGGCGCTATTCAGAAACTGGTCGGCAAAGATCTCTCTAAAGCCTACCAGATCACTGAAAAGCTTGAGCGTCAGGCTGCTGTGGGTGAAGCCCGCGAAAAAGCGGCTGAAGCTTTGGTTGCGACCGAAGAGAATGAAGACGGCATGGACGCCAACGTGTTCAAATCAGCCTTCAAAAAGGCTGAGGCGAAAGTGGTTCGCGGCGACATTATCAAAACCGGTAAGCGGATTGATGGACGTTCGCTCGATCAAGTTCGCCCGATTGAAGCGCAAGCTGGCTTCCTGCCACGCACGCACGGTTCGTCACTCTTTACCCGCGGTGAAACACAGGCGATCTGTGTGGCGACGCTCGGTACCAGCGATGATGAGCAATTTATCGATGGTCTGGACGGAACGCGCAAAGAGAAGTTCCTGCTTCACTATAACTTCCCGCCTTACTCTGTAGGTGAAACTGGTCGTATGGGTGGCACAAGCCGCCGTGAAACCGGTCACGGGAAATTGGCGTGGCGCGCGCTTCGCGCGGTTCTGCCAGAGCATGAAGAGTTCCCATACACGATCCGCATGGTGTCAGAGATCACTGAGTCTAACGGCTCGTCTTCTATGGCGACCGTGTGTGGTTGTTCGCTCGCGATGATGGATGCGGGTGTACCGTTGAAGCGCCCTGTTTCAGGTATTGCGATGGGTCTGATCAAGGATGATGAGGGCATTGCTGTTCTTTCTGACATCCTCGGTGATGAAGACCACCTTGGTGACATGGACTTCAAAGTGGCGGGCACTGAAAAGGGCCTGACCAGCTTGCAGATGGACATCAAGATTGCTGGCATCACCAAAGAGATCATGGAAACCGCTCTGGAGCAGGCCAAAGGCGGCCGTGCTCACATTCTCGGTGAAATGGCCAAAGGTCTGGATACGGTTCGTGAGAGCCTCGCTGACAACGCACCACAAATGGAAATCATCAAGGTTCCAGAAGACAAGATCCGTGAAGTCATCGGCTCTGGCGGTAAAGTCATCCGCGGTATCGTTGATGAGTCTGGCGCCAAAGTGAACATCGATGATGATGGCACAGTTCAAGTCTCTGCCACCGATCGCGAAAGCATCGAGAAGGCCCTGAAGATGATCAAAGAGATCGTCGCAGAGCCAGAAGTTGGTGAGATCTACGAAGGTAAAGTTGTCTCAATCAAAGACTTCGGCGCGTTCGTGAACTTCTTCGGTCCTAAGGATGGTCTGGTGCACGTTTCGCAGATGGCGAATGAGCGTATTGGCCACCCGAAAGACGTCGTTTCTGAAGGTCAGCAAGTCTATGTGAAACTCATGGGCTTCGATGATCGCGGCAAGGTTCGCCTGTCGATGAAAAACATCGATCAGGAGTCTGGCAAAGAAGTTGAGCCAGAAGCGAAAGACTAATTTTTCGCCATAGAATCCAAATGCTTAGAAAAGCCGCTCCGGAATAGGGCGGCTTTTTTATTTGCTATTTGTCCGGTTGAGGATCATTATTAATCCGAATTCGGATGAATAATCTTGACATATAACTGTCACATAAGTTACACGACAGTTATGTTACAAAAATATGACAAACTAAAATCCTCCCTGCTGCTGGCTGTTGCGGCCGCTGGAGGAGCAGCATTTTCTGGGGCCGCTGTTGCAGCTGAAGCAATTTGTAGTCTCGAAAACGGCTATTCAATCGACCTCGCATCTTATGTTGACGAGGCTTCATCCTGTATCGATGCTGCCGACAATATTGAGCGTAGTGTCGCGGATGGTCTCATGGCTGAGATCAATGCTGATCGTGTTTCAAATGGGCTTGCGCCGCTTAATCGCCGCGGGTCTTTAGACAAAGCCGCCCTGGCGCACGCGCTTGATATGTCCGTTCGGATCTATGCCGACCACGTCGACCCTGAAGGCCGTGACCATTTACATCGCATCCGCGCGTTCGATCGAACCATGCTGGTCGGCGGATCTGGCGCCAACGTGACGGTAAGCCTCGCAAATGATGACGCGCAGGCGGTGCATGCGAAGGTCAAGATGGATGCCTTTAATGCCGACAATATGATGCGTGCATCCTTTACCGACGTTGGCATCGGTGTCGTCGAAGAAGCTGGTCAGTATTACGTGGTTCAGGTTTTCGCGGCGGCAGAAGGCGATTTGAACGAAGCTGTTCCAATTTCCGTCGCTGGAACCGCGCCGCTTAAGGCCAAACTCTCCAGTGACGACCAGCGCATGGTTGCCTGGGGCCTCGTCGATACCAATTCAGGTGAGATGCTGGCACGCAGTTCTATGCCGCGTATCCGCTACAGTGCCTTGGATGGTGCCGATGCCGCGATCAATGTGCTCGTTGGTTTGCACAACAGCACCTACGTCCTCAAAGGACCCTTGGTGAGCGGCCGGAACTAGGCTGATAAAACAGTATTGAAAAAGGGCGCCGGATGTAAATCCAGGCGCCCTTTTTTACATCTCGATTTTGGGACTCTATCTGCCCCATTCCATGCCCATCGTCTTTTTCATCCAATCGGCAAAGGTTGCAGGCTTTTGCAGCGCTTGTGGGTCGAGCGATCCATAGGAGACGATGGGTCCGTCTTTAGCCTCAAGCCGGATTCCGCTAATGCGCTGGGATCCACTCCAATTGCCGTACTCCGTGCTCGGGTCCAGCAGCAGCATGACTTGGGCGCCACCATTTCCATTTTCATCTGAGCCAAAGACCAGGCCGTAGACTTTCTCTCGGCCAAAGAAACCAGATGAGTGCGCTTGGCGTTTGCCGTCGAGAAGCACCTCGTCCCACAGCATGTTACGTCGCCATTGTAGGACATGCATATTGTCTCCATTGACGACTTTTATATCGACCTGGTGAAGTCCGAGGCGGACGATTTCTGCATGCATGGGAGGCTCCTACTTATTGATAAACAATAATATCAAGTCAGATTGGAGTCAATAAAAAAGCCCGGAGCCTAGCGCCGGGCTTCTCTAATAAGAGTTTGGAGACCCTATTCGGCCATTGCCGTGATTGTTGCGGTGCCAGTGCCACCGGTTGAAAGCGTGTAGCCGGCGCTTTCGCCAACCGCCTGGGCGACGCCGTCAAAAGTCGCGCACAGTTCGCCTTGCTCTGGGATGTCGGCGCAAAGGACGCCTGCTTCTTGGTCGAATGTGTAAGGGACGCTCAGGTCGCCTGTGGTTGCAATGTTTGTGGCATCATCAAAGGTCCATTCCTGCGTTGTGCCATCATCGTTTGCAAACGACACAGTTACAGTTGCCGCCAAAGCTGGCGCGGCGATAAATCCAGCAGCGAGCGCCGCAGTGATAAACTTTTTCATGAGTCCATCCTCCCATAGGTTATAGATGTCGGCGGTTGTCCGCACAACGCGCTATGGTTAACGCAGCCGCACTGAATGGGCAAATGACAAGCTAGGAACGTTCGGAGACGGACAAGACATTCCCGTCTGGATCTTTGAACCAGAGAATGCGCGCGCCGCCATCTGGGCTCGCCCAAATGCCGTTATCGTCCTGACCCATACCTTCGAAGATCGCGAACTCAATCCCGCGTTCTGAAAGAGCGCCATGAGCCGCAATAATATCGGGAACTTGCCAATCGAGAACCGTGAACGGAAGCGGCGTATGGTTTGGGACTTTGGAGAGCCGCAGCTCGGTCCCCGTCAGCTGATAGACCAAAGCAAAAGCGTCGTCTGACGTGAGGCTGAGCCCCAGCTTGCCCTCATAAAAATTTCTCGCCGACTCCGCATCCGAAGTGGCGAGAAAAATCGTTGGTTTCGCAGTTTTTAAGTCCATCTGACCCTCCACAACTTCACCCCATCATCAGGCAACGTGGTTTTGGGTCCATGGCCTTATTGTCCGGCGAAGCGCAGGAAGCGGTTCCGCAGGTCTTTGTCGGTCTTGAAAACACCGGTGAATTGCGTCGTGATCGTCGCAACATTCTTATGGTGCACGCCGCGGGTCGTCATGCACTGGTGCTTTGCATCGATGAGGACAGCAACGCCAGCTGGCTGAAGCGCTTCGGTGATACAATCAGCGACTTGCGCGGTCATCGTTTCTTGGGTCTGCAGACGCTTGCCGAAAATCTCAACCACACGAGCAATCTTAGAGATACCGACGACCTGGTGCGTCGGCATGTAAGCGACGTGAGCCTTGCCGAGGATTGGAACCATGTGATGCTCACAATGGCTCTCAACATCTATGTCTTTCAGCATGACGATATCGTCATAGCCTTGAACATCTTCGAACGTGCGAGACAGCTCTTTGACTGGATCCATTTCGTATCCAGCGAAAAACTCTTGATAAGCTTTTGCAACGCGTTTTGGTGTGTCGATCAGGCCTTCGCGGCGTGGATCGTCCCCTGCCCAGGCGAGCAAGGTACGGACAGCGTCCATTGCTTCTTCCATGCTTGGGCGTTTGATTTCGTCAGCTCTTTCGATCTGATCTTTTGGTGTAATGGCATCCATGGCCATGCGCGAATTCCTTAGTCTGAGGGACGGAGGTCGAGCCGAACCTGAGGTAGACCATTCAAGGACCCTGCCAGATAAGGACTTAACGCCCGCCCGGAGTGTGTACCCTCAGGGCGATGA
>SPKZ01021758.1_pt1 | contig 10726 bp, 4 predicted proteins | sample 2456571 | NCBI WGS metagenome assembly SPKZ01 (sample SAMN11192286, study PRJNA482655) | marine metagenome | biome: ENVO:00000447; feature: ENVO:00000244|ENVO:00000211|ENVO:00000569|ENVO:00002023; material: ENVO:00002151; isolation source: ocean water from marine abyssalpelagic zone ...
AGTCGCTCGCGGACCGACAAATCGCAGCCCAGGAGACTTTCTCCACGTCGGCCGTCGAGTAGCCGGACGGGAAGCTCTCAGTGAGCTCGATGTTCCAGGTGGCCCCATTGTCGGTTGTCGAGTCGATCTCTCGAACGAAGTTCGAGCCGTCCTTCATCACCAAGCCAATGTGAGAGACAAAATCCAGGTCGTCGAAGTCTCCTTCCGCCGAAACTACAAGTGTAGTAGAGGCAGCACTGATCAATGAGAACATCGACAGGTGGCCGATGGCCCAGAAAGTGCCGGCCCGGCCGAAGCGGCTTTCGAGAAACTGGATCAACGACCACGCCTCATCGCGATCGAGCAAGGCTTGGTAGTTTTGCGCCCATGAAGCTCGCGTGGCCTGAGGCACGACGAGCTGCCCTTTGCCTTGCGAAAAGGATCGGCCTTTTCTTTCAAGCCCGATACCCGCCGAGACAGCCCAGTTGTGTTTCAGGTCGAGGATCATTAGATCCTCGTGCGTGGAGTATCCCCCAACTCGGCCCTGAGCTGTGCCCGGTAGAGTTGCTTCGTCGGAGGCTTCGTCGAAAGTCAAAGACATTTCGATCCTCTGATCGGTGATCATCGTGCCCGAAGCCGACAGAATCGGATCAACAACGATCAACGGCATGAGCAGTCCGCGACCTTGCACAGGTGTCGTGGTCAGTGTCTCGACAGACAGAATTTCGTTCGGTCGGATTTCAGAGATCGTGATGATCTGGAATCCGTCAGGCGAGGTGCCTTGGTTGCCGTATTCCCAGTCGATCAAGATCGCTTTGGCACCCTCGAAGAACCTGCCTCTGCTAGGATCGCAAGGGATGTTGCGGATAGCCGAGTCTCCTGTAGTCTCTACAACGTCTTGGTAGAGCGGCAGGAACATCTTCTGCGAGGTACGTCTTTGCAGATCGGCGAACAGGTCTCGCAGCCCTCTGTCTACGTCAGGAGACCAGAACACTCTCAGAGTTCTGAGAGGCTTCATCAACAGAGCCCAGCGCTCTTCGGCTCCTGTGTCGGGGTTGTAGGCGATGGCCGAAGAGAACGAAGTCTCCATCTCGATCTCGGAGACCCAGTCGTGCAAGAAGAACTTTTGCTTGTCCGGAGTCGCAGGGAAAGTCGACCCTCCAACAGGAGGAGCACACACGACTTCCACAGCGATGTGAGTGATGCGAGTAGCAGTGGAGCCCGAATCTCTTCGGATACCGAACTGCCCTTCCAGGGCTTGCGCAGAGAATCTCTCCGAATCAGCGTTGAGCTCGGCGAAGACAAAGTAGTTCTGGTAGGAGGTGCCTGTGACGGAGAAGGACCCCAGGGCATCGGAGCCCAGCATCGCGCTGAAGTCGTCGGATCCTCCGGCCTCAAGGCGAGCGCGGATCGAAAACTGCAAGCCTGTGATGCCGCCGTTCGAAGTTTCGAACGAGTTGAGCTCGTACAGGTCTTGAGATCCGATTGCGCCAGGCACCACGTACAGGTTGTCACCGGGCTCGTATGAGAGCTGCCGAACAGCGAACCAGTTGTCTTCGGCTGACGGAGACCCGACTGCTTCCACAGAGAATTCAGAGAGATCTCCGTCAGCTACAGCGGTCTTGCTCTCCACGTACCTCTCGCCGATGAAGTCGTTGGTCGGGGCGCTGCCGCTGCCGTCCAGCACGTAGATGTCATCAATGTAGATGTCGCTGTCGTTAGAGCCGGAGTCGCCGCCGATGTAGACGCGATCGGCTGTTGCGTTGCCGGTGACCTGGGTGTCTCCAGTACCGCTCATAACGGTGTGCCCGTCCTTGCGCACCTCCCAAGAACCGGAGTTGCCGATGGTGGCTTTGAACTCCCAGTGATTCCAGATGGCCTCTTCGCCCTTGAACCTCACAGAGGTGTCGAGAACGTCTCCGTTCTCATCCCCCGTGTGGACGGTGATCACGTAGTCCGTATCGAGGCCGTCGATGTTGCCTTCCATACAGAACGAAACTTGATCGTTGCCGAGAGTGTCTTGGAAAGAAACGAGCCGCACAGGACCGACGTTGTCTTCGGGCCGCAGGAAACGAGCGTTCAGGCCTACGATCCACGTTGCGTTCGATCCGAGGGAAGGCGTACTGAACCCCTGCGGATTGGCAATGTTGATGCAGATTCCTCCGTACCTTCCGGTAGCGAAGGAATAGTTAGTGTTGCCTACTAGATCGTAGGTGTCGGCCATCTGCACATCGGTGTTGCGGAACTCGAATCCTTCTACCCAACGCAGCGCCATGTCAGCTCCCCAGCGAGATTCGAGCGTCTTGCGAGTTCTCTTCGAGCCAGCGCCGCTGCGCTTCCGGCCCGCCGGCGAGCAGGCGTTCCATAGTCTCTTCGTCAGCAACCAGGACGGCTCTCTGCAGCATACTGCGCTGTTGCGCACCGCGCTCGGCTGAAGCTGCCAAGCGGTTGCCTTCTTGCAGTTGTTCGGAGACTAGGCCGCCACCGACGAAGCTCGGTGCAGTCGGTTTGGTGATCGCCGCGCTGCGAGATCCGACGAGCGCAGACAGCGCCATCGGGTCAACCACGCCGTCGTTGATCGCTTGCATGTTGGTGAGACCGTACTTGGCTACAGCGCGAAGCTGCATCATGTACTCGCCGGCCTGCGACCAGATCGGGACCGTGTCTCGAGAATCGACGTTCGAAGGACGACGGGCTCTCTGGTGCTTGCCCCGCACCGCACCACCACCAGCCAGGCCTTGCACGCCCGGAAGGAAGTGAGCGGAGCTCGCGATGCCTCTGCCGGGGATCTGGCCGCCCGAGGCAAAGCCGAAGCCAAAGAGGCTGGTGGTCGAGGACAGGAGAGCCGCTGTGCTACGGTTGACGAGGTTCTGGATGAGCTGGTTGGTGATGCTCAGGAAGAACTCTCCGAACGCCTCACGGACGTTCACAGCGCGACGAGGATCGAACGCAGCAGTCAGCAGACCAGATACAGTGTCAGCGAAGCCCCGGACGGTGTTGAGGCCGATCTCGCGCCACGACTGGAACTGATCGGCGGTGTCGTTCAGGAAGTCCTGGAAGCCGGCCTGGAGGCCGAAGGACACAGGCTGCTCGAGCTTGCGTCTCTCCTCATCGACAAGGTCCGAGGCAGTTTCCACGGCTTCGTTCTGAAGCTGTAGCTCGCGCACGAGGGCCTGTTGCACGACGAACTGGTCGCGCTTGGTCTGCTCGATCTGCTCTTCGGTGGCGCCGATGCGGATGAGCTCTTGGATGTTGGCCTGGTTCGCCTGGCGCTGCGCTTCGGCGCGGCGCTGAAGTCTGTCTCGAGCCTCTTGCTCGATGATGAGATCGGCTTCGGCCTGGGCGAGAGCTCGGTTCGGGTTGTTCTCGTTGAGCACTCCCTCGAACTCCGAGACACGGCGCTGGGCTTCTAGTTCGGCGTTCAGCTGGCTCAGGCGCTCTTGCGACTGGGCGCGTTGGGCGGCAGCAATCGCCTGCAGTCGCACGAGCGTGATCTCGTTGACTCGCTCTTCGAGCACGATGCGCTCCTCGTCGAGACGCTGCAGCTCCCGGCGCTTGACCTCTTCTTCGCCCAGCGCTCGGACACGTGCAGCCACGAGCTCGACGAGACGCTCGTCGCCGACAGCACCGATCTGCGTCAGCAGCGTTTGGATCGCACCGCGACCGAGCTCGGCGGTCCGGCGCAGCGAGGCGATGTTTTCTTCTTGCGCACGGATATCGTTGTCGAGGGCTTCGGCCAAGCCGTCTCTGCCTTCTGTCGCGACCTCGGATCGGATCGAGCGCAGAGAAGCAAGACGGTTCTCGGCCTGCAATATGTCTGTGTTTTGATCCACCAAGGCCCGACTGAGCTCGACGATGTTGTCGATCTGCTCCACGGAGTCGCTGTAGTTGGCTGCGGTTTCGGCCGCAAGCTGAGAAGCCCTAGCCTGTGCTGCGACAACAGCATTCTGCTGCGACTCGATCGCCCGGTTGAGGCCAAGCTCTTGTTCCGCCAGCTGCACTCGACGCTCCGCCAACGAGGTGCGAATGTCGGAGGTGATACCTTCGAGACCCTGCGTGTCGAGCGAGATGCTCAACTGTCCCTGAGCCCGGGCGAGGTCGTCGGCAAGCGTCCGGAAAGTATCTTCCAGGCCCTGCACAGCAGTCGAACTGCGCTCGAGGATGCCAGGGATGTTCTCCAGCTCGTCGAGCAGGTTGGTGACTGATTCTCCGGCCTCGTCGAGGTCATTGCTGAAACCTTCGGAGCCACTGTCCTCGAACAGGCCAGAGAAGCCGGAGGCGATCTCTTCTCTGATGCGGTTGACGAACTCCTCGGCGGTTTCGGCATTCTGGTTCGTAGCCAGTGCCGCGCCGATGTCGATTTGAGCGTTTCGCAGGGCCTGTTGAGTGACTACTCTCAGGCGCTCGGCGAGCTGTCGGATCTTCTGATTGTCTTCCTCAAGCTGATCCTTGAACTGCTGTCGACTCTCTTCGCGGGAGTCGCGCAGCTTGTTGAGCTCTTCTTCGACGTTCACGCCAGGAATGTTGTCGGCCACCTCAAGGCCGGTCTCCAGGACACCGAAGATGGTCTCTCGAATGCCTTGGGCAACCGTTCGGAAGCCGTTGCGCAGGCTGCGGTACACCGTCTGGAAGTTGAGAGTCACGGCGGCAGCAGCAACATCGAACGCATTGACCAGGACCGTGCGGACGATTCTTGCCAAGGTGCCGAAGCGCAGACCGATGTCGAACACTTCGTCGCTGATGCGGATGGCCTCAAAGACCACGAAGCCGAGGCCAGATACCAGCAGGCCGATCGGAGACAGGAGCAGACCGACCACGGTACGGATGCTGCGGAAGAGGCTCAGGATCTGCGGCAGGATTCCTTGCACTCCGCCGAGGCTGGTGAAGAGCTGGCTGGCCAGTCCCGCAACACGCACCACCGGACGAACAAGGATCGTGAAGAAACCAATCGCGGCTTGGATCGCGAGAGTGATGCCAGTCCAGATGGTGAGCAGTCTGGTGGCCTCTCGAACGATGCCTTGAAGGTCGTCGGTCTCGAAGATGTTGGTCAGCAGGTTGCGCAAGGGGCGCAGTATCTCGGCAAGGTCTTGGGCTCCGTCGATAAAGCCTTCGATGATCGCGCCGATGATCTCGGCCGAAGTGCCAATGAAGTTGCCGATGCCCTCTGCCGCGGAGCGCAGGTTCGAGAGATCCGCTGCCCCGGTGAGGCGCCGAGCTTCGGCCACCGCACGGCGTAGGCCGTCGAAGACCAGCCGAACGATCTCGACGGCGTCAGGGTTGATCTCGAGGCCTTCGTCGTTGATCTGCACCAAACCGTCGAAGATGTCTCCGAGGAGCAGCTTGAGATCCTCGAAGAACTCGGTGCTGCCTTGGCGTAGGAGCTCTTCGAAGCCGTCACGCAGTCGGGCCACGACAGCATTGAAGAGGGTAAGCGATTCCTGGCCCGCCACCTCGAACGCACGGAAGCGATCCTCAAGGAACTCGGCCAAGACGCCAGCTTCGCGGGCGCGACGAATGTCTTCGTTCGTGATGCCCAGCGCAGCGGCGATTCGCGTCGTGCGCTGCTGGATCGTGCCCGAGAGGATCGAGCGGATCTCTTCCGAGAGCTGGTTGCCAGCGAGGCCGATCGCGCTGGCGGCCTGACTGATGCGAACCGAGAACTCTCGGATCTGACCGATGTCAAGGCCGGCGTTGACGCCGGGAGCGATGGCGACCTGGAAGGCGTCACGGAGCTCCTGGAACGTGGCGGTGGTGACGAGCGCGTCTCGACGCAGCAGGTTGACCTGGCGCCTGGCTTCTCGTTGCGCGAGCTCAAGTTGGGTGACAGCATCCACCGCCTCGCCAGAGGCTGTCGCTACCTGCCCGGTGGCAGTGAACAGCGAGGCCACACCGAGGATCGACTGCTCGATCGCTGCGTTGAAGCGCACGGAGCTGCGGACCAGATCGTTGAAGAGCTGGATCGTCGTGCGGATCGCGGCGAAGGCAGCGAAGATGCCGATCAGGCGGCGGAAGGTGAACGCGATGCGGTTGGCGCGGTTGTTGGTCCGGTCCAGGATCGAGTTGAAGAGCCTGAAACGGTTCCCGGTGCGGCCGGACTCGCGTCCCGCGCCGCGGAGCTCGCGCTGCAGGCGCTGGAACTCCGGGTTCGCTCGCTGCAGGCGCTGGGTGACTTCCTCGATCTGCAGGCGCTCAAGCTGCTCGTTGAAGCGCTGTGCTGCCGCCTCATCGACGGAGAGCCCCGCTTGGGCTCCGGATGCGATCCTGCCCTGGGATCGCAGGAGCTGCGCCTGTAGGCGCTGCTGCTCGACCCTGAGCAGGCGCTCGGAAACCGCGAGCTCGGAGCGCACTTGCTGGAGCTGGCGGTTGTTCTGGGAGGTCTGGGAGCGCTCGAGGTCGTTCTGGGCCTCAAGAAGCTGACGCTTCTGCTGCTCGGCGCGGAGCTCGCCTGTTCTGACGTCGCGACCTTGGCCGGCCTGCCGCTTGGCGATGGCTAGGCGCTCGGCTGCGCGAACCTGTTGACGAAGGATGCCTTCCTCGGTACGGGCAGCGCGAACGCTGTCGCGGTTGAGGCGCAACAGGCTGCGGGCGCTTGAGGTACGAGCCCGGTTGAGCTCTCGGTTGGCGTCGGTGAGTCGCTTCAGCACGCGAGCCGTCAGGACGCTGGCTTGCGTGTCTCGCTCGGTCTCTCGACGGGCTGATCTGGTGGCCAGACGACGCCTCTCGGCCGCTCGAGTCTGAGACTCCGTTGCCTCTGAGGCGCGTCTGGTCTGCGTGGCAAGATCACTCAGCTCTCGGCTGATTGTCCGAGTGCTGCGTCTGGTGCTGGAGATCTCTGCGCGGAACCGTCTCCACGATTCACGGCTCTCATCCAGACTGGCGCGAAACTGTCCGAGCCCGGTGATCGCGGCTTGCGATTCCAGGTCGATCGTGTAACGCAGTGATCCTCTGTCCACAGCCATCAGAAGCCTCCACCGAACTTGGTCAGGAAGCGACCCAGATCATTCTGGGACGCGGGATCACGGGGTTGAACATCCCACCTCTTTGCCCACTTCTTCATGTCCTTGCTTCCGCCCTGTGCCGCAAGAAGCGAGGTCCATGCGGCCTCGTTCTTTTCAAAGCAGATGGCACGGTCGAGGCTGGAAACCAAGGAATCGAAGGATAGGAGGTCGAGGTCGAGAACGTAGTCGAGATCGAAGCCACTGCGAACCAGCAGCACGATCAGGTCTTGGAGGACTAGCCAGCTTGCGGAGCCGGTGTCACCGGGGGTTGGATAGGCGGAGCCATCGTCGGACTTGCGGGCGGAGTGGGTGACGGTGTCGGGACCGACGACGTCGTCTTTCCAGCCGGGCTGCTTGCGGCCGGCTCGCTTTCCTGCGGAACGTTGGGGCCTCCTAGCTTCTCTTCGAAAGCCTTGGAGACCCGTTCCCCCAAAGGGCCGAACACCTTGACGTTCGCTTGGGCCACGCCCATCAGGAACTGCCCGAGGTTGCTGAAGTCCGTATGCTCTTCGAGAAATTCCTCAAGGTCTTGCTTCTCGGGCTTGCGAGGGAAGACGTCGCGGCAGCTGTCGAAGATGATCTCAGCGATCAGCAGCGTGTTCTCTTCCTTCGAAAGGGCGTCGACAAGGTTGTTGATCGCGATCTCTTTCTGGCGCGTGCGTGCTTCGTAGAGCTCGGGAGAGATCGGCATGATCTGCGTCTCGGTGCCCTTCTGCTCAGGGATGACCGTCCCGTCCGGCTCAGTCACGGCAGGGTAGGTGACATCACGCTGCACTGATCCCTGCTCTGCGATCTTGCCATCGAAGAGCACGGTTAGGCCTTGGGCAAGCGGTCGAGCGATGGTCTTGAGCTTGAACAGCAGACGCCCGCTGATGGGGTAGAAGTTGATCTCTTCTCCGCAGACTTCGAACGGCGTCGAAGAGGGGCTCAGGAAGGAGAGCTTTCTCTTCCAGGCAGGTTGTTGGGTCATGGTTCAGTTAAGTGTGAGGGTGTTGGGAGTGGCCCGTCCTGTCAGAGGAAGGAAACAGGACGGGCCGAGGAGAACCGGAAAGGAACTTCCCGGAAGTCTTAGGCGTTGGCGTGCGTGCGGACCGTGAGGGTCGGCGAGTTGCTTCCGCCAGCGGTCTCGTTGCGCTCGGCCACACCAGTGAGCCCCATGGTGGTGAACTCGTCGGAGATGAGACCGAAGTCGCCCTCCGCCTTGAGGCTCACCTGGTGGAACTGGAACTCGGTCTGGTGGTCGTCGGACGCCGGGTTCTCGCTGATGAACTTCAGCGCACCCTTGACCGCGGTTTGGGTCAGGGCGCGGACTTCGTCCACCGAGGTGTCGGCGCTCGAGTTCTGAGCGATCGAGATGTTGTGGGGCGAGTTCGCGGTGTCGAGCACCGTCGAGCCGTCGATGACGAAGATGCGACCCATCTTGAGGTCGATCTCGTAGTCGGTGCCCTCGACCGCCGGAGTGGTGCCGGAGGCACCCCCGGTGACCGTGACGGCACCGATGTCGTAGATGCGCTGACCGCTCGAGCCCGTGGTCACGGCACCGTTGCTGGCGTACAGGTCGAACCAACGACCTTGCTCGTCCACGACGAGGTTGTCCGATCCGGTGACCGGCGTGGCCGCGGCAGCGGTCGAGTTGTCGAACGTGGTGCCGGAGCCCGAGAAGAAGAGCGCCATGTTGTCGAAGTTGACCTCGTCGAGCGAGACGCTCAGGTTCACCTTCTGGCTGATGACGACTTCTTTGTCGGTGACCTTCAGGCCGCCGGTCGAGCTCTGGTGCTCGAGCGTCTCGGTCTCCATGGAGATCGAGAACTCGGGAGCGTTACCGAGGAATCGGTAACCTTGCGGGATGCCGTTGGCATCGAGAGGGGCGAAGTAGACCTTACCACGACCGACGTTGTAGTCGTCGGTGTTTGCTGTCCCCAGGGGGTTCAGACCCGGCATGGCTTATCCTTTTCTTTCAGGGTTGTTGTCACACCGGACTCAGGTCTGCCTCGAAGGTCATTGTGGCCCGAGTGCCGGACGAAGGTTGTTGAAGCGGCGGATGCTCGTACCGAGTATCCAACCAATTGAGTCGGACCTGAGGAAGGCCCTTCGTCTCGTCTTTCTTGATCAGCGGCACATTCTCTGCCAGCTCTCTCTCGAAGACTTCGACGGACACCGCTTGGGCGAACACGAGCTGAAGCTCGAAGGTCCAAGTGGTGCGTTCTCTGCGACCCGTTTGGCGATTGCGGCGAGGGTCGGTCGCCAAAGTGTTGACCTCATCGCACAGGACGGCCGAGGGAGACACCTGATCGTAGTCGAGATCGAGGATCTTCATCATGCCTGTGGTCGGGCTGAATTGCGCCGGCAGGAAGACGCCGTCTTGCGCGAGCTCGATGAGCTTGTTCTGGATGCGTTCTCGGTTGTGGAAATACTGAGTGCCGTTCACGATGCGTACACCTTTCAGGCCGAGGACCAGCACGGCAGGGCCGGCGAGGATCTCTGTGTCGACCTCCGTGCCTGTGGTGGTTGTAGGGGACGGGGCACCGAGAACGATCTCGCCGTCTTCGGTGATGCTGACACCCAAGCCGGGCAGGGCTTCGGGGGCTTCGACAACGAGCTGACCGACAGCAGCCGCGAACCTTGAGCCCTGTTCTACGACAGGGTCGGTCGAGGTGATCAGAAGCGAGCCATCCTGCTGGATAAGGACTCCGGTGCTGGCCGCGCCGTCTAGGTCTCCCAGCAGGAGGCTCGAATCGAGGTCGCTGACGTTGATGCCAACACCAACTGCGCTAGGCGCGGCATCAACAGTCAGCGGGGCCGCGGAGGCGGAGAATGCTACGCCTGCTGCGACTTGCGGTTCGGGGCCCAGGAGGAGCACCGAACCGTCTTGCGTGATGACGACGCCAGTCGCTGTTTCGGGCACAGGAGCGCCCAGCAGCACAGAGCCGTCTTGTGAAATGAGGACACCGGAACCGACTGTCGGCTCGAAGCCGCTCAACCTCAGGTCGGGATCCGCGTCTGCGATACCTACCCCAACACCGACGACCGGATCCGGGCCCTCGAAGAGCAGTCTGCCCGGCTCGGCTTCAATCCCAATCCCCGTCCCCGAGGAGGGAGCAGACGCGCCCAGAAGCAGAGCCCCGCTCTCGATCTCTTGGTTTGTTCCTTGTGCTACGTCGGGGTCTGTGGCCGCGAGCACGGCCTGGGGGTCGGTGTCGGCGAACAGGACGCCAACAGCCACTGCGACGGCAGGGGCGCCTACGAGGATCTCAGCGTCGGTGTCGGAGACGTTTGCGCCCTGGTCGATCGAAGGCGTAGCTGCGCCCAGCACGAGCCCAGCTTCCCTATCGACGATCTCGATGTCGGCGGCCGAGGCCTGTAGCGTGTCCAGCTTGAGGCCAAAGAACGCAACGTCCCGGGCCATCCAGATGTGGTCTGCGTTGGTTGTTGTGGCCGCGTCGTTGGCGCTGGCTTCGATGTACTGCGGAGCCGAAAGATCGTAGACTCCTCCCGCAATACCTCCGGCCATCCATGTGGAAGTGGTCGACTGGTCGCCTCGGTTGTAGTTATCTCCGTAGCCGTAGGGCAATTCGACGTCGCTGGAGTTGTCGTTGTACCGCAGACGCATCGTCGGGCGCTTGCGAGTATTGTTGATCGCGTCTCGAGTCGTCGCGAACGCACTCCACAGGAGATAGCGCCCAGGATTCTTCTGGGTGAGGTTGATTCTCGAATCGACAGTGCCGTCGATCGAGAAGCCTCCGAGGCCC
>SPKZ01001885.1_pt1 | contig 10721 bp, 8 predicted proteins | sample 2456571 | NCBI WGS metagenome assembly SPKZ01 (sample SAMN11192286, study PRJNA482655) | marine metagenome | biome: ENVO:00000447; feature: ENVO:00000244|ENVO:00000211|ENVO:00000569|ENVO:00002023; material: ENVO:00002151; isolation source: ocean water from marine abyssalpelagic zone ...
AAGAGTAAGAATAAAAAGAAAGAAGAGTCTTAATTGTAACTCTCTTTAAGTAATGCTTTGAAGCCACGTTATCTCTTCGAATAGAAGATAACGTGGCTTTTTTCGTTATAAGGGTTTGTATGTATATTGCAGTAACTTGGGTATATTATAAACAATAACATAGAAAACGTGACAGACGTGACACTTAACAAATAATTGTCTCAAAAAAGATTGACACAGTTATTTGACATGGATCACATAATTAAATATTAACTTTGACTTATTGTGTATAAGAACAAGTACTCTAATTTATTTGGTAGCGATAACAATTTAATAACAACACGTGTACGCTGAAATAAACCACTAGATATCAATCACTTAACCCAACCGAAACCATCCACTATTTTTTCCATTAAACGTCAAGTCTTAATAATTAAACATTACACCCTGTAGTTATTCTTAATTACAAAGCACGAACAAGCAGTTAGTATTTACTCATACCATCGGCAACTGGTCAGATGAGCGCGTAACAAAAGGAACTTTGTTTGTCACTTCATCGTTCTACACCAGTAACAAACTAAATATTATAAAAATTATAAAAATGAGTGCTAACTATGTCTAAATTTCAAAAAACAACGCTTGCTACAGCCCTACTGTTGGTCACTGCACAATCTTCTGCTGCAGGTTTCCAAGTAAGCGAACATTCAGCATCTGGTCTTGGACGAGCTTTTGCTGGTGAAGCAGCCGTTGCTGATAACGCATCAGTACTTGCACGTAACCCTGCTGCAATGTCACGTTTTAAACAAGCTGAATTATCTGTCGCTGGTTCTTATGTTGAACCTAATGTTGATATTACAGGTACAAGTGATTCAGTTTTAAGTGGTGGTCGAGATCTAAGCCGACTTGATTCAGAAGATATTGTACATAGTGCCTTTGTTCCTGCCACATACTTCATTCAGCCAATCAATGATAAATTTGTTGTTGGTATAGGCTTGTTCTCGACTTATGGTGTGACAACTGAGTTTGATAAGGACTATGCTGCCGGAACAGCTGCAGGTACAACAGATTTATTGACATTTAACATTAATCCAAGCGTATCATTCAAAGCAACTGAACAACTCAGCTTAGGTCTTGGTTTAAATGCGACTTACGGCTCTGCAACAGTAGACCGTTATAAAGGTGATTTAACTGTCAAATTTGGTGGTTCTCCTGATGATGCATTCTTTAAAATGGAAGGCGATACTTGGGGCTTTGGTTGGAATGCAGGTGCACTATTCGAAATTAATGAGAATAACCGCATTGGCTTAGCTTATCGCTCACAAGTTGATATGGGCTTTGAAGGTACGTTTAGTGGTTTAACCGGTGATAATAACGGTTCATATACAATCGTAGATAATATTGACGCAAATTTAGATTTAGCATTACCAGCAACCGCTGAGTTTTCGGGTTACCACGCATTAACTCAATCATTTGCAATATCGTACAGTGTACTTTGGACGCAATGGAGTAAATTTACAGAGCTAAGAGCTACAAGTACAGATTGCCCGACAGGTACATGCTTTACTAAATCTGAAGAGTTTGATGACAATATGCGTTATGCAATTGGCGCTGAATATACGATAGATAAAATGGTATTACGTGCAGGTTTTGCATTAGACGAATCTGCAGGTGAAACAACACTAAGCATCCCTGAATCGGATCGCTTATGGTATACCGTTGGTGCAACATATAATACGAGTAACAACCTAAGTTTTGACTTTGGTATTGCTTACATCTACGTAGAAGAAGTGGAATTCACGGAGTCGACAGCTCAAGGCGTTGAATACGGCTTTAAATCTTCTGGCGACGCAATCATTGCTTCAGCTCAAGCAAATTACCGTTTCTAAGCCTATTTAGATACGTAACACAATACTTAAATACAGTAATAAAAATAGCGCCTTATGGCGCTATTTTTATTTTCGACTAACCTTAAAATAAACATCATTTTAAGGGAATAACTATGATAAAAAGTTGTAGCCGTGATTTATCCATCACCTATCTAAGTGCTCTTCTTAGCGTCATATTTTATTACAGCCCTTCAACTTATGCGGCATCATATCAATCCTCAACGACCTCAGCCATAGAGCTCAGTAATGCCGGTGCTGGCGCAGCAGCAGACACCACTAACCTAGCAAATATAGCCATTAACCCCGCGATCACCGCTGCCTTTTCATATCCAAGTATCGCTATCGCCGGTATCTTAGTTAAATCTGAAAAAGACATTACTGGTGAATATTATTCCCAGGGTGACCCTGACGCATTAGATAACGCAGGACTCGGTGAAAATTATGTCGTCCCTTCAGGTTACTTCGCATTCCCCATTAATGATAAATGGTCGTTTGGATTTGCCACGTTTTCTAATTATAACGTACGTAACAATTATGATACCGAATATCCCGTCGGCCTTCTTGCAGGGCGACGTTCTTTATTTACTTATGAAATTAGCCCAAATATAGCCGTAAAGTTAACTGACAACATTTATGTCGGTATGGGTGCCAGCGCTATTTATGGTAACTATCAATTAACAACAAATTATGGCGCACAAAATGCCAATAATCCAAGTCAAATTTACCAAGATTACAATGGTACGGGTATTGGTTTTAGGGCTAATATCGGCATGCTTTATCAACTAAACAAACACCATCAATTTGGATTATCTTATCGTTCAGCGAGTGACATTGACACAGAAGGTCCCTTTACAACATTAGCGGGTAATAATGATTTAGTGTTTCAAGATACGACAACCCTGACGATGACGGTTCCGAGTGAACTGACATTTTCAGGTCTTCACCAGCTTGATCGCCGATTATCAATACAATACTCATTAGCTTGGTATGAATGGGAAAGCCTAGATTCCATTTCCATATCACATCCAGACTGCCCCGCTAATCCAGGGTTTAATCTACCACAAGGGCAATGTTTAATAGAGTCTGTTAACGCAGAGGACAGTTGGAAAATTGCATTCGCCGTTAACTATAAATTAAATGATGTGGTCTGGTTACGAAGTGGAACGTCAACAGAAAAATCAACTGAAAGTGCAACCTTTTCAATCCCCTTTGATAAGAAAACAAACTTCAGTATTGGCTTATCCTATTATGCAAGTCGCTCATTAAGTTTCGATATTGGCCTTACTTATGCAAAATATGAAACCACGCGAATTAAAGATACAGTTGGCCAAGATAGCTTCGATGTAAGTACAGAGGGCAATAGTACTATGCTTGGGTTTCAGCTAAATTATCAATTAATAGATTAATCGACACAAATAGAGTGGCGGCTCTAGTTTGTTCCATCCAAAAATACGGTTAATACTATTATCACTAAAACACATTAGAAATGTATTCATACTAGATAATATAGTCTTCTAAAAGCAACTAAAAGATAGTAAGCGCACACTTCAAACAATCATTCGAATTTGAATTACATTACTAATAACATCCCTCGTCTTCTCACATAAACATATCGATAACTCCCTATAATAAGCTCCACTCAGGTAGCAAACGTGCATCAACACGTTTCGAGTGAATCTGTAATAAACAGGGATGTATTTTACATTATTTATATAAGACAGGGATTCGTCATGCAAAAATCAAATTTGTTCAAAAGAAGTGTTATATCTAAGTCGATAGTTAAAGCTGTCATAACGGCAACAATTCTGGCCAGTGCCCAGGCATCGGCTGCAGGTTTTCAAGTTAACGTACAATCAGCATCAGCACTCGGTAATGCTAACGCGGGCTTTGCAGCAAATACGGATAATGCAGCAGTGATCGCAACTAACCCTGCCGCTGCAGCCTCATTTGACAAGTTTGCCTTTTCATTTGGCGGTGCTTATGTCGAGCCAACAGTCGAAATAACGGGTGATAACACGCCTCTTGACCCTTACTATGCAGGTTTTAATGGCGCATTTGGTACAAATTACAGTGGACCAAGTAAGTCTGATTATGATGTTGAAAACTCTGTAAATGCATCGACAATCCCTTCTGTCTATGTGGTGATTCCTGTCGGCAGTAAACTCGCCATTGGTTTAGCTGGATATACTAATTATGGTACCAACACTGAATTTCCAGATGATTATGCAGCGGGGCTACTTGGTGGTTCCACACAATTAACGACATTTAATTTAAATCCAAGCTTAGCACTTAAATTAGGCAGTAAAATACGTCTCGGTGTTGGTGCTCAGATCGTCTATGGTTCAGCCGAACTTGAACGTAATCTAGGTGATGGTGCAGCATTAGGGACGATGAATGGAATTAAATCCGCAGTAGAAGCTAATGCGGCAGCAGCTGCGGCACAAGTGGCGAATAATGGTGGTGATGCAGCGGCACAAGCTAATGCAGCTAATGCCGCAGCAGCAGCAACCGCTAATGCAGCGCTTACAGACCCAGCGAACAACGCTAAATTGTCAGGGCTCGCAGCGGGCACTCAAGCCTTTATCATGGAAGGTGATGATTTCGGCTTTGGTTGGAATGCAGGCGTTTTATTTGACCTAAGTGATAATCATAAAATTGGTGTCAGTTACCGCTCTGAAGTAGAACTCTCGTTTGAAGGTGAATACTCAAATTATCAAGGTGAAAACTTAGAAGGCCAGTTAGATTTATCACTACCTGCAATGGCTGAACTGGGCGGCTTTCACCGTTTTGGTAATATCGCCCTACAATACGGTGTTGTCTGGACTGAATGGAGTAGCTTCGATGGTCTAAAAGGTGTGTCTGCTCAAAACAATGACATTGTGTTATTTGAAAAAGGTTATAGCTACGAAGATAACATTCGCTATTCAGCGGGTCTGTCATATTACTTAGGCAACAAAGTGATATTACGCGCTGGTTACGCATTAGATGAAGCAGCTGGCGATACGACAATTAGTATTCCAGACTCTGAACGCCAATGGTACACAGCGGGTTTAACGTTCAACATTACCAACACATTTTCACTTGATTTAGCCGCTGCTTATATCGTCGGTAAAGAAACATCGTTCACTGAAACAGATACGAATACAGGGTTAACTTATGCGTTTACCAATAAAGCCGAAGCTATTGTGGGTTCTGCACAGATTAATTTAGTTTTCTAACACCCATACATTATAGCAATGTTAATAATAGGCTCCTTCATCGCAGGGAGTCTAATACCTTCTATACACTTGATACACTTGCCCTACTGTTAACTGAAAGCACTGCTAACCCACTTATAAAGGTATATTTAGTTCAACAATAGACCAACGTCCGCGTCCAAAACAAAAGTGCTGAGCGCAGTGATAATCAATTTTATGCTTTGCTTTATCTACCATGTTCCAATTCGCTGCCAGCGCATAGATCCCACGGATAACCCCTTTATGGCTAACACAACCTATATGCTGCTCAGCATTATCAAGATCCAGAGACTCAACCCAAGCCGTTACGCGCTGAGCAACTAAACGTGGCGATTCACCGTTGGGCGGTTGTAAATCTAAGCCCCGTGCTTCTTGTGTCGCAAAATTAATCGGATCATCTGCATTTAATTGTTTTAGTACTTTACCTTCCCAATCACCCCATCCCATCTCGATTAAAGCCATTTCTGAATGAGAATCAACGCCAAGTAGCTCTGCCGTTTGCAGGGCTCGTAATAACGGGCTATTAAACCAAGGTATAGAGAGTAAAACCGTTGGCAACTGATATGCTCTAATTTGTAATCGACCAGCTTCGTTTAATGGTATATCTGTACGGCCTTGTAAACGCTTCTCAGCGTTCCATTGCGTCTGTCCATGGCGGATAAAGTAAACATGGATCATGTATTATCCACATTTATTATTACGGGGTTTACGATTGTGGTGTCTACTATTGCAGAATCTATTAAAACTGGGGCTAATATTGCGTCCTGAATAACATGCTTGATCTGTAATGCACTCACCGCGATAGAGTGATGTTGAGCAACATATTGAATCGCCGCTTGTTTCATTTTGTTTAACCTTACCGGTTCAAGTAATAAGCCATCAATAGCCCCTGACATTTCACTGGCATTAAACGCATCGACCAAAGTGCCTGTCACATTGTTTTTTACAATTGAACTCACGCCCCCTTGATCACCAGCAACGACCGCTACGCCAGCCTGCTGTGCCTCTAGGAATATCATACCAAGGGCTTCATTTATCGCTGGCCACACGAGTAATTCGAAATGGGGTAATAACTGCCGTATTTGACTATTTTCAAACGCGCCAGCGAATTTAACTTGTTTTTGTTCAGCAAAAAGAGTCTGTACTTCAGCTTGCATTACGCCGTCACCAATAATTAATAATTGATAAGGCCGCTGTAACAAATTAACCACTGAACTGAGCTGCTGATAGGAATGATATTTATCCCCACTGCGCATCATAGCGATAGTCACAAGCCAAGGTAGCTCACAATCAAGGCCATATTTTTGAGCAAGAGATTCTCGGGTCAAAACACTTATTTTTTGCGTTGTTTTTTCAGCGCTAGGCAGATCGTCAATAAAAGTATTCAAAGAAACCAGTGGAGAAGAACGTTTCTGTCGCTGAGAATAGAACACGGTCAATGCGATCTTATCAACAGGGTTGATGCATATGACTTTACTCGCCAATGTTAACCCTTTAGCCACTTGCTGATGATACAATGCCCAGCCACCACTCGCCCGCTTCTCAGCCCATGACGCTTCTGCCACAATGTAAGGGATATTGAGCGTTTGACAAATAATCGGACCTATTAAATCTGGCGCTTTATAATATAAATGATAACTAAACCAAGCCTGTGGTTGAAAGCCTTGTTTTTGCCAACGCTTCATTACTCTAGCTGCTTCTTTTTTCGCAAGCGCGATCAAACGACCTTGGCGGTGAGCGTCACCCTGTTTATCAAAAGTGCGCAACTGACTGGCAAGTTCAACATGATAACCGCCCTGCTCCAGTGCCCGCATAAATAAGCGCGCGATTTTACGATCACCCGATGGCGTTGGGTGCAAAGGCGATTTCAGCGGCGCATAAAATGCGACGCCTGTTTTAACCCCAGCCTTAAGGCCAGCGCTAACACTTTTATCAGCCACGACTATCAAACAACTTTTCTAATTGGTCGATACCGATTTTGACATCAAAGCGTTGATGAAGTTGTTTCTGCCCCTCAACACCGAGACGTTCGCGCTTGTCACCATGACGTAATAAATCACCTAAGGCGGCAGCGAGTTGCTCAACATTGTTAGACTCAACCAATACACCATTTTCACCACTGTCAATCAACTCAGGAATACCGGAGATATCTGTCGCTAAACAACATACCGATTGGCTTTGTGCTTCCATCAATACGTTCGGCAATCCATCTCGGTCTCCATCTTCAACAATCTTACTTGCCAGCACAAACAAGTCACTTTCACGGTAAGCTTCAAGTACAGTCAATTGCGGCTGTGCACCTTGCCATTCGATGTGCTTATCAATACCTAATGCTTGTGCTTGTTGACGTAAATCCTTAAGAATACCACCGCCGCCAATATGGGTGAGTTGCCAATGTAAATCTTTTGGTAATTTAGCTAATGCATTGAGTAAATCATCATAGCCTTTCTTCGGTACCGCTCGGCCAACACTAATAATCTTAACTGGGTTATCAGCAGAGATACCATTAACATCAGCACGAGATACACGTTCGACATGCTGAAAACGGGTAAAATCTAGCCCGTGATAAACCAAATTTACCTTGCTTGGATCTTCAGCAAGCGATTGTAAATACTCATGGTTCGCAGCCGTACAAGTCGATAACCATTCTAACTCTGCAAGCTTTTCTGATAAGTCCCATTGCTCAGTTGTCCAAATATCTTTAGCGTGCGCAGAACAAGACCAAGGTAAGCCATTTACCAGTGCTGCATAACGTGTTACTGACGCTGGCGTATGCAGAAAGTGTGCATACATTTGCTCAACACCGTCAGGCATTTCTGCGGCTAATACGAGACTTTGACCAAAACGACGAACGCGGCCACGGCTAGTATCTCGTTTTAAATCACGGAAAAATTGCTTAAATACTTTAATCAGTGAGAATTGAGTTCCCAACTTCCAAAATGCTTTTAAAACCCGTAATGGTTCATCATGCAAATACTCGGGTAAATACAGTACGTCCGCTTCAATTTGTTGATGGATCGGATGCGTACTGGTATCTGTCGGATGACGTAAGGACACTAAGGTAATATCAAACCCACGTAATTCTAATGCGCGAATTTCTTGGGCGATGAATGTTTCTGATAGGCGTGGGTAGCCTTTAAGTACTAATGCTATTTTCTTCACTACAGTCTGACCTTAATCTTTTATAAGTGACACAATAACGAAACGACTAATGCCTCGCTGCTGCCCACTCAATAAGTAATTTTGCGCTTTGCTTCGCGCCTTGATTATCGATATTAACCGTCTTAGCGGTACTGGCTAGCGCATTATTAATGGCGGTTTTTAATGTGTCGACACTCAACTCGTCATTCTTAACGAATTGCAGTACTTGCGCTTCAGCCAATACTTCACTGCGTGCTAACTGCTCAGTTTCACCTTCACCTTCAAACGGTATTACTACGGCAGGTACGGCAGTCAATAACAGGTCCATCACAGTGTTATAACCCGCTCTTGAAATTGAAACATAGGCATTGCTTAATTCTTTTAAGAAGTCATCGGCAAGGTCCACAACTTGTAAATTAGACTGTTCCTGCGATTTAAAATAAGCTTTTTCAGCGCTGTCCATGTTTGGGCCTGTGATCAACAACCACTTTTTATCTGCCGCGAAACCACTGTTATACAGCGCCATCACTGCGATCAAAATGTCTTTACCGATACTGCCACCGCCAACTGACACAACAATCGTATCCCGTGTTTTCGGTGCCGTATCCGAGCTTGTCATTGTTGGACAAACATAGCCAGAATAACTGATCTTATCTGCAATCATATCGGCAACTGGAAAGCTTCTTTCTAACGGATAAAAGTCTTTATCACCATGGACTAATACATGCTGGTAATAAGTTTGAACAAGGTTAACGTACTCCTGCTCTCTCGCGGATGAACGTCGCTGTAAAATATCTCGGATAGAAGAGACAAGTACAGGCGGGTTACATTGTGATTTAGTCCAATCAAGGAGTGGCAATAACTCGAAGCGCATCTGTCTGCGACCAAAAGGATAGGTTTCAGTGACGATTAAGTCTGGCTGCAAGGTTTCACAGAGGGCTAATAAAGCGTGTGTACGTTCTTTTTTATCATCATCTGTTACAGGACTATTATCTGCCTTAACTAACCCACTAAAACCTGAATCGGCACTTTTCACTGCTGTTAGCTGGTGCATAGTCGCTGCACCAAAAGACATACTTGGAACTGCCATACCACCAAAAATAACATCGACCTGTGCGCCCTGTTCACAAAGTGCTTGAACAATAAGAGATGAGCGACGAACATGGCCAATACCTAACAAATATTGTACATAATACATAATACGCGGTGCTGACATATCGAGTCCTTGCGATAAAAAGAAAAAGAAAAAGAAAAAGAAAAACCTACATTAGATTATTTTGATACCAACTCACCAAATCGGTCCGCAACAAAGTCTAAACCGTTAAGTAACTTATCGAGTTTATGCTTACTCGGCTTACCTTGCTGCAATAACTTCTGGATACCATCAATCATGCTCTCTGTTGAACGTTCCGAATCCAAATCAAGCATAGAGAGTAAGCCTACCGCCGCCGCATTACGCGCTCGAATCAACTGTTCTTCTCGCGGTTGCGTACGTGGAATAATCATCGCGGGTTTATCAAACGACAGAATTTCACAAAACGTATTATACCCCCCCATCGCAACTACCGCCTCAGCCTCAAACATTAAATGCTCAAGGTGATTACTGAATGTAATCGCATCGACATGAGGAAGTAATTCAGCTCTGCGCAAAAAGTCATTTCGCTCAGAGGCTGGCATAAACGGACCCAGTACAAACAGGGCTGGCATCAAGGTTGGACTACTTTCATAAGCACGGAGCACCCAATCAACCATCTCAACACCATCACCGCCACCACCAGGGGTAACCAGAATATAAGGTCGGTCGGGGAAATGAATAGAATCAGTATCAACTTGTTGTGGTAACTGCCTTGGTAAATAACCACTAAACATGGTTTTATCTGTCACTATTTGCTTAATATCCAAGCCAGCTAATGGATTAGATACTCCAGCAGGGCCATAAACCCAAAGTTCGTCATAAAGATTTTCAAGTAATGGCATGACATTTTTTTTCTGCCATTCTTTTTTTAATAACGCTGGCGAATCCATCACATCACGTAAACCAAGAATGCATAGAGTATCAGTCGTTTTAAAATATTCTAACGTACTAACAACTTCATCTTTTAAGCCACCGGGCTCTTTATCTACAAGAAAAATATCCGGTTTAAATACTTTCGACGTATTCAGAATAATGGCTTCTCGTAATGCCAAAGTATCAGCGAGATCGATAAGTAAACCAAGTGAAGTGTATTCGCCATTGTGAAGCTTAATAACGCCAGGAATACGAATAAAATCAACACGGGCTTTAAAATCAAAGCGACCGATAATCGGTGAACCAGTAATAATTAAAACAGATAAGCCCTTGTATCGGTCAACAAGCGCATGCGCGATGGTTCTACAGCGACGCAAATGCCCAAGACCGAAAGAGTCGTGACTATAAATAAGCAAACGGCTATTATTTAATTTACTGCGCACTTGAATTCTCTTTAACTAAATATTATTA
>SPKZ01003070.1_pt1 | contig 10712 bp, 11 predicted proteins | sample 2456571 | NCBI WGS metagenome assembly SPKZ01 (sample SAMN11192286, study PRJNA482655) | marine metagenome | biome: ENVO:00000447; feature: ENVO:00000244|ENVO:00000211|ENVO:00000569|ENVO:00002023; material: ENVO:00002151; isolation source: ocean water from marine abyssalpelagic zone ...
CACGATGACGGAACTCCTCGGCCTCGGGAAGCGGACCCTGATTGTCACCGGCGGCGCGCATCCGCTCGAACGCCGGATCCGGGCCGAGCGGCTCGAAGCACTCGGTCTGGTGGATCTCGTCGACCCGCACCAGCTCGATCCGCAGACGCTCGCAGATTGGATGCAGCGACCGTCGCCATGGCCGCGGCGTGCCTGGGATCAACTCGACCTTGGGGGGCTCGCGCGGCTGCCGAGGTTGATTCGAAACGCCGGCAGCGAACCGACCGAAGTACTCCCGGACTGAGCCGAGGCCGGCCGGGGAACGGATTCCGGCCGGGCCCCGCACGGGCGCCGGGGCTTCAGTCGATCACGCCGTTCCAGAGGCTCCGCTCGGCGTCGAAGGGCGAGTTACGGCTTCCGCAATTCGGTCCCAGGATCATCGTCACGCGCTGCGCCTCGTCGTAGCGGCCCCAATCGCCCACGCCGGGATGGCCGGGCTCTCCCGAACGCGCAAAGGCGAGCCAGCTTTCCTGCATCTGTTCCGAAAGCCGGTTCGCCTCGGGTCCCGCTCCGACGAAGGCATCCAGGCCGGGCATGCCGAGCGTGCCGAACACGAACGGGACCTCGAGCGCGTGACAGGATCCGAGCCGCCCGCCGAGCGCGGGAGAGGTCCAGTCGAAGAGATACGCGTAGGTCCTCGGCTGGTGCGCGGACTGCGCCTCGGCGAGCCGGATCGCCGGAATCCGGAAGACGCGGTCGGTCTCGATCGCCGGGAACAGTTCGTGCGGCTCGGCCGAATCCCCGCGTGCGGAACGGATCTCGCGGTAACCCTCGATGATCCGGCTCGCCGCGTCTCCGACCCGGGCCTCGACCCGCTTGCGCAGCCCCGCTTCGTCGAGCTTTCGCGAACGCGGATCCATCATCGCAAACAGCTTCCACTCGTCGCGTGTCGTCCCGACCAACGTCGGGACCTCGGCTGCGAGCCCCGCCCGAAGCGCTCCGAGCGGTGCCTCCGGAAGCAGGTCGCCGTCCACCACCGGCTGGAACGGCAGCAGGTTTTCGCCGCCCCGCTGCCGCTCGATCAGGCGCCCCTGAATCTCGAGCAAACGCGCGCTGGAAATTTCGAGCAGCCGCTCGGGAGCGTCCTCCGGAATCTCGAGCGCCTCCAGCAGTTCGTGCCTGACGCGCTCGGCGCTCTCGGCGCTGTGCACGTTGTGCGCGGCTCCGCTCTGGGCGACGGCCTTCGCAAACAGACCCCGGGCCGCGGGCGTTCCGAGCAGGGTCCCGACACTCATCCCCCCCGCCGACTCGCCGAAGATCGTAACGTTTGCGGGGTCGCCCCCGAACGCCGCGATGTTCTCCTGCACCCAGGCGAGGGCCACAAGTTGGTCCCGAAGCCCAGCATTCGAGACCGCCCCGATCCGTTCGCGCGCGACCGCGCCGAGATCCGTGAATCCCAGTACGCCGAGGCGGTAGTTGAGCGTGACCAGCACCGCGTCTCCGCGCGCCACCAGCGGAGAATCTGTGTAGAGCGGACGCGAGCCCGCTCCGCCCACGAAGCCGCCTCCGTGAATCCAGACCAGCACCGGTCGCGACCGCGCGTCCGCACCCGGCGTCCACACGTTCAGGAAGAGACAGTCCTCGGACGTCGGCCCGACGTCGGTCCCCGGAAGGATTCGCACCCGCGGTTCGATCTGCAGCGAGGACGGCCCGTACTCGCTGCAGTCGCGCACACCCGGCCAGGGTTCGGGATCCCGGGGCGCCCCGAAACGCAGCGCACCCCGCGGGGGCCTCGCATACGGGATCCCGCGAAAGACCTGGATTCCGTTCTCTTCGACGCCCTCGATTCTTCCGGAGCGGGTTTCGACGACCGTGCTCACGACTGCCTCCATTCGGGTTTCGGCTCAGAGCATACAATGAGCCGCGAACCGGGGCGCGCGACGCTCGCGGCCATCCAGGGACCGCGGCAGAGACAGGGGGGGAGGAGAATGCTCGACAGGATCCATGCGCTGCTCGAAGGTCCGGCTGACTCGCGAGCCCAGACCGTGACGAGCCTGTCGGTCCAGATCTTGATCGTGCTGAACGTCCTGGCCGTGATCGCGTCCACGGTCGATCCGATCCGGGTGCGCTACCAGACCTTCCTGAGCGCGTTCGAAGTTCTCTCGGTAACCGTCTTCGCGATCGAGTACCTGCTTCGCCTCGCCTCCTGCACGCGCGATCCGCGCTACGCCCGCCCGCTGCGCGGGAGGCTCCGCTGGGCGTTCACGCCGCTCGCCATCATCGACCTGCTGGCGTTTGCCCCGGCGTTGTTGCCCTTGGTGGTCGGGCTGGATCTGCGCATGCTGCGCGCGGTTCGGCTGCTTCGGATCCTGCGCATCCTCAAACTCGCGCGCTATTCGAAAGCGGTGCAGAGCCTCGGCCGAGCCTTCTCATCCCGAGCCCCGGAGCTGGCTGTAACCGGCCTCGCCCTCGCGATCGTGCTGATCCTGGCCTCCTCCGCGCTCTACTACGCGGAGCGCGAGGTGCAGCCGGACCACTTCGGCAGCATTCCCGAGGCGGCGTGGTGGGGAATCGTCACGCTCACCACTGTGGGCTATGGCGATCTCGCTCCGGTGACGCCCCTCGGACGCTTTTGCGCCGCGATCGTGGCAATCCTCGGACTGGGGCTGTTCGCGCTTCCCGCCGGCATTCTGGGGTCGGCCTTCGTCGAGCAGGTGACACACGGCCGCCGAAACTGCCCGCACTGTGGCAAGACCATCTAGCAGGCGCGGGCCCTGGCCGCAGAATGTGAGAAAATCCGGCCCGCTCCAGAGCAGCCGACCGGGGCGGCCGATACGGGAGGAATTGTGACGGTACTGCGCTCGCTCGCAAAGTGCGTGGGGGCACTCGTGGTCGTGCTCATCGGCATCGCACTCGTGGCCCGACTCTCGGACGGCCCGATCGGGCCGTTTGCGGGCGGGACGCTGCTCGGCGGTGTGCTGGTCCCGGACTCCACGGTCGACTGGTCCTTCGCACGCGACATCGACACGGTCGAGTTCCAGCTCCTCGACCCTGCGCGCTCGCGGACCGTGTGGATCCTGGTTCGCGACGGCGAGCTCTACATCCCGTGCCAGGTCCCCGAGTTCAGGCTCTGGAAGCAGTGGCCCCACGAAGCCCTCGAGGATGGGCGCGCCGTGATTCGGGTCGACGGGAAGCGCTATCCGGTTCGCGCGGTTCGCGTCACCGACCCGAAGCTGCTCGAACAGGTCGGCACCGTGATGGGCGAAAAGTACCTTGACGGAAGCGTCCCGGAGACCGGAAGCGTCTGGGTGTTCCGCATGGATCCGCGCACCGGCCGCGACGGCGCGGAGGGGGCGAGCCGTTCGGTCGAGCCGGCACGCGCGCGCTACTCCCCGATGCGCCCGAAGCTTGGCGGGCGCCGTTCCTGAAAGCTCGCGACCCCTTCCTTGAAGTCGGGCCGCGTCAGACTTTCGGCCATCAACCGGTTCGCGTCCCGCATGGCCTCCCCGAGCGGGAGCATCAGGTGACGGTAGACCTGCTGCTTCATGACCCGGAGCGAGGTGGGCGACGCATTCCGAGCCAGGTCTTCGAGATAGTCACGCGTTTCGGGCAGGAGCCGCTCGTGCGGAAAGACGCGGTTTGCAACGCCGATCCGCTCGGCCTCGACACCGTCGAGTTTCCGTGAACTCCACAACAGGTCGAGCGCGCGGCTCGGGCCGATCACGCGCGGCAGGATCCAGCTGGTGCCGTGCTCGGCGACGAGCCCGCGCTTCGAGTATGCGGCCGTGAAGACCGCCTTTTCCGAGACGAAGCGCAGATCGCAGAGCAACGCAATCGAAAAGCCGAGTCCAGCACAGGGACCGTTGACGGCCGCGATCAGCGGTTTCCGGATCGAGAGCAGATACGCGAAGGTCACCTGGAAGTCGGAACCCATCTCGGGATCCCCCGCGCTCGCGTCGAGCGACGCCTCGCTGCTCGGGCGCGCGGCCCCCGAGGCGGTGCGGCTCAGGTTCTCCATGTCCATTCCAGCACTGAAGCCGCGGCCCGCCCCCGTCAGAATGATCCCGACGACGCGCCGGTCGCGTTCGGCTTCTGCCAACGCGTGCCGCAGTTCCTGGACCGTGCGGTTGGTGAGCGCGTTCAGGCGCTTCGGCCGATGGAAGGTGATCGTCGCAACCGGTTCTTCGACCTCGTAGAGAATCTCCTCGTACACGCTGGCTCTCCGGGACGGTCCATCCAACCGAGAGCTTACTACCCCGGAGCCCGCGCGCGCTTCGGAACCCCGAGCGAAGCCCGGGAAAGGACGCGCCTAGGGCCCGGGTGCGTCGAGCACTTTCCGCACGCGCTCGAGCTGGGCCCGCGCAGCCTCGAAGCCCGGGCTTGCAGCGAGCGCGGCTTCGAGCCACTGCCGGGCCTCCTCGAGCCTCCCCTGCCGGGCGCGAAGCAGGCCAAGGTTGTAGAGCGCGGGCGCCGAGGCGGGGTCGATTCGGATCGCTTCCTGGAACCCGAGCGCCGCGGCCTCCCAGCGGTCCTGCGCGAGAAGCGCGTTGGCCAGGTTGTAGTGCGCCTTCGGATGGTCGGGCTGGAGCCGGATCGCCTCCCGGAACGCGGCGCTCGCGTTCTCGAAATCCCCCCGCTCCGCGAGCGCAGTGCCGAGGTTGTAATGCGCCTCGGTGTAGCTCGCGTCGAGCGCGACCGCGGCCCGAAACTCGCCGGCGGCTTCCTCGTGGTCTCCGGCCCGAAACAGTACGTGTCCCAGCTTGTTGTGAAACAGCGCGAGACCGGGATTGAGCGCCACCGAACGGCGGTGCTCGAAGATGGCCTCCTGCGTGCGGCCCTGCGCCTTGAGCGCGAGCCCGAAGTTGTGGTGTGTAAACGCTCGAAGCTGGTCGCGGTCGGCGAGCGGCCAGTTGCAGAAGACCGCCACACCCGCGGTCGCGGTCAGCAGCAGCGCCCGCCCGCGCCAGTTCGCGGCTGCGACGAAGTCAGGCGCAGCGACGAGGCCCGCCCCGGCAAAGAGAGCGAGTACGGGCACCATCGGGAAACGGTAGCGCGCAAAGACGAAGAACAGCACCACGGTCCCGAGATAGCTGAATAGCAGCAGGTAGAGCAGCCAGTGTCGGGATCGCTCGCGCCAGCTGATCCACATCCCGGCAAACGCCAGAGGAGCGAGCACCCCGAAGTGGAACAGCCAGCCCCCCCAGCGGAGCGGCAGCGACCATTCCGCGTAGGTGTAGGGATCCTCGGCGTCGGCGGCCTCGGTGGCGTTCCAGGCCAGCGCAAACTTCCGGGACATCAGACCGAGCCACCCGAGCGGATCTCCGGTCGCGTAGTCGACCGCGCGAGCGGTCCAGTACCGGGACACCTCGGCGGGACTCAGCGTTCGGCCCAGAGCCTCCTCCGCCATACGCGTCGCGTCGATCCGCTCGAAGTCGGGGTGTCCGCGCCCCCAGACCAACGGCTCGTACGTGCCGGTCGCCTCGGCGTTGTTTCCGATGTAGAGATTGGGCCCGAGCTGCGAGGTGGTCAGGTGGAACTCTCCCCCGACCACGAGATTTCGCAACGCGACCGGCGCGAGCACCGCGCCCAGCCCCACGAGGAGCGCGGCGACAAGCTCCAGCCGGATCCGAGGTCGCAGGTCTCCGCGCACGCAGAGCCAGAACAGGATCGCAGGAACCAGAATCAGCGCATTCTCGCGGGTCAACACCAGCGTCCCGAGCACGGCGCCGGCTCCCAGCAACGAAGCGCGGCCTGGAGCATCGCTTACGCCGGACAGGATGCGGAGCAGGAGGCAGACCAGGAACAGGTCGAGCACGGACTTCTGTACCAGCGTGTCGAAGAACACCGCGGGCACATAAAACGCGAGCAGCAGTCCCGCCACGATCCCGGCACGCTCCGAGAAGAAGCGCGCGCCCGCACCGGCGAGCAGCACACACGCGGACGCCCCGATCAGGGACTGCAGAATCAGCAACTGCAGCGCGCCGTCACCCACCAGGCCATACACGGCTCCCAGGAAGTAAGGATACAGCGGCGCCTGGTAGAAGACGCCTTCGCCGATCCAGTCTCCGGCCGCGATCCGGCGCGCCCATGCGTCGTAGACGGCGGCGTCGACGATCTTCAGACCGAAGAACGGGGCCGCGGAGACCTGCCACAGATGAAGCAGCCGAACCGCGAGTGCAAGTCCAAAGATCGCGCCCAAGGCGGGCGCGCCGGGTCTCACCCGAACCCGCCGGGCCGCCGGGTCGTTCAGGGGCTGCTCGAATCTCCGAGGCACGGGGGCGTACGCGTGACGAGCCGACTCAAGGCACCCCAGAGCCTAGCCCGGACCCGGCCCGGACGCGCGCAACCCGACCGCGCTGCAATCTCCGCAGCCGCGGGCCAGCGCCCGAGAGCATGCGGCACTACCGGCGGACGGGCCGCAGCCGAATGTCGATGCGCCGGTTCTGGGCCCGGCCCTCCGCCGTGTCGTTCGAGGCCACCGGATCGTTTGCGCCCAGCGACGCAACGAGGAGACGTCCGGGGTCGATTCCGGCGGACTGAAACAGTCGCACCACGGCCGCTGAGCGGGCACCCGCGAGTTCCCAGTTCGAGGGATACTCCCTCGCCAGCCGGCCCCGGATCGGCAGGTTGTCGGTGTAGCCAATGACCACGATCTGGGCTTGAAGGCGTTGGAAGTCGTCGACCAGCTTGAGCGTGATCTCGCGCCCGGCCTCGCCTAGCTCGGCCGAGCCAACAGGAAAGAGCACGGCGTTCGAGAGCGACACGTGCAGGCCGTCGCGCATCATGGCGACTCGAATGTCGCCCTCCAGGATCTCTTCTTCGAGTTCTGCGCGAAGGTCGGCCTCGGTTGCGGACAGCTTCGCGAGTTCCATGTCCTGCAGCTCGAGCGCGTAACCCATCATCGCGCCCACAGCCGCCATCCTGCGGTTTTGCGTCGTGAACTCGGAGTTCTGATGCGCCAGCGCATCGCGCGACGCCCGAAGCTCGTCGTACCGGGCCTTCGTCACGCAGCCGGGCAGCAGTACCAGCAGCGCCAGCAGCGCGGCCATCATCAACGAAGTCATCACCCTTGTCTTCATCGTGAATGTCTCCCTGTCCAAGGTTTTCGTCGATCCGCTCTACAAGACACGATCGGCCGCGTTTGACGGCGGCGCGAAGCGCCGAACCACATGCGTCCGCTTCCGCGGGGGAACCATTGTGACACAGGTCCGATCGGGGAGTCTGCCACTCGAGTGCATCGGCGCGTGGGTAGAACCCTCGCGGGCCTCGGCGGCGCTCGGGCGAGCGCTGAGGATCGGGGGTGGGATCGAGCTGCGGTGCTTCCCGGAGCTTCCGTTCGAAGCCCGAGATGTCACGCTGGCCAATCTGTCGGGCCGGCTCTCGCCCCACCTGGTACAAATCGGGGTCCTCGAACTCGAGATCGATCTCGAGGGCCTCGACCCCCGACGACTCGCGGCGCAGGTGCGCGAGACGGAACCGCGGCTGGAGGGGGTCGAACTCGCCGTCATCGGCGGCGGTCCCATCGACCCCGCGAGAGCGCGCCCGCCCCCGGAGACACAACCATGACCGCGCCCCGGTCCTGCGGTACGATCGTGGCAACGCAACGCTCTGCAGCGAGGATCCGACATGACAACCTGGAAGTTCGCGGTCACAGGCTTGGCGGTTGCGGCCGTACTCGGCTGCGCACCCGGACGCGTGGCCGACCTGCGCGATTCGGGACGCCTCGGAATCGGGTTCGGGCCGGGCCTCTCGGTCGACGCCAAGCTCGGCGATCTGACCCATCCTGCCCTGGGGCTCTTCGGAGCCTCCGCGATGTGGGGTTGGGAATCCCGCGAGATCGAGGGCTTCTGGTACGAGGGGGCGGTATCGGACCCGTTCTCGATCTACTGGTACCGTCGCGCAGACCAGTCCTGGAAGTGCGCGCTGATTTCTTCCGGCTGGCGCGGCACCTGGGAGGCGCTCGACTTCTTCGATGCCGTGGACGAGTTCGACGACCCGATCGACCGCGACGGGCTCCCGGAAACCGACACTTTCTTCGAGGGCGAGATCCTGCGCGGCAGGGTGTACGTCTCCCGCTGGCTTCCGATCCCCGGCTGTGAAGACGAGCTGACGCCGCTCTTCGGCTTCCAGACGGCGACCGACCTTCAGGCGGGCGCACATCTGCTGCTCATAAACGCGCGCGCGGGCTTCAACCCGCTCGAGTTCCTGGACTTCCTGCTCGGTTTCGCGGGCATCGATCTCGCCGGCGACGACCCCGCGCCGTGAAGGCGCCGGTCCGCGCGGCATCCCGCTCAGGAAACAGCCACCGGTGACGCCCGACGAGACGAACGCGGGACCTCCGCCGACGCGGCCACGGCTCCCGCACGCGAACTGAGCCGATGCCACTCACGAAGGTGCCCCGGATGACCAGCGTGATGACGCCGTTCCCGTACTCGGTCGAACTCGAGACCCCGCTCGACGATGCACGCCGCCTGATGGCCGATCACGAGATCCATCACCTGCCGGTCAAGGCCGAGGGCAAACTGGTCGGAGTCGTGAGCGATCTCGATCTGGAGCTGCGCCTGAACCAGGAAGGCGAAGCCTCCGGTGGCCGGCCGCTTCGAGTCAAAGACGCCCGCATGCAACAGGCCCACGTCTTTGACTTGCATGCACGGCTCGACGAAGTGACCGAGCACATGGCCGATACCCGCAGCGACGCGGTGATCGTCACGCGCGAGGGCAGGCTGGCCGGGATCTTTACGGCAACCGACGCCTGCCGCTGGCTGGCCGAGTTTCTGGGCGAACGCTTCCCGCCCGATGACAAAGATCAGATCGCCTGAGGAACGCTCCGGGGCCCGGCACGAAAGCCGTTCGGGGTTCAGGCGCCACGCAGCCACCCGAGACATCCCGTCTGCTCGAGAATCGGGTCTAGCCGGGCAGTCTCCGGCAGCGCCGCGTAGCGCTCGCGCAGCGCCTTGAGCGAACGGGCGTGGTACTTCTGCGGTCCCTGCACCCAGGTGCGTCCGGCGAGTTCGACTGAGAACTCCGCGTCTCCGTTCGCGATCGCGCGCGCGTTCGCGTCCGACCAGGGCAGGAACAGCCCCGCCACCTGCGTCTCGAGCAGCGGGCGCAGTGTGGGCAGCAGCAGGTCGAGCGCCTCCCAGTCTCCCTCAGCCTTGGGTTCGAGCATGCGCTCGATCCAGCGCACGAGGTTCGGCGCGCGTTTACGCAAAATCGCGCCCGGCGTCGGGTCGCTCAGCGCGTTGTAAAGCTGGCCCCAGAGCCCGAAGTCGGCAAACGCCGGCCGGCCTCCGAACAGGAAGGAACGCGCTTCCAGGTGCGACTCGAGCGTGGCCACCGCATCGCAGAACGAGTCCTCGATCTGTGCTTGGGTCTTTTCCGAGGACCCGACGAAGCTGATCCGCGGGAGCATGCGCTCGCGAATCGTGGCCGCCACCTGTTCCCGCTGTTCGGCGTTCGCATCCGGGCCGGCCATATCAGCCGCGAGCCGCTCGGACGCCGAGATCTGGTCCGCCTCGCGCCACCAGCGGTAGTGAAACATCCACTTGTTTCCCCACTCGTCCCCAAACTCCTCAAGCAGGGCCGAAAGGAAAGCCGACGCGGTGTCGGCGGGGTGGATCGAAGGCTCCGGGAACTCGGCCTCGATCCTGTCGATGATGGGCGTCGAATCCTGGATCCCCTGCTCGTCGGGCGTGATCACGAGCGGGACGAGCGGAAGCCGCGCGTGTTTCTGGTACTCGGCGATGTTCGACGGGCCCCGGATCAGCCACTCGTGCGGGATGCCCTTGTAGCGAAAGTAGGCGCGGACCTTGATCGAGTACGGCGAGAGCTCGCTCCCGAAAATCCGGTAGGGCTCAGTCATGCGTATCTCCTTGCTTCGAATCTATAGTACAAGGGACCGAGACGAAGGGAGGATCCTCGATGCAGCCGGCCCCGACGCCGCCCACCGGGTGGCCGGAACCCGACGGGTGGCCGGAGCCGCGCGGGCGGCACGCCGTAGGCCGGAGCGTCCGGTTCCGCGCGCGCGAGGAGGCGCCGCGGTGGTAGACGGGATCCGGCCCGCCGCGGTCGAGCGCTGGTTCGCGGAGGAGGTCCCGCACGCGAAGCCTCCGTTCGAGTACGAGATGATCGCGGGCGGCCGCTCGAACCTGACCTACAAGCTCAAAGACGCGGCCGGAGCGGCCTTCGTGCTGCGGCGTCCCCCGCTCGCTCAGGTGCTCGAGAGTGCACACGACATGGGACGCGAACACCGGATCGTCTCGGCGCTGGGGCCGACCGAGGTACCGGTCCCGCCCGTCTACGGGCTCTGTGGAGACGCATCCGTCAACGACGCGCCGTTCTACGTGATGGGCTTCGTCGAGGGCCGGGTGCTTCACGACAGGATGCTGGCGGCGAAGCTTCCGGATCAGGAGCGCGCCTCGATCGGGATCGATGCGATCGACGTGCTCGCGCGGCTCCACGCGCTCGACCCCGACGCGGTCGGCCTCGGGACCCTCGGCCGCAAGCAGGCCTACGTCGCCCGCCAGCTCCGGCGCTGGTCGAAGCAGTGGGCCCAGTCGAAAACCCGCGAGATCCCCGAACTGGAAGCGGTCCAGCGTCTGCTCGAGGAGCGGATTCCGGAACAGGTCGGCGCCTCGATCGTTCACGGCGATTACCGGCTCGGGAACCACCTGGTGCATCACGGACGCATCGCGGCGGTGCTCGACTGGGAACTCTGCACCCTGGGCGATCCG
>SPKZ01006967.1_pt1 | contig 10711 bp, 9 predicted proteins | sample 2456571 | NCBI WGS metagenome assembly SPKZ01 (sample SAMN11192286, study PRJNA482655) | marine metagenome | biome: ENVO:00000447; feature: ENVO:00000244|ENVO:00000211|ENVO:00000569|ENVO:00002023; material: ENVO:00002151; isolation source: ocean water from marine abyssalpelagic zone ...
ATCCGTCAGCGGAAGCTCCGGGTGGGCGTCCCGGTAGGCGCGGAGCGCCGCATCCACACGCTCGAGCGCGCGCTCGGGCGCAACCTGGTACTCGGGCGTGGAGACGATGGTCGCGTAAGAGAGCGCTACGTTGGTCCCGGAGCGACCCTGGCGTCCCCCAATGAGCCCGCTCCCCACGTAGGTGGAATAGTCGTAAATTGGATTTCCGAGCAGCGAATCGAGCACCTCTCGCTCGATCTGGCTCACCACCCGGTCCGTCTGCTCGAGTCCGAAGTCGGCCGGCGTCTCGTACACGATGAAGAAGTTGTCGTACTCGCTCGCGAAGAGATTTACCGGGAGGTGCGCCGCCAGTCCCAGCGCAAGCGCGATCAGCGCGGCCGTCAATACACTGAAGGAACCCCGGTTGGCCAGCACCAGGTCGAGCGCACTCAGGTAGTAGCTTCGCAGGCCGTCGAGGCCGCGGTCGATCGAGCTGCGAAAACGCGCACCGGCCGCCGCGAGCGGCGCGGTCACAGCGCGCAGCGCGGTGGCGGGTCGCGGGCCCACACTCGGGCTCTGCTGCACCCGGTGGCGACTGCCCCAGTCGAGATAGTGTGCGGGCAGGATCACCAGGCACTCGAAGAGCGACGCGATCAGACACACGATCACGGTCTTCGGAAGGATCGACATGAACTCTCCCGAGGTCCCGGTCACGAGCAACAGCGGGAAGAACGCGGCACAACTGGTGGCGATTGCCGAGACCACGGGCCAGAGCACCTCTTCGGTGCCCTTGACCACCGCATCGCGCAGATTCTCGCCCGACTCGATACGGCGGTAGATGTTCTCGAGCACAATGATCGCGTCGTCCACGAGCATTCCCGAGACGAGCAACATGCCGATCAGCGAGAACGAGTTGATCGTGAGGTTGAAGAGCGGAAACAGGGTCAGCGCAACCAGGAAGCTGAACGGAATCGCAATGATGGTCAAAAGCGAGTTCCGGAACCCGATCGTGACCCAGAGGACAGCGAGCACGACCAGCATTCCGGTCATCAAGTTGTCGCGCAGCACCTGCATGCGGGCCATTACCCAGCGCGAGGTATCCCAGGTCGTCTGGATCCGCAGCCCCTCCGGTAGCTGGTCGGCGTGTTCGGCCACCCACTCGCGGACCCCGGCGGCCACCGAGAGGAGTTGCGCGTCCTTCTGCTTGGCGACCCCCATCACGAGCGCCGGGTAGCCGTTATAGCGCGCGTAGTAGCGGCGCTTCTCGATCCCCTCCTCGATCCGGGCCACCTCTCTGAGACGCACGTGGGTCCCGTTCGGATTCTCCTTAATCACGGTTTCCAGGATCTCGTCGAGCGAGGAGTAGTCGCCGATCGCGCGCAGCGTCGCCTCGCCCGCGGGTCCCGTAAAGGTGCCCGCCGGGAGGTTGAGATTCTTGCGCCGGATGCGGTCGTTGATCTCGACGACGGTAAGATCGTGCCGCGACGCCGCGTCGCGATCGACCAGAACGCGCACCTCGCGATCCTGTTCTCCGCGGATGATCACCTTCTCGACGCCGGGCAGATCTTCTACCCGATCCCGAACGTCGCGCACGACCTCGAGCAAGGTCGAGTAGCCGAGCCCCTGCTCGTCGGTCACTGCGATCTGGATCGCGGCGTAGACCTCTGCGACCGAAAGCTCGCGAATGTAGGGCTCCTCCGCGTCCGACGGCAGATCGTTGACGCGGTCGATCGCGGCACGCAGGTCATTGATGGCCGACTCGTATTCGGCCTTGGACAGGCTCTCGTTCCAGGAAATCGAAATCGAGGAAAAGTCCGCACTGGACAAGGATTGGAGCTCCTTGAGCCCCGTGATCGACTCGACCTCGTCTTCGAGCTTATTCGTGACGAGGCGCTCGACCTCTTCGGCCGAGGCGCCCATCCAGACGGTCTCGACGATCGTCTCGTTGAACGAGATGTCGGGAAAGAAGTCGACCGGCATGCGCAGGTACGCCACCGCGCCTGCCGCCAGACAGACGAAGAACAGCACGTTCACCAGCACGACCTGCCGGATACTGAACTCCGGCAGGCTCATCAGTCTGTCCCGGCGCCCAGCCCGGATTGCGCGGCGCTCGCGTCGAGGGGATCTCCCCGAAATTCCACCCGCTGGCCTTCGCGCAACTCGCGCACGCGCGAGACCGCGAGCCACTCGCCGGACTCCAGACCCTGCGTGACCTCGAGCAGGTCCGGCCGGAATGGCACGCCTCGAGTCACGATCCGGCGCCGCTCGACCCTGCGCCCGTCGGCGGAAGGCACGAGCACGAATACGTAGTCGACCTCGAACTCTCGCGTGACCGCGCGCCGCGGCAACTGCAGGACGCGCCGGTCCGCGCCGACGCGGAGTTTGACCAGGCCGAGCATGCCGGGCAGCAACTGCTCCTCGGGATTGGGCAGCAGAATTTCGACCGGGTACTGCTGGGTCTGATCGTCGGCCGCGCGGCCGATCCGGTAGATCTCGCCCGTGAACTCCTCGCCTGGCCAGACATCGACCTCCACCTGGACGCGATCGCCCGCGTGGAGCGCCACCACCTGACGATCGGTGACTCCGACCTCGATCTCGATGCCCGAGATATCGACGATCTCGGCCACGCGATCCCCGGGCCGCAAGTAGGCACCGACTTCGAGGTCGAGCCAGCTCACCACGCCCGCGAACGGCGCCCGGATGCGCGTCTTCTCGAGCCACGCGCGGGCTTCGCTGAGTGAAGCCTCGGCGTCCGCGACCACGGCCCAACTGGTCCGTTCTTCGCGCTCGGCTCGATCGAGTTCGGCCGGGCTCGCAATGCGGCGCTCGGCGAGTCCCCGCTGACGCTCGAGTTCGAGTTTCGCAAACCGCCGCGAAGCGCTGGCGCGCACCAGCGCCGCCTCCGCACGCCGCACGGCAGCCTCGAGCAGGGTCGGGTCGAGGCTGAGCAGGGTCGCACCAGCTTCGATCGGCGCGTGCTCAACTGCATCCACCGAAACCACGCGGCCTTCGACCTCTGCCGCGACCGAGACGGCACGGACCGGCTTCAGGCTGGAAGGAATCTCGGCCATCACGGGCCGCGCCCGCCGCTGGACCTGCAGGGCATCGACCGTGAGCGCGCGGTGCCCGGCAGCCGGGCGGGCGGGTTCCGTACCGGACCGCGCCGCCTCGAGCCGCACCTCCCGCTCGCGCCGAGCGACCGCGGCGGGCGAGGAGCAGTACAGAAGCGCGCCCCCGACCAGCGCACCCGCCGCGACCAGCAGCACCGTAAGCCGCGTGCGGTTCATGCGCGAACCCCCTCGGTGAAGAGTCCGCCCTGGAGCAGATCGAAGAGTGCTTCGAAGCTGCGGACCGGGTCGATGCGACCCGGGTCGAAGCGCGCGCGGTAGATCAGGCCGTGGACAATCGAAAACAGCAGCAGCGTCACCTCGCCCGCGTCGATGTCGCTGCGCACGGCCCCGGCCTTTACGCCGTTTTCGAGCAGCACCCGCAGTTCGATCTCACGATCGCGAAAGAAAGCCTGAAGCAGCCCGAAGACACGGGAACGGGCAGCCGAGTCGCGCGCGACGATGCCCCACACCTGATCGAGCAGCAGTTGTTCCGGGCCGGCTCGATCAGGCACAACCGCCAGCAGCAGTGCGCGGATTCCGGCGACCAGTTGCTTCAATGGCGTATCGCCGCTCTCGTTGAGCGCGGCCTCGACCAGGGCCCGGCTCCGCTCCAACTGCGCCTCGACCGAAGACAGCAAGAGATCGGTCTTCGAATCGAAGAAGTTGTAGAGCGTTCCCTTGCTGACCCCGGCCCGGCGCGCGATTTCGTCCGTGCCCGCGGCGTCGAAGCCGCGTTCCACGAACACCTCCTGCGCCGCCTGCAGCATCCGATGTCGCTTCTCGCGCACCCGGGCCTGATCAGAATTCGGCATCTCGCTCGACCTCTCGCAGTTCCGGGTTCGTCGCAGCGTTAGGATTGAGATCGGTACTGACTGGTCAGTACTGTACCCGAGACCACCCAAGAAAGGCTGGGTATGGGCGCTTCCAGGCCCCGGGCGCCCGGAGCGGGCTCAGCGGCGCTTGAATGCGGGCTTGCGCTTCTCGGCAAACGCGCGCGGACCTTCCTTGGCGTCCTCACTCCCGAAGACGGCGCCCCCATACGCGTTCTCGTAGCTCAGGGCCTCGGCCTCGCTCATCCCGTCGGTCTCGTGCAGGGTCCTGAGGATCGCCTCGACCGCGAGCGGCCCGTTCTCAGCGATCGTGGCCGCGATCTGCTTCGCCTTCGCGAGCGCCTCGCCGTCCGGCACCACGTATCCGATGAGCCCCAGGGACTTCGCCTCCGCGGCCCCGATGTGCTTTCCCGTGAGCAGGATGTCGGCCGCTTCCGTATACGGGATCTGCCGGCGCAAGCGCACGGCCGAACCCCCCATCGGGTAGAGCGACCAGCGTGCCTCCGACACCCCGAAACGCGCGCTCTCGCCCGCGACCCGAATGTCGGTTCCCTGCAGGATCTCGGTGCCGCCCGCAATCGCGACCCCTTCGACCGCGGCCACGATCGGCTTGGTCGGCCGATAGGACTTGAGCAGCCCCTTGAAGATCACGTCCGGATCTAGCTTGAGCCGGGCCTGGACGTCGACGACCCCGTCCTCGTCCGCATCGCCCGCCATCGCGCGCAGGTCCGCGCCCGACGAGAAGTTGCCGCCCGCACCCGTGAGGATGATGCAGCGAATCTCCTCGTCCGCACTGGCCTGCTGCCAGGCGTCGGCCATCCGGATGTACATGCCCGGCGTCTGCGCATTCTTTCGATGCGGCCGGTTCATGGTCACGATCAGCAGGTGGTCTTCTCTCTCGACCAGCAGGTCAGGCATTCCCTCGGCTCCTCTACAACGAAGAATTCGTGTTCGCGCTGCTTCCGAAGCTCGGGATCAAACGCGGCGACGCATCGCTCGGACTAGGGGCGCTCGCTCCCGACGACCCACATCGCAAAATACTGCGCGGCACCGCCGTAGGCGTGGCCGAGCGCACGGCGCGCACCGTCGACCTGGCGCTCGCCCGCCTGGCCGCGTACCTGGAGCGCGGCCTCCGCGAAGCGCAGCATGCCCGAGGCCCCGATCGGGTTGGTCGAGAGCACGCCGCCCGAACAGTTCACGGGGATGTCGCCCTCGAACGCGGTCGCGCCCGAGTCGGTGAGTTCCCAGCCCCGGTTCTTCTCGGCGATGCCGAGGTTCTCCATCCACATCGGCTCGTACCAGCTGAAAGGCACGTAACACTCGATCATGTCGAGTTCGCGGCGCGGGTCCGTAATTCCGGCCTGACGGTAGACGTCGGCCGCACAGTCCTGTCCGGCCACCGGATTGACCGGATCCCGCCCGGGGAAGAAGCCGTTCTCGCTGCGGATCGCCTTGCCGTGCACCCAGGCCGGCGCGCGCGGCGCGCGGCGCCCCCCGGCCTCGTTCGCGAGCACCATCGCACACGCGCCGTCCGAGGTCGGACAGGACTCGAGCCGCCGGATCGGCGCCCAGAGCATTTCGGAGCCCTTCACGCTGTCGATGTCGATCTTGTCGAGCTTGAGGTGCGCGTAGGGATTCCGGAGCGCGTTCTGCCGATCCTTTACCGCCACCTTCCAGCCGACGTGTTCGGGCGCGCCCGAGCGCTCGATGTAGGCCTTGATGTGCGGCGCGAAGTAGCCGCCCGCACCCACGCCGCCGCTGCGCCCGCCCGAGAGGCCCCAGGAGGTGTCGCCCTCCGACTGCTTTTCGAACGCGACCGTGAGCACCCGCTCGTGCACGCCGGACTGAACCAGCTGCGTCGCGACCACGGCCGTCGAGCCGCCGACGCTGCCGGCCGTATGCACCCGCGTGATCGGCTTGCCCACGGCGCCGAGCGCCTCGGCCAGGTACAGCTCGGGCATCATCACGCCCTCGAAGAGATCGGGCGCGGTCCCGATCACGACCGCCTCGATGTCCTTCCAGCCAAGCTCCGCATCCTCGAGCGCGCGCACCGCCGCCTCTCGCACGAGTCCAGCCAACGACACGTCGTCGCGCCGGCGCGTGTGGTGGGTCTGTCCAATTCCGATCACGGCGCAGCGTTCGGCCATCAGTCCGCCTCCAGCACGCAGACCAGGTTCTGCTGCAGGCAGGGCCCCGAACTCGCGTGGGCGAGCACGCGTTCCCGGCCCTGCTCGTGGATCTGGCGAAACGCCTCGCCGATCCGGATCAGGCCGGTCGCCACCATCGGATTCGAGCAGAGCGCGCCGCCCGAGGGATTCACCAGCACCTCGTCTCCGAGACCCAGTGCCTCGCGCAGGATCAGTTCCTCGTGAGAAAACGCCGCGGCGAGTTCGGCGACCTCGACCGGGCCCCGCCCGACGCCCGCGTGTTCACCCGCGAGCCGGGCCGAGGGCGACACGGAGAGGTCGCGCACCCCCGGATACTGGGCGTCGATCCGGTGATCAATTCCCCGGATCCAGGCGGGTCGCTCGCAGAGGTCGCGCGCGCGATCCCCGGCGACCAGCACCATCGCGGCCGCACCGTCCGAGATCGGCGGGCAGTCATGGGCGCGCAGTGGCGACGAGACGTAGGGCGCCTGCAGGAGTTCCGAGGCCGTGAACTCTCCCGAAATCTCGGCATTCGGATTCGAGAGTGCAGCCCGGCGCGCGCGCACCACGATCTCTGCCAGGTCCTTCTCGGTGTGACCGGTCCGCGCGAGCAGGGCCTGCGCCTGGAGCGCCGCCAACGAGATGTAGTCGGGCCAGAGCGGCATCAGGTAGTAGGGATCGAGTTGCAGACACAAGACCTCGCGCAGGTCGCTGTTCGAGGGACGCCCCGACGCGAACACGAGCGCGGTGTCGATGTCGCCGTGCTGCAGCCGGACCCAGGCCTCTTGCAGCGCCCAGGCTCCGTCCATCTCGAGGTGCGATTCCGAGATCGGAGGCCAGGCACCGGTCGCGGCCAGGTTCTGCACGAACGCGAAGGGTGCACCCGTCAGGTAATCGCAGCTGCCCGAGCAGGTAAAGCCGATCTGCTTGCGCGGCACGCCGGACTTCTCGATCGCCTCGAGCACGACCGGCACGAGCATCAGCACCTCTGGTACGCCGCCTTCGGGATCGCCCCGCAGCTGCGAGAAAGAGACGATCGCGACATCGCGCATCAGATGATGTGCTCCGCGAATTGCTCGAGCGGCGTATCCGGCTCGTCGACGGGACGCCAGTGATGAATCGCACTGGCGAGCCCGGCGCCCATCGCGGCGCTGTCCTTGCGCTTCTCTTCCGGTAGCCAGACCGCCTCGACCCGCATTCCCATGCGAACCCGGTCGAGATCGACGTCGCCGAGCCGCTGCTGGCCGATCGTACCACTCGCACCGTCGAGGAGAATGCTCGCAACGGCGTAGACCTCACGCTCCTTCTGGCCCCGATACTGGATCGGGTTGACGATCGTGAACGCGGTCACCGTGCCGCGGTCCGCGATCTCGACCTCGTGCTCGCGCGTATTCGTGGGCACCACGCAGATCGAGCAGAAACCGCTCGGCGGCGTGTAGACGAGGCCGCACTCGGGACAGGCGTGACCCGTGATCGTTCCCGCACACAGCCTGCGCGCAAAGTCGACGGCGACCGGGCTCGCCCGGAGCTTGTACTCGAGCGAGACCATCTGCTGCATGAAGCTCACGGGTTCGGAGCCGGCCACTACCCGGCCTCCGGCTCGAAGCACGCGATATCGCTCATGTGGCCGCGGGTCTCGGAGGCCCAGCGGATCCGCACGCGCATTCCGATTTCGACCGCGGCGCGCGAGTCTGCGTCGAGCACGTGGACCAGGTTGGTGTCGGCGCCGTCGAGTTGGACCAGTACCCAGGCGAAGGGACGATCGAGCGGGTGCTTGGGCAACGGTTCCTCGACCCAGCTGAAGCCCCGCACCACCCCGGCCTCTCCGACCCGGGTCCATTCCAGGTTCTCTTCGCCGGTCTCGGGGTCGAATTCGAGCGGAGGGACGAGCACGCGGCCCGCCGCGCTGCGGATCCCGAGCACCTGCCGATCGCGAAGCCCGGTCAGGAACGCCCCCACGATTGGGCCCAGGCTGCGCTTGTACGGAAACTCGAGCTTATAGGTGGGGACAGCGCCGGCCACGGGTCGCAGTAGGCCACAACTCGGGCCGAAGCCGCAATCCCGGCGTGGGCGGCGAGCTCGGCGGCCTCGGGTTCAGGAATCCGCGCTTGCGGGTAGAATGCCCGGACGGACCGACCGCCGCGAGGCTGCGCCTTTGCCAACGCCCTGGAAACGCGACCTGAATGAGACCCGCCGGAGTCTCGAAGCCTGGCTCGAGTCGAAGCTTCGGGACGCGCGCGATCTCGAGGTCTCGGAACTCGCCGAGCCGCAGAGTTCGGGTTTCTCGAACGAGACCTTGCTCTTCGACGCGTCCTGGACCGAGCAGGGCCGCCCGTGCAGCGACTCGCTCGTGGTCCGGATCCAGCCGACCGGCTACCAGGTATTTCCCGAGTACGACCTCGGACTCCAGTTCCGGACGATGGCCCTGCTCGAAGCCACCGACGTTCCGGTACCGAAGGTGCTCTGGTTCGAGGAGCGGAGCGACCTGCTCGGCGCACCGTTCTACGTGATGAAGCGCGTCGAGGGCCGGGTCCCCGGGGACAGCCCGCCGTACCACTCGGCCGGGTGGCTGACCGAAATCGAGCCCGAGGAGCGCCGCGCGATCTGGCTCGGCGGCTTTGACTGTATGGCCCGGATTCATCGACTCGACCCGAGCGCGGCCGGCTTCGCCTTTCTCGACCGGCCCGAACTCGGCGAGGACCCGCTCGATCAGCAGATCGTCTACTACGAGCGCTACCTGGAGTGGGCGGCGCGCGGCCGGTCACAACCCACGACCGAGGCCGCTTTCGAGTGGATCAAGAAGCACAAGCCCACGAACGAGCCGATCGGCCTGGTCTGGGGCGATGCCCGGATCGGCAACATCATCTTCGACGGGACGCGCCCCGCCGCCGTCCTGGATTGGGAGATGGTGACCCTGGGAAGCCCCGAACAGGACGTCGGCTGGTCGATCTTCCTGGACCGACACCACAGCGAGGGCATCGAGACCCCGCGACTCGAGGGCTTTCCGAGCTACGAGGAGACCGTCGCTTACTACGAGGAGCGCTCCGGGCTCGCGGTCAAGCACCTGCACTTCTACCAGGTGTTCGCGGGCTTCCGGTTTGCCGTGATCATGGTCCGGCTGGCGCAGCAGATGGTGCACTACGAACTGATGGACGAGGCCACCGGCAGCGAGTTCGAGCGCAACAATACGGTCACGCGGCTGCTCGCAAAGCTGCTTGCACTTCCGCCGCCCGGCGCCTAGCACCCGCCTGTAGCGGCTAGAGTTCGAAGCTGCCGACGCGGCCGAGTTCGTCGCGCGACTCGGCCCCCATCCGCTTGGGCGCGCTCTCGCGGATCTCAGAGATCTTCTCCGCGCCCACGTCGACCTCGCCGGGCCGGAGCGGCAGGCCGAAGCCGGTGTAGAGCACGCGGCGCTCGCTTCGCACAGGGGGTCGGCTCATGTGCAGGGTGCAACTCAGGTGCACGGTCGCATCGCCGACACGAGAGGGCAGCGGTACGCGCGGCAGGTCGACCTTTGGGTGAACACCGACCGGCGGCACCGACGCACGGTGGGAGCCAGCCACGACACCGAGTTCGCCGGTTTCGCGATCGGCATCGGTCACACAGATGCCGACCGTGATCCCGGAACAGCGATAGGAGTGGCGACCGAGGCTGCAGTCCTTGTGCCACGGGAGATCCGAAATCCCTTCGACCACGTCGAGTGGCTTCACGAGCGCCTCGACCGCGTTGGTGCCCTCGAGCGAACCGGCCACGTGGCCGTTCGAACTCAACGCCGCAATCCGGGTCATGCGCGCGTCCCCGAGCAGCGCGCGGGCCCGCTCCGAATGCTCGTGAAAGAACTGGAGCCGCACCGCCCGGTTCACGCCCGCTCCCGTGCGCGCCCACCAGGAGCGGCCGTCATCGGGTGCATAGCTCGGAAGCGCCCGGTCGATGTCGGCCGAGACCTCGGCCATCTCCTCGCGCGTGAACCAGTTCCCGAGTCTCAGAAAACCCGCTTCGCCGAGAAACTGTGCGATCTCGGCGTCGTCGTCTTCGGGCGTGAAGCGCCGGTCCAGCTCGAGTGGAGCGCCGTCGGCCGCGCGGAACTCGACCGAACCCGGCTCGTAGACCGGGCGCCCATCGATCATGGCGCGCAACACCGGTTCCCACTCGACGAAGTCGTCGGTCGCGCCGCGCCGCATTTCGACGTCGTTGCCGAGCGTGAGCCCCATGGTGCTGCGCAGGTCCTGGACGAGATCCGAGAACGCGCCCGCATCCAGCACCGCCACCGCGTGCGCGTCACGGTCGCCTGCGCGCAGCTCGACACCGCCGCGCGTGGGCACGAACGTGAACGCGCGCCCCTCGACCTCGAGCGCGAGCGGCGAGAGTTCGAGATAGCCGATCCCGCGCGCGGCCAGCTCGCCGTTTCGGCCCGCGAGCCGTCCGGGCAGCTCCTCGCCCAGGAACGACGCGAAGTCGACCTCGCACACGTCGTCGCTATGTCGCAGTCGGAGGTCGAGGTCTACCACGTGCTCCCTCCCGTGCAGGCTGGCGTGCAGGCCGGTTGCCAGCATAGACGCTCGGCCCGCCCTCCGAAAGCGGGGCGTGGGAGGCGACGGTGGGGCTTGCGGCCTGACTCCGCGCAGCGCCCGGAGCCCGCCCGGCC
>SPKZ01019764.1_pt1 | contig 10710 bp, 12 predicted proteins | sample 2456571 | NCBI WGS metagenome assembly SPKZ01 (sample SAMN11192286, study PRJNA482655) | marine metagenome | biome: ENVO:00000447; feature: ENVO:00000244|ENVO:00000211|ENVO:00000569|ENVO:00002023; material: ENVO:00002151; isolation source: ocean water from marine abyssalpelagic zone ...
ATTATTTCTGATCCCGACTATCCGGTGTGGCAGTTATCTATCTTCATTATTAGCACCTTTATTACGGCCTATATTATGGTGATGTTGTTGTCGATTATCGGCTCAATTATCGCGTTTTATGGTTATAAGTTGAGTAAGAAAGACAATAGTTATATTCAGCGCAGTGGCTTGTTATCACACCATGAAGTGGTAATGAAACTAAGCCGATTACAACTAATTATTCGTAAGCAAGATTGGTTAGATGTCATTATCAAACGTACTAATTTAAAGTTTGAGCAGCTGGGTTTGTTTACACAAGGGAAGCAACCTGGCGTTCGCAGTAAAATTATGGTGCCGTCGATTAATGAGGCGCAATGTAACCAGCTAATTAACGATGCATGGCCAGACAATAACCTGCAGCATGCGCCATTTGAACGTATTAATAAGCGCTATGTATTTAAATTAATTAGTTTTTTAGTGCTGCCGCTTAACGTGCTGTTAGGCGTCATAATGGTCCAGCTAAACGCTTATGTGATATTGCCGCTATTAACCGTGACGTTTGCTATAGGGTGCGCGCTGGCCTATTGCCGATGGCTGCGCTGGGGCTATCATCGAGATGATAATTACTTGTACATTCGCAAGGGATTATTAGGGGTTAGTTACTATTGCTTTCCTATTCAAAAAATACAGCAGGTCAAGTTTAAGCAAAGTGTTTTCTTGCGTCGTCATCATTTGTGTTCAGTGACTATGGTCACGGCCGCCAGCGCATTATCTATTCCTTTTATTCCAGAAAATAAAGGATGGTCAATGGTTAATGAATGTTTACATAATGTTGAATCAACAAAGAAAAATTGGATGTAACTAGTGGAATTTGATCAAGTATTAAAAAAAGCGACGTTAATAAAGCGTTATAAGCGTTTTTTAGCCGATGTTATTTTAGAAGATGGCAGTGAAACCACTATTCATGTAGCAAACACCGGTGCGATGACGGGCTGCGCTCAGCCTGGCGATACCGTGTGGTATAGCACATCTCTTAATAAAAAACGTAAATATCCTTTTAGCTGGGAATTAACCGAAACCAAAAGCGGGGACTTTATTTGTGTTAATACTATTAGGGCAAATCAATTAGCTGAAGAAGCAATCAAGTTAGGCATTATCAGCGAGCTAACTGGCTACGACAAGATGCAACGAGAAGTGAAATACGGCAATGAAAATAGCCGTATTGATATCATGTTAAGTGATGGTGATAAGCCCGATGTCTTCGTTGAGGTTAAAAGTGCAACCCTGTTGCAAGAGGGGCAAGGCTATTTCCCCGATGCGGTGACTGTTCGGGGGCAAAAGCACCTGCGCGAACTCATAGGCATCGTTGAGAGCGGTCGTCGCGCGGTATTGTTATTTGCGGTGTTACACACGGGCATAACGTCAGTGAAAGCGGCAGAGCATATAGATCCGAAATATGCAGCAATGCTCACTGAGGCAAAGAATGCGGGTGTTGAAGTCATTAGCTATTTGGCCGAAATAAGCGCTGATTCAATAACGTTACGAGCTCGTCATTAATTCATTTTCGCAATGTCTAGCTGGTGCTTAGAGTGCCAATCGTCATCACATTGATAATATGCCCCTGATTCTTGTGGGGCTGGAATATCATAAATAAGCCTTACGTTTTTTTGTGATATCACTTTACTCGTTATTTGCCAATCTGATATTGATTCTTCTAATGCGGTTCGCATGCCATCGCTGATCTTTCTACATGTGTTAAGTCATTTTGCAGAGCCATCACTATTAATTAAAAGCTCAACTTTGAGTAGGCGATAAGATATTTCTTTGTATTTATCTCAGTGTCACTTTCACTAGTTTTTATGGCTACCGAGTCATTTTTATCAAGGGTAATATTAGCTAAAGCAATAATCTGCTAATAACTCAAATCGTCAACCACTGTTAAAAATGAGGCGAATTGATCTTTCGATGATCCGGATTTCTTATTCGATAGTGTAGAGTAGCTTTGAGAAAAGTGAATGACCTCACTCTCTGATAATACGGTAGTTATTTTTCTAAGAGAGCTTTCCCATGATGCCAGTTGGTTGCTATTATTGGCATTGATAAACGTGCTTGTCGAAATGATTCCATATCGCTAGGCTCGGAAGTCATATTTGCATGGCATTTATTTGCAACATCAGAATCTGCTGATATGGTAAACGTTAGTTGTATTGTTTGGCGTTCAGGCAACTTATCAGGATTATTTCCGGTTGCTTTATAACGCGATTGGGCTAGTGCTTTAACGGCTGCAGCGTCAAATAATTGAGCTGTTGAACTTTTAATAGGCTCAATATATACAGGTATTCCATCTGTATTTACGAAAAACTGCAATTTTACGCAATCCTCATGACTATCTTTAATTGCTTTTATCGGGTACTTAGGAGTTGTTATTTTTTCAATTTCCCATTGCTGTGCTAGCAGTGACTGGCTATTTGTTGCTAATAATATAAGGGCTAGTATAGGGTAAAATAACTTCATAATATTTCTTGGTCTTTGCATCAAAAAATACAACTAAATTTAGTCATTGAATTGCAATTAGTCAATGACGGCATTGTCAACGCTGACTTTCATGAGAGCGTCATATTCTACTTCGTTTTTGTATCTACTTTTATCAAAGCATTTCTCTTGCTAGAAAACACTAATTTCGCGGTATTATCCTTGGCACGACTTTAATACGTTTTGCTCAAAAAAACCATCAGAGCTTATTTTTCAAATACATGCGCTACACTTAAGCCGTTTAATTCAGAGATACTTGTAATCGATTAGGCTAACAATAAATATTGGGTTAATTGGTTGCGAGCTAGTAAAGTGGCGATTGAAGCGGTTAATCATGGTTGATACTAAATAGCTTGCTGGTTATAGGCTTTGTCGCGCTGACGTTAAATGTGCTCAATAAAGCAGCAGGTAAATATTCTGCTAAGCGGTGAGTCGCAAAAAAATTGCTTTATAGAAGTGAAAAGCGTTACCTTAGTTAAAGACCAGAGCAAAGGATACTTTCCTGATGCGGTGATTTTCGAGGTCAAAAGCATTTACGGGAAATAATGACTGTTGTCGCTAATGGCCAACGAGCTGTATTGTTATTTGTCGTACTGCATAGCGCCATAAAAAGCGTGTAGGCGGCGTCATTTATCGATCCAACTTATGCTGATTTATTGGCTGAGGCAGTTAATAGCATTTGTATTAATGATGTGATCTTACTGTGCGTCGATAAAATAAACTAGAACAAGACGCTCGAATGAGTAATAGCTGGCTATTGGGATTGAGAGCAACGCTATTCTTGTTAATTTTAGCTAGTACAGGTGATCAGTTATTTAATAAAAATGGTATAACAAAGGGGTTGAAGTTATCGCATAGACCAGTGAGATGTCGACAACAATAATAATAATAAATAAAGAATTACCGATTTTATTTTATGTTTAGGGTTGAAAAAAAACAAATGAACCCCACTTATAAGCAAATAAATAAGGTAATGAATTGCCAAATTAATTTAAATTTGTTATACATAGCCGCCCTTTTTTTAAAGGATAGGGAATGTAGCGAATGTTGGCTAGTACAGGAGAAACGAAATGCCTACAGTGAAAGCTAAAAATTTAGGTGTCATGGCTTTGGCCGGGGTTGAACCATATGTGGTTAAATCTGGCGAAGAATACATGAATGGTGATCAGTTAGGTCACTTTAAAAAGATATTAGAAGCGTGGCGTAATCAATTACGTGAAGAAGTTGATCGCACCTTGAATCATATGCAAGATGAAGCGGCTAACTTTCCTGATCCGGTTGATCGTGCTGCACAAGAAGAAGAGTTCGCTCTTGAATTGCGCACACGTGATCGTGAACGTAAGTTAATAAAGAAAATTGAAAAAACCTTGGTGGTGATTTCTGAAGATGACTTTGGTTTCTGTGGTACCTGTGGTATCGAGATTGGCATTCGTCGTTTAGAAGCTCGTCCAACGGCTGATCAATGTATTGATTGTAAAACCCTGTCTGAAATCAGAGAACGTCAGATGGCTGGTTAATAGTCGTAAGGACGAGGGAGCAAAGTTTTTGCTTCCTCGTCCTAATACAATTATTTACTACCTTTCACAATATTGCTATGTCAATAACCCCTCCCTATGTTGGACGATTTGCCCCTTCACCTTCCGGTGATTTACACTTTGGTTCCTTAGTCGCTGCTCTTGCGAGCTATTTAGATGCACACCACCATCACGGCAAGTGGTTACTACGTATGGAAGACATCGACCCTCCACGTGAAGTCGCTGGTGCTAGCGATGAAATTCTGCGTACGCTTGAAACCTTTGGTCTACACTGGCATGGTTCAGTGATGTATCAAAGCCAGCGTCACGAATATTACCAACACCATCTTGAACTTATCTCACAGCAACAAGCCAGTTATGGATGTGATTGCACGCGCCGTATGATTAAAAATACCGGTGGTTTGTACAACGGATATTGTCTCAACAAAACGGCTGCACAGCTGACATCACCACACGCTATTCGTTTTAATAATCAGCATGGCATTAGTCAATTTAATGATCGGGTGCAGGGTCTTATCACCGTGTCTAATACGTTTGCAGATGAAGATTTTATTGTAAAACGAAGAGATGGCCTTTATGCATATCAGTTAGTCGTTGTATTAGACGATATTGCGCAAGGCATTACCGATGTCGTGCGTGGCAGTGACCTGTTAGAAGTCACCACGCGACAAATGACTTTATATCAATATTGGCAGCTGCCATTTGCACGTTATTTACATTTACCATTGGCGATGGGAGATAATGGCTTGAAGTTGAGTAAACAAAACCATGCATTAGCCCTAAACAAGCAACAGCCAAAACAACAGCTGCTAAATGCGCTGTTATTCTTGGGACAAAAAACATTGCCGCAATATCAAGACTTTAGTGTCGAACAGCTGCTTGAAGTCGCCAGTCTACAATGGCAAATTAACCACATCCCAAAACAAGTGCAAATAAGCGCAATCTAGGCTTATCATTCTCTCGTTGGTAGGGTATTATTGCCCGCTTAAATTAACGTGAATTTTATGGGGTGTGTTATCTTTTCTAAGGTTATAGGGTTATGCCGCAAAGTATTATCAGGTGTTTCAAAAAAATCATCAGCTAATCAATCAACTGGCGGTTTAGCTGTCGAGACCATTCCTCGAGAACAACATAATGTTTCGCGCACCCACATGAGTGTCAACGCGATAAAAGTGCTTAATCGCCTAAATCGTCATGGCTACCAAGCTTATTTGGTCGGCGGTGGTGTTCGTGATTTGTTGTTAGGTCACCGTCCTAAAGATTTTGATATCGCTACCGATGCTACCCCTGAGCAAATTAAAGATTTGTTTAAAAACTGTCGATTAATCGGTCGTCGTTTTCGTCTAGCGCATATATTATTTGGTCGTGAAGTCATTGAAGTCGCCACCCTACGCGGTCATCATCAAGAAAACTCTACCGATAACCTAGCGAAGCAAAACGACAGCGGCATGTTATTGCGTGACAATGTTTATGGCACCATTGATGAAGATGCAGAACGTCGTGATTTCACTGTCAATGCGATGTATTACGATATTAAAGATTATTCTATCAAGGCTTATGGCGGCGGTTTACAAGATTTAGAGAATGCGACCTTACGCATGATTGGCGATCCGGCTACCCGTTATAAAGAAGATCCAGTGCGTATGTTACGTGCGGTTCGTTTTGCCACTAAATTGAACATGACTATTAGTGAAGAAACTCGAGCGCCGATTAAAGAGCTCGCTCCGTTGATGAAATCAATTCCGGCGGCGCGTCTGTTTGAAGAATATCAGAAGTTGTTTTTGTCTGGCAAAGCGCTAGCAAACTACAAGATGCTGCACCAATACCGTTTACTTGAATCACTATTTCCGTTGTCTGCCGAATTATTGGAAAACAACGAAGGTGGCAAAGAAGATCAGTTATTCCAGTTGGTCTGTAGCAATACTGACAAACGCATTGCCAACGATCAACGTGTTACGCCAGCCTTTATTATCGCCGCATTTTTATGGTATCCCATTGAAGTTCACGCACAAACATTAATGACCGAAGCAGGTCTTAGTGACTATGATGCGATGATGGTTGCCATGAATGATGTGTGTGACGCACAGTGCCGAAGTGTTTCAATTCCAAAACGCTTTTCAGCAATGGCGCGCGACATGTGGAATTTGCAATTGCGTTTACCTCGCCGCACTGGTGCCCGTGCCTTTAAATTGCTAACTCATCCTAAATTTAGAGCCGGTTATGACTTATTGTTATTACGCGGTGAAATTGAAGGTGGTGAAGCGGCTGAGTTAGCACAGTGGTGGACGACGTTCCAACACGCTAACGAAAATGTACAACGAGATATGGTGCGTAAACTTGGCGGCCCACGTGGTCGACGTCGCAACTCTGGCAAAGGTTCGCGTTAACATGCACATTTGTTACATCGGCATTGGCAGTAATTTAGCCACACCGGTACAAAATGCAAAAATTGCGATAGCGGCGTTGAAAAAACTGCCGCAGTCGCATTTGGTTAGCTGTTCTAAATTATATTGCAGCAAACCTATGGGGCCGAGTGATCAACCCGATTACATTAATGCCGTCGCCCAACTTAATACCACTTTGGAACCCTTAGCGTTACTTGACGCTATGCAGCAAATTGAATTGCAACAAGGACGCGTGCGAAAAGCCGAGCGTTGGGGCCCACGTACCTTAGATCTAGATTTGTTATTATATGGGCAAAAGCTCATTGATAACGAGCGGTTAACCGTGCCGCATTATGGCATCAAACAACGAGAGTTTGTGTTGTATCCGTTGAGTGAAATCGCCCCCAATTTAGTTTTTCCAAATGGTGAGTCCTTGCGACATGTTTTACAATCATGTCCGTTAAATGGCTTACAGGTACATAGCGACATCTAATTGATGTCTAAAAAGTTAAGCGAGAACATGATGAAAAAGAACATGACTGGCACCAAGCTAATTGCTAAAAAATTAGCCGGTGAAAAAATTTCTGCACTGACAGCTTATGACGCAAGTTTCGCGGGTGTGTTTAGCGAACAGGGCGTAGACGTCATTTTAGTTGGCGATTCTCTAGGCATGGTACTGCAAGGTCATAATTCGACTATACCAGTGACCCTTGAAGACATTTGCTATCACACCCGTTGTGTTTATGCGGGCAATAAGGGCTCTTTATTAATTGCTGACATGCCTTTCATGACTTATTCAACACCACAGCAAACCTGGGACAATGCCGCCAAATTAATGCAGGCCGGCGCTAACATGGTCAAGCTTGAAGGTGGTAAGTGGTTACTTGAAAGCATCGCCGGTTTAAACGAACGTGGCATTGCCGTTTGTGCTCATGTTGGCCTAACGCCGCAATCAGTCAATGTTATTGGCGGTTATAAGGTGCAAGGTCGTGAAGAAGAACAAGCCGATAAAATGGTGCAAGAGTCAATTGCTTTAGAAGCGGCTGGCGCTCAACTGTTAGTGATTGAATGTGTGCCAAGTGGCTTGGCTAAGCGTATTAGTGAAGCGCTTACTATTCCTGTGATAGGTATTGGCGCTGGCGTAGACTGTGACGGTCAAATTCTAGTAATGCATGATCTGTTGGGGATTTCTAGTGGTTACATTCCAAAATTCTCTAAAAATTATATGAGTCTAACTGGTGATATTCATAAAGCGACAGCCGCTTATGTTGACGAAGTTAGCAAGGGACTTTTCCCTGGCCCTGAACATAGTTTTGAATAAGAGTTCTATTTAATATACCCAAAATCATTGGAATTGCAGTGAAGCCGTCAAGGTTCGAATCACCTGAGCTTATATTTTATAAGTCATTGTGATTTGAATCCGCCGACAATAAAACTGCGGTTTCAAGGGTAACTGGTATAGATACACAGTAATTAATACAGATGGTTGTAAAGGTAAGTCATGTTAGTAGTAGATAATAGTCAAGCGCTGCGCGCACAAATCAAACAGTGGCGCAAAGCGGGGGAGACTATTGCATTTGTCCCTACCATGGGCAATTTGCATAGTGGTCATTTAACGCTAATGCAACGCGCAAAAGCGAGTGCAACAAAAGTCGTGGCCAGCATTTTTGTTAACCCAATGCAGTTTGACAATCAAAACGATCTAACGAATTACCCGCGAACCTTACAGCAAGATAGCGAAGCATTGCTCGATATCGGTGTTGATATGTTATTTACACCCACGCCACAAATCATGTACCCCAAAGGGCTTGACGCACAAACCTATGTTGAAGTACCAGGCATTAGCAATATATTGTGCGGTGGCAGTCGCAGCGGACATTTTCGCGGCGTAGCAACCATTGTGGCCAAGTTTTTCAATTTAGTGACCCCCGACATTGCGTTTTTTGGCAGCAAAGATTATCAGCAACTACAAATCATTAAATTGATGGTTGAAGATCTATCAATGGACATTGAAATTGTTGGTGTGGCAACGGTGCGAGAAGAAAATGGTTTAGCCAAAAGCTCTCGCAACGGATATTTAACGGCGCAGGAATTAAGTATTGCGCCGCTGTTATATAAAACGATGCAACAGGTTGTTGAATCCATTGGGTGCGGTGAGTCTATTACAAGCGCACTAGAGTGGGGCGTGAATACGCTCAATGACGGCACGTTTACGGTGGACTATTTACAGATTAAAAACGCCAAAGATTTAAGTGATGTAACCCCTAATGACAATGAACTGGTTATTGTCGCAGCCGCTTTTTTAGGCACTGCTCGTTTAATCGATAATATGGTGTTTAGGCGTTAAGTCTTTTAAAAGATACCCAGGTATCTCATCTTGGCCACATATAGATTGCGGCCATTTGAAATCTTAATTTGACTGCTATAATGTTAACCAATTAGTGTGACAGCAACAGGAGTCATTAATTGGTTATTTTTTCTGGCTTAAATTCGTCTAGTCAGTGTTGCTCTCAATACAAAAACTCATAATTACTCAATCCACTTAAAGATTTGATAGGTTAACCGATGACTAAAAAAAATATTGTCTTGTTGAGCACTCTGCTATTGTGCTCTTGCGCCAATTTAACCCAGCAATTAAGCAATTTCGTTGAAAGGCCTAAAGTGACCTTTAAACGGGCGGCATTAGGGCAGGTAACAAATAACAACATAGAACTTCGTCCTACCTTTAACATCAGCAACAGCAACGCCTTTGATTTACCTATCGACAAGGTATCTTATCAATTATCGTTTAATCAAAAAAAAGTATTAGATGGCGAAACAAGTGATATTGGCCGCATTGGCGCCAAGCAATCAAAAGATATTACCTTAGGGTTAAACCTGACTCGCCAACTGTTACAGAGTCTTAAAAATAGCCTAATAACGACAAAAAAACTTGAATATTCGATCAAAGGGCAAGTCAAAGTCATGGGTCTTAATATTCCATTTGACCATGCTGCCACCTTGTATGTACCTGAAGTAAAACTAAACAGCGTTAAGGTGGTTAGTGCTAATTTTTCGCAGATTAAGTTGTTGCTTGATTTAAATATCGATAATAAAAATGACTTTAAGTTACCACTCGACAACATTACCTATTCTATAACCAGTGGTGTTAATAAATTATTCACGGGGAAGTTGAGCCAGCAAAAAATTGGCCAAGGCAACAACAACATCCAAGTACCGCTAACCATTGCCTCATCAGCGTTATTTAAAAATGCATTTAGTTTATTAAAAAATCCTAATATCCCTTTAACTATTGCTGTCGATAGTCCAATGTTCAGTTTTTCTGAAACACGCAGTATCAATCTTAAATCAATACTATAATTGTTATATCGCCGTGATTATTGAAAAGGCTGGTATTTATAGTGAGCATAACGCAATAGATAGAATTTAAAATCGCTATAAAATCTGCATATACATTGATTAGGGTGATTTAAGTTATAGCGTGGAACGACTTTATCTTGGTCATTTAAATCATAGTTTTAAGAGCCATTCGGTCAGTAAAGATATTGGTAAAATACTTGATAATATTGAAGCGCTGCGGCTTAAATTGACGCAAACCATTGTGTCGATTCATCACAGCAGCAATGATGCCGCCGATGTTTCGAATAATCTAAACAGTTTAACCAGTGAAGTATTGTCCAATATTGCCAAGCAAAATAGCGAAGTCGCTCTACTGGTTTCTGCAATGGATGAAGTGGCTTCTACCTCGAATTCTATTGCAGATAATGCCGAATCGACACAATTGTCTATGGTTAGTACCGCCGAATTGACCACCATTTTCCAGCGGGAGATGATGCAGGCTATGGAATCGATGAATCATTTATCCAGTAGTCTCAATGAAAGTACAAAATGTGTGGTGCTGCTTGAGCAACACGGGCATGAGATAGGGTCGGTGGTTGACGTTATCAAAAGTATAGCAGACCAAACTAATTTACTGGCGTTAAATGCTGCGATAGAGGCTGCTAGAGCAGGGGGAACAAGGGCGTGGTTTTGCCGTTGTTGCAGATGAGGTTCGCACGTTAGCTAAGCGTACTCAAGAGTCGACCACTGAAATAGAAGCGATGATAAACGGCTTTAAAAATGAAACAATTGCGGTGGTAAAGGTGATGGATGAGAGTCAGGGATATGCCAAAGTTATGTTGGATATGGCTACAAAATCTAACGATAACGTGACTGATATTGCAAACGCTATTAGTGATGTTACTGGCATGACATTGCATATTGCCAGTGCGGCAGAGGAG
>SPKZ01007826.1_pt1 | contig 10702 bp, 13 predicted proteins | sample 2456571 | NCBI WGS metagenome assembly SPKZ01 (sample SAMN11192286, study PRJNA482655) | marine metagenome | biome: ENVO:00000447; feature: ENVO:00000244|ENVO:00000211|ENVO:00000569|ENVO:00002023; material: ENVO:00002151; isolation source: ocean water from marine abyssalpelagic zone ...
CTCGAGGCGCCCATCCTGCTGCTCGGCGGCGTCCACGGGGCCGGCGAAGCCGACGACGCCCTCGGCCTCGGCGTGACCCCCGTCGTCCACCACCGCGGTCACGTCGAACGCCTCGGCCGCGCCGCGAGCGGCCGCGGCGAGGCAGTGCCGGTGCACGTCGAGGTCGACACCGGCATGAGCCGCATGGGCGTACCGGCTGCGGAGGCCGTCGCGCTCCTCGAGTCCATCGAGCGATCGCCAACACTGGTGCTCGAAGGCGTCTACACCCACTTCGCGCGCGCCGACGAGGCCGACCTCGGACCGACGCGCGAACAACTCGCGCGCTTCCAGGCCGTGCTCGAGGCGGCGCGAGAGCGCGGCATCTCACCGGGCATCGTCCACACCGCGAACTCGGCGGGCCTCGTGGCCGAGCCTGCGATCGGAGCAACGCTCCCCGAGACCCACGCCGTTCGTCCCGGCCTGATGCTCTACGGCGCGCAGCCCACCCCGCACACCCCCGTGCCGCTGCAGCCCGCGATGACCCTGCGCACGCAGGTGGTCGCGGTGCGCGACGTCCCGCAGGGAACCGCCGTGGGCTACTCCGCGCTCTACCGCGCGCCGCGACCGACGCGGATCGCGACACTCGCCATCGGCTACGCGGACGGTGTCCCCGTGTCGACCTCCGGTCGCGGCTGCGTGTTGATTCGCGGGCAGCGCCGACCCATCGCGGGGCGGGTTTCGATGGACTTCGTCAGCGTCGACCTGGGCGGGGAGCCGGCCGAGATCGGCGACGAGGCAGTGCTCTTCGGTGAGGCCCAGGGCGCCCGGCTTCCGGTGGAAGAGGCCGCCGCTTCGGCCGGGACGATTTCGTACGAGCTGCTCGTCCGGGTGGGTTCGCGAGTGCCGCGGGAGATCGTCTAGCGGATCTGCGTCGGTCGACTTTCCAAACGGACCACTGGTGATAGATCGCTGTTTTGCACATCGCAGGGGGTCGGAAACGGCTATTTCGAGCGCTTCGCAGGTTTGACTTGGCGACCGCTCCTCGGTACACAACCGCCGAACCCGCCCAACTGCCTCGCCGTTTCTCGTAGGAGAAGATCGATGGCCCCCCAGCCCTCGTCGCGTCCGCCCTCGTCACGTGCTGTGGGGCGCGCGCTGCTTTCCGTTTCCGACAAGACCGACCTCGTCGATTTTGCGAAGGGCCTCGCGACCCTCGGCGTGGAGCTCGTCGCGTCGGGCGGCACGGCGGGTGTGCTGCGCGACGCCGGCCTGGCGGTGGTCGACGTCGAGACGCTGACCGGCAGCCCGGAGATGCTGGGCGGTCGCGTCAAGACCCTGCACCCGCGCGTTCACGGCGGCATCCTCGCCCGCCGCGATCTCGACAGCGACCAGGCGGACATCGCCGCGCACCACCTCGACCTCATCGACCTCGTCGTGGTGAACCTCTACCCGTTCGAAGACACGGTGGCGAAACCCGGCACGACGCTCGCCGAGGCGATCGAGAAGATCGACATCGGCGGCCCGTCGATGATCCGCTCCGCGGCGAAGAACCAGGCCTGCGTGGCGGTCGTCGTCGATCCTGCCGACTACCCCGCGATCCTGAGCGAGCTCGAAGACGGCGAGTGCGCGCTCTCCGACGCCACGCACAGCCGACTCGCCCTGAAGGCCTTCGAGCGCACGGCGGGTTACGACGCCGCCATCCACGCCTATCTGTCGGGTCGCGAAGCGGGAGAGGCGGATCCGCTGCCGCCGCGCATCGAGCTCGACATGCCGCGCACCGCGACCCTGCGCTACGGCGAGAACCCCCACCAGCAGGCCGCGCTCTACGGCCGCTTCCTCGACCTCGCCGAACCGCTCCACGGCAAGGAGCTGTCGTTCAACAACATCGTCGATGTGCAGTCGGCCCTCGCCCTCATTCTCGAGTTCGACGCGGACGAGAGCGCCGTCGTCGGCATCCTGAAGCACAACACACCGTGCGGTGTCGGGAGCGCCGAGGCGTCGCTCGAGGCGTACCGCCGCGCCTACCAGACGGATCCGGAATCGCCCTTCGGCGGCATCATCGTGTCGAACCGGGCCTTCGACCTCGATCTCGCCCTCGAGGTCGACAAGATCTTCACCGAGGTGTTGGTCGCACCCGACTTCAGCAGCGATGCGCTCGAGCTGCTGAAGAAGAAGAAGAACCGTCGGCTGCTGCGCTTCCGTCCCGAGCGCATCGACCGCGCCGAGATCGATGCGAAGCACGTCTACGGTGGTCTTCTCGTGCAGACGCCCGACGTGGAGATGGCCGACCTCGCCGCCTGCGAGGTGGTGACGCAGCGCGAGCCCAGCAGCGACGAGCGTCGCGCCATGGCCTTTGGCTGGCGTGTCGTGAAGCACGTGAAGAGCAACGCCGTGGTGTTCGCCTCGGCCGACCGCACGCTCGCGCTCGGCGGCGGCGCCACGTCGCGCGTCGACGCGATCCACGCCGCCAGCGCCAAGGCCGCGCGCGTCGGTCTCGACCTCTCGGGGTCCGTGCTCGCGAGCGACGCCTTCTTCCCGTTCCCCGACGGCCTCGAAGTCGCGGTGCAGGCGGGAGCGACGGCGGTGGTGCAACCCGGCGGCTCGATGCGCGACAAGGATGTCCTCGAAGCGGCCGATCGCCTGGGCGTCGCGATGGTGTTCACGGGGACCCGGCACTTCCGCCACTAGCGCGGGGTTCCGAAATCGAAGATCGTCTCCCGGGAATGCACGTGGTGCGAACGGGAAATGCGAACAGGGAACGCAAACAAGTCACCCGAACAGTGGAGGGGGCGTGAAGGTCCTCATCGTCGGCTCCGGAGGTCGCGAGCACGCACTCGCGTGGAAGATCGCCCGCAGTCCGCTCGTGTCTCGTGTCCTGGCCACTCCGGGCAACGCCGGCATGGCGCGCGACGCCGACTGCTTTCCCGAGGTCGGCGCGTCCGACGCCGACGCCGTCGTCGCCCTCGCGAAGGCGGAAAATGTCGACCTCGTGGTGATCGGGCCCGAGAACCCGCTCGCCGATGGGCTCGCCGATCGCCTGCGGGAGGAGGGGCTCGCGGTCTTCGGACCGTCCGCCGCCGCGGCTCGGCTCGAGGGCAGCAAGTCGTGGTCGAAGCGCTTCATGGCGCGGCACGGAATCCCCACCGCGGCCTTCGAAGTCTTCGACGACCTCGCGGCAGCCACCGCCCACGTGCGCGAACGCCCGGGCGGCTGCGTGGTGAAGGCCGACGGCCTCGCCGCGGGCAAGGGGGTCTTCGTGTGCGGCGACTCCGCTGCCGCCGTGGCCGCGCTCGACGAAATCATGGCGGACCGCCGCTTTGGCGAGGCCGGTGCCTGCGTGGTGATCGAGGACCGCCTGCCGGGCGAGGAGGCGTCCTACTACGCGATCACCGACGGTACGCACGTCGCCACCCTCGCGCCGACGCAGGATCACAAACGCGCCCTCGACGGCGACCGCGGCGAGAACACGGGCGGCATGGGGGCCTATTGTCCGGCGCCCGTGGTCACCGAAGCCGTCGAAAAGCAGATCCTCGAAACGGTGGTCCACCCGGTGATCCGGGGCATGGCCGCAGAGGGGCACCCCTACGTCGGCGTGCTGTACGCGGGCCTCATGATCGACGCGGACGGCGCGGTCAACGTCGTGGAGTTCAACGTCCGCTTCGGCGACCCCGAGACCCAGGCCCTGATGCTCGCGATGGAGGGCGACTTCGTGCCGCTTCTCGACAACGCGGCGCGCGGCACGCTCGATCGCGCGGCGCCCGTCGGGTCTCGCGACGCGGCGGTGTGTGTGGTGATCGCTTCCGGGGGCTACCCGCGGTCCTTCGACAAGGGGCTTCCCATCGAGGGGCTCGACGCGGCCGGCGGTCTCGCCAACTGCGATGATGCCGTCGTGTTCCACGCGGGCAGCCGCCGCGAAGGAGATGGCTTCGCGACCTCCGGTGGACGCGTGGTCGGCGTGACGGCTCGCGGCGCCACGGTGCGCGAAGCGCGCGATCGCGCCTACGCGGCCGCCGACCGCATCTCGTTCGCCAACGCCCACAAGCGCAGCGACATCGCGTCGCGTGCCGTCGATCGGTGAGCGTGCCCGCTCACCGCGATCCGCTCGGTGACGCGACTCGGCGTGTCGCCGAGGGGGGCCTCGTCGCCTACCCAACGGAGACGGTCTGGGGTCTCGCCGCCGACGCCCGCAGCGAAGCCGGTCTCGAGGCGTTGCGCAGCTGGAAGGGGCGCGACGCCGGGCAGCCGATCTCGGTGCTCGTCGACGCGGTCGCCGCCCTCGAGGACTACGGGTTCGAGAGCGACGGCTGCGCCGCGACGCTCGCGAAGAAGTTCTGGCCCGGACCGCTCACCCTCGTACTGCGCTGTCGCACGGCCTTCGCGCGGGGCGTCGCCAGGGAAGACGGGGCGGTGGGCGTGCGCTGCTCCGCGCATCCCCTGGCAGCCGCCTGGTCGCGCCGGCTGCGCGCCGAAGGCGCCGGTCCCGTGACCGCTACGAGCCTCAACCGTGCGGGGACTCGCGCCGCGCGCACGCGTCGGGAGGCCGAGACGCTCTGCGTGCGCGGTCCGGTCGGTTGTGAGTCCGTCTCGCTGCTCGCCGTCGAAGGTGCGGAAGCCGGGGGCGACACCCCGAGCACCGTTCTCGACCTCACGGAGGCGGAGCCGCGGGTGCTGCGCCGGGGTTCGATTCCCGAAACTGAACTTCTGTCCGCGATCGAGGAGATTCGCAGTCGATGACGCTCGTCCGTCCCTTCCAGGCTCTGCGTTACGACACCGACCGCGTCGATCTTTCGAACGTCGTGGTGCCTCCGTACGACGTCATCGCCGACGACGAGCGCGCTGCGTTCTTCGACCGCGATCCCCACAACGCGATCCGCCTCGAACTCACGAAGAATGTCGAGGACCAGGCGACCACCGACTACTCGGAGATCCGCGCGACCCTCGACGCGTGGCAGCGCGATCGCGTCCTGTGCCGCGACGCCGAGGCCGGCTTCTACGCCCTGCGGCAGCGCTTCACGGCCCCCGACGGAAGTGTGTCCGTTCGCGAGGGCTTCTTCGCGCTGCTCCACCTCGAGGACTATGCGAAGGGCATCGTGCGGCCCCACGAGCGCACACTCGCCGGTCCGAAGGCCGACCGGTTGAAGGTGATGCGCGCGACGCGCGCAAACCTGTCGAGCGTTTTCCTCCTCTACGAAGATCGCGACAACGAACTCGCGAAGGCCATCGCGCCCAACTTCGACGGCGAGGCTCTCGCGAGCGGCACCGACGCCAGCGGTGCGACGCACACGCTGGCGAAGATTGCCGACCGCGAGCGCGTCGAAGCGGTGGAGCGCTTCCTCCGCGAACGGCAGGTCGTGATCGCGGACGGCCATCACCGCTACGAGACCAGCCTCGCCTACCGCGACGAGCAGCGCGCCGCCGGTGCCGGCGACACCGGCGCTCACGAATGGCTGCTCGCCTACTTCGCAAACGCGTGGGCGCCCGGCTGTCTCCTGCTTCCGATCCACCGCCTCATCCTGAAGGCCGCACCGCTCGCCCAAGGCGCCCTCTCCGCGCGCCTGCCCGGCTGGACCGAGTCGACGGTCGCCGTGCCGAACGAGGAAGCCGTACCCGCCCTCCTCGAGAAGCACCTCGAACCGCTCTCGGACCGACCCGCCTTCGCCGCGGACGACGCGTCCGGCGTGTTGCGCATCTTCTCGCGCGAACCCGACGCCACGGGCGAGCTGTCGGTGCGCATCATCCACAGGGAAGTCATCGACGGTGTCTTCGGTCTCGACGAGCGGGCCGTACGCGACGGCGCGATCGAATACCCGAAATCCGCGCTGCGCACCGCGCGAGACGTCCGCTCGGGGCGCGGCTCCGTGGCCCTCTACTTGAACGCACTCTCGCCCGACGACGTCTTCCGGGTGGCTGGCGCCGGCGAGGTGCTGCCCCAGAAGTCGACGTTCTTCTTCCCGAAGCTCCCCACCGGCCTGGTGTTTCGGACCTTCGAAGACGGGGCGGCATGAAGCGCGTCGGTCGGCGGAGTCCGCGCAAGACACGGCCCGAGGCCGTGGGGTCGCTCGTCGCCCGCGTGCTCGGCGACCTCGGCTTCGGGGAAACCGCGGCGGTCATGAAGGTGGCGGGGTGCTGGGAGGCGGCGGTGGGTCCGGAGATCGCTCGGCACTGCCAGCCCACGGCGCTGCGGGGAGCGGTCCTCGAGGCGACTGCGGATTCGAGCGTGTGGTGTCAGCAGCTACAGCTTCGAAAGCCCGAGATCCTGGCTGGCCTGCGTCGCGAGCTGGGCGCTGAAGCGCCCCGCGAACTTCGGTTCAAGGTGGGGTAACATGCCGTCCGTGAAGGATATTTCTTCCGATCAGCCGCGCCTCGAAGGCACGCCGCAAGCTCCTGAAGCGATGCGCTGCGACTTTTGCGGAGAGGAGACCGACCACGTCCGCCGCGTCGCCCTCGACCGCGGCTACGAGCGACTCCAGACTCCCCACCCGGTCCGGTACGCGTGTTCGGCCTGCTCCGAGAAGAAGGAGCGCGACCGCCTGGGTCGCTGACGCCGGGGCAACCTCGGCCGGGGCCCCGAAAGGCGCGGGACCGATTTGCTTCCGGCCGCCGCGTTGCCTAGTTTTCCGCCTCAATTTCAGCGGGTTACCGGTTCACCCGGAACTGCATTCCCGGCGTGCCCGCGAGCTGAACGGATTCGTTCGGCGGCGCGCGACATCCCGTACTCAGTGGAGGTCCCAAGAGGCATGGTCAAGATCCGCCTCGCGCGCGGTGGCGCCAAGAAGCGCCCGTTCTACCGCATCGTCGCCATCGACAATCGGCGCCAGACCAATGGCCGAGCGCTGGAATTCCTGGGCACCTACGACCCCAAGCCCGAAAACGAAGTCATTCAACTGAACGTGGCGGGCATCGACGCCTGGCTGAATAAGGGTGCGCAGTTGTCGCCCGCCGTGAGGTCGCTGCTGCGTCGCCAGCGAATCGCCGTACCGGCGCCCGCTGCGGCCGAGGGCTGAGATGGCTGACGCAACACCGGCGGAACTCATCGAATTCATCGTAAAGTCGATCGTGTCCGATACGGACGCGATCGCCGTCAACGTGCTCGACGACGGAACGCTTCTCGAACTCGAAACCGCTCAGGACGATCGCGGTCGCGTGATCGGACGTCAGGGTCGCGTCGCGAAGGCGATGCGCGCGGTGCTTGGAGCGTCGCGCGATGGAAAGGACTGCCGCCTCGACATCGTCGACTGAGCGCCCGCCTTGCGTGTTGGCCGGCGTGGTTGTCGGCGCACACGGATTGCGCGGCGAGATCCGCGTTCGCTGTTTCGGCGAGCCGGGAGACTTCGAGACGATTGGGCGGCTGTACGCCGCGGAACGCGAAGACGGCAGCGACGGACAGGAATACTCGGTGACGCGCGTGGCGAAGGGTCGCCGCGCCGAGCTTCGCATCACACTTCGCGACGTGGACGACCGCGAAACGGCCGAAGGACTCAGAGGGCGGCAGATCTTCGTCGACATCGACGATCTGGTGCCCACGGACGACGACGAATACTACGGCTATCAGCTGATTGGCTGTCGGGTAGAGGGGGAAGACGGAAGCGAGATCGGTGTCGTGCGGGACATCGGATCGACCGGTGCAGCCGATGTGCTCGTGGTCGCCGACGCAAACGGTCGCGAGCAGCTCGTGCCGACGGTTCGGGAGTTCGTACGCGATGTCGATCTCGACGCGCGGCGCATCGTGATCGAAGTCATCCCGGGCCTGCTCATCGACGACTGATCGGAGATCCAAGCGTCCGGAGACCAGGGGAAACGGATGCTGCGAATCGACGTCATTACGATCTTTCCCGGATTGTTCGGGCCGTTCATCGCGGAGTCCGTGGTTGGAATCGCGGTGCGCGAGAGTCGGGTGGCCATCGACACCCACGACCTGAGGAAGTACACGGAGGACCGACACCACAGGGTCGACGACGCGCCCTTCGGCGGCGGGCCGGGGATGGTGATGAAGCCCGAACCGCTGGTGGCGGCGATCGAGGATGTGGCGGGGCCGAAGGGGCCCGATCGAAAAGCCTGCGTGGTGCTGCTCTCGCCCCAGGGCGAGCCGCTCACCCAGGGAAAACTTGCTGAGCTCGCAGAAGTGCAACATGTGGTACTCGTCTGCGGGCGCTACGAAGGGGTCGACCAGCGGGCCATCGAGCTCGCGGTGGACGAGGAGATCTCGCTCGGCGACTACGTGGTGTGCGGCGGGGAGGTGCCCGCCATGGCGGTCATCGAGGGGATGATCCGCCTCGTTCCCGGGGTGCTGGGAAATCCGGAGTCGACGAGAACGGAATCGTTTCAGGGCCGATTGCTGGAGGGGCCCCAATACACGCGACCGGCCGAGTTCCGCGGAGTGGGCGTGCCCGAGGTATTGCGATCGGGCAATCACGCCGCGGTGGATCGCTGGCGCGAGGAACAGTCGAGAGAATTCACGCGGCGCCGCCGCCCGGATCTATTGGGAGAGCACGAGTCATGAGAACGATGGATGCGGTTCACGAGATAACCCCGCGGCGGGACCTCCCTCCGTTTCGATCCGGCGACGCTGTGCGCGTTCACGTCAAGATCCGCGAGGGCGAGAAGGAGCGGATCCAGGTGTTCGAGGGCGTCGTGATCCGACGCCGCGGCGCCGGTGCCGGCGCGACGTTCACCGTTCGCAAGATCTCCTACGGCGTCGGTGTCGAGCGCATCTTCCCCGTCGAGTCGCCGTCGGTGACCAAGGTCGAGATCAAGAGCCGCGGCCACGTGCGTCGCTCGCGTCTCTACTACCTGCGCGAGCTGCGCGGCAAGAAGGCGCGCCTCCGCGCGAAGATCCGAGACGTCTCGGGTCTCATCTCCGAGGAGGAGCGCGAGCGCCTCGAATCGGGCACGGCCGACGACGTTGCTCGAGTCGCTGAGGAAGCGCAGGTCGCCGCTGAAGCCGAAGTGGCGGCGACCGCGGAGCCGGAAGCCGAGGCGGCGGAGCCCGAGGCCGACACTGCACCCGAGGCCGAAGCGGACGAGGCGTCCAAGAAGGACGAGTAGCTGCGTCTGCGTTCACGTCACGACGCATCGAACGCAGCCTCGAGATGGCGAATCCGCCAGCCGCTCGCGTCCGCCTCGCACACGATGACGTCGAATCGCGCGCGCACGTTGCGCACGGGGTTTTCGCGGAGCCAGGCCACTGCGCCCCGCACGAGACGCGCGCGCTTTCGCGCGTCCACGGCTTCTTCCGGTGCACCAAAGCGCGTGCTGCGCCGCGTCTTCACTTCGACGAATGCGAGCACTCGACCGCGTCGGGCGATGATGTCCATCTCGACGCCGCCGGCACGGACGTTGCGAGCGACGATGGTGTACCCTCGCCGTTCGAGATGGGCGGCAGCGTGCGTTTCGCCGTCGGCGCCGAGCGCGCGATTGCCGGTCTTGCGATCCAGGGAATCGTGACTCAAGGGGGTCTCGCCGGGACCGGGGTCGCGTGAACGTAGCAACCTGTTTCGAGCGGCAGCGGGAGCCAGCATGAGCGGGGAAGTCGCATCGCCCGTGATCGGAGTCCTGGGGGGCAGCGGGGTCTACGAGCTCGACGGCCTCGAGGACGTGCGCTGGGAGAAGCAGGCGTCGCCGTTTGGCGAGCCGTCGGACGAGCTCCTGCACGGATCTCTCGCCGGGGTCGAGCTGGTCTTCCTGCCGCGACACGGGCGCGGTCACCGCATTCCGCCCAGCGAGGTCAACTACCGCGCCAACATCGACGCCCTCAAGCGTGCGGGGGTGACCGATGTCGTCTCGGTCAGCGCGTGCGGGTCGCTGCGCGAGCACCTGCCGCCGGGGACGTTCGTCATCGTCGACCAGTTCGTCGACCGCACGTTCGCGCGCGAGAAGACGTTTTTCAGCACGGGTTGCGTCGCGCACGTGTCGATGGCGCACCCGGTGTGCGGCCGCATCGGCGACGCCCTCGAAGCGGCTGCGGGTGAGCTCGGCGTCGAGGTGGTACGCGGCGGTACCTACCTCGCGATGGAAGGACCGCAGTTTTCGAGCTTCGCGGAGTCGGAGCTCTACCGATCCTGGGGCTGTGACGTGATCGGTATGACGAACATGCCCGAGGCGAAGCTCGCCCGCGAGGCGGAGATCTGCTACGCGAGCCTCTCGATGGTGACTGATTTCGACTGCTGGCATCCGAACCACGACAACGTCGAGGTGACGGACATCGTCTCCTTGCTCACCGACAACGCCGCGCGCGGCCGCTCGCTCGTGGCGGGAACCGCGGGACGCCTGGGGGCGGCGCGGGCACCCTGTGCGCAGGGCTGCGATCGCGCGCTCGAGACGGCCATCATCACAGCGCCTGACGCGCGGGATCCCGCCCTGGTGCGAACACTCGACGCCGTCGCCGGTCGCGTCGTCGGTCGGGTCTGAAAGCAACGTTCGTGGAGGCTTCCGTGTCCATCAAGTCGCGCATCCGCAGCATTCCCGACTACCCGAAGCCGGGCATCCTGTTTCGGGACATCACGACGCTCCTGCAGGATCCACAGGGTCTCCGGGATTCCATCGACGGCCTCCTCGACGCGGTCGAGGGGATGGCCATCGACAAAGTGGCGAGCGTCGAGGCGCGTGGCTTCATCCTTGGCGGATCGATCGCACGGGAGCTCGGCGTCGGCTTCATTCCGGTGCGCAAGCAGGGCAAGCTCCCGTGGTCGACGATCGGCGAGGAGTACCAGCTCGAGTACGGAAC
>SPKZ01008799.1_pt1 | contig 10693 bp, 10 predicted proteins | sample 2456571 | NCBI WGS metagenome assembly SPKZ01 (sample SAMN11192286, study PRJNA482655) | marine metagenome | biome: ENVO:00000447; feature: ENVO:00000244|ENVO:00000211|ENVO:00000569|ENVO:00002023; material: ENVO:00002151; isolation source: ocean water from marine abyssalpelagic zone ...
CATTAATACCGCAGTAATCACAAACTCAACCGCAAATGCGCCAATGAATGTTAATGATGGGTGTGGGTAAGTTGAGAAGATACCCGCTGTCGATAATGCCGCTTCACTGTTACGTAGGAAACCGTTCGCGATTTCGTAGTCAGTAAATAAGTTGCTATATAAGCCGTATACTAACGCAGCTGAACAGAAAGCACCTGCTAGTTGTGAGAATATATAAGGTAATACTTTGCTTTTATCAAATCCGTGAAAAGCTGCTAAAGCAATCGTCACAGCTGGGTTAATGTGAGCACCAGAAACACCCGCGGTACAGTAAATAGCAATTGCTACACCCATACCCCAGATAATACTGATTTCCCATTGACCAAAACTAGCGCCTGTTAAAACGAGTGCAGCTACACAGCCGACACCAAAAAAGATTAACAGTCCAGTACCAATAAACTCAGCCAGGCATTCGCCCATCAGAGTATGCTGTTTATTGTTAGCCATGATTCATTCCTTTGTTTTATTTTTATGTAGGGTGTACACAATGTTCGTGTGTCAGTAAATTTACACTTTTAATACATAATTAAAACAAACAAACAATAAAAATGAGCGTTCGAACACAAAAATACGCTCAAACAAGACACGTTGAGTTATATTTACATACAAAAAACGCAGTATCGCGCTGGTTTGACCAGGTTGTTTTTTATCAACAATAGAATTTCAGCGTACAGATGTAACAAAACTTAACACTTTATTGGTAAGAATAACGGTTAAATAAGTCGATACACGAGGAATATGAATATAAAATTCAAAAAAGAGTGAAATGTAGTTAAACGAAAATTATTATGTCCATCCGAAAAACGAACATAAGGCGCAAGGAGCCTCGATTGGCCCACAAGGCTCGCGCCTACTCGTTTTAGAAGATTAACGATGATATCGAATCATGGATTCAACAATCAATAAAGCAAATCATACGCTAAACATCCAGCAGTTAATTACTATTAACATCGCCATATAACACACGGTTTTTACCTGCAACCTTAGCCGCATACAAAAGTTCATCAGCCTGCTTTATAATACTTTTTATTGATTTAATTTGATCAATCGAAGACGTCGTGACCGCACCACCAGACATGGTGACGTGAAATTCAATCTCTTCGCTATAATGCGGCAAGTTAGCAACGGTCTCACAGATACGTTCAAAAATATCAATTTGTTTATTGTTTTTGTTATAAGCAATCAACAAACCAAATTCTTCACCACCGAGACGGAACAATATATCTTTTTCACGGGTCATATCCTGAATTGCAGTGGTCACCCGAATAAGAACGTCATCACCGACAGGGTGACCATAAGTATCGTTAACATGCTTGAAGTTATCGAGGTCTATGATCATAAACGAATAAAAATGATGCCTTTGAAGACCTTTTAATTCAGCCATGAATCCACGACGATTAAGTAAGCCTGTCAATGGATCGTGGTGTGACTCTTTCGCCAGCGTTTGCGAAACAAGTCGTAATTTAAGCGTATACAACACCCAAGCAGAAAGGACAATAGCAACAAAATAAAACGCAATATCAACAAGACTGTTTTTAATTAAATACGTAAACTTATCCGTCATCGCATTAGGCATAACTAAGCGTAAATCAGTCGTCTGACCGTCAAACTTTAAGGGCTCACTGACTAAGTTGTCTAACGGCGGAAGCACCGTGGTATTGCTTATATAAAAATCAGCATCAATCCCCGAGACTAAATCACGCCACAGCACATCCATGTTCAGTACACCATAAAATGTCTTATCCATGAAAATTGCAATCGAAAAGGTAATGACATCTTTGTTAAGGCTTAGATCTGCATAAGGGCCAGTAACAAAAATCTGGTTGCCCAATTGTTCAACATCGACACTCAATGCTTTTTGCATATATGGACGCGTAAATAACTTACTTTCAAATTCATCCGGTTTGAGTACCAGCGCATTATATTTTGGCGAGGTAATCACCAATTTATCCATAGAAATAAAATACAAACTAATCACATCATCTGCACGGCCCGCAAGAAACGTCATCATAGGTGCAATCTTTATCATTTCTTTAATTTTATTATGCAGTATCGTATTTTCCTCACAGCCCGCTTTGTCACTGACAACTAAAAAGTTTGTTTCAAACTCGTACATCTGTTCCGGGTTTGGGAGTTTGGATACCTGACAAATATCATCGTGGGTCAATGTAAAACTTAATTTTTTGTCCTCCATTGTCGCGGTATTAGAGACGCTTAATTGCGACATGCCATATTGAATTGCCTGTAGCTGATAAAACAGCTCGCCTAAGCGTCTTTCAACGACCTGAAAAGAGTGTTGGAATTTATCTAACTGCTTAATCTCAGAACGATTAACCTGATAAGTGATGATAACACCAATAATAATGACTAAATAAATAGCAATTCTAGCTTTCACAATAGACCTATTTTACCGCATCTTTTTATGCCTGATAATTGGCCGAAATAATATACCGATTCATTCATAATTACTATGGCTGATAATGTAAGGATATGTAATGGAAACATATGTCACTTAACTTAAATAGTAAGGCCACTACAAATAGAGGCCTTACATACGCACTGCTATTAAACTTAATACGCTATGACCAAAATAACCACGCTACGCTCGATAAGATAAAGATACAAACCAAGTTCAAGTAGATACCAACACGCATCATCTCTGACTGCTTAATGTGCCCGGTACTAAATACAATCGCATTGGGTGGTGTTGCTACAGGTAACATAAATGCGCAAGATGCCGCAATGGCGATAAGTATAGATAGAATAACAGGTGACATTCCAAGCGCTTCAGCTACCCCTGCAAAAACTGGGATTAACAGTGCTGCACTGGCTGTATTACTGGCAAACTCCGTCAGCATAACAACAAACGCAACAATGGTCAGAATGATAATAACCATGCCAGCCTGAGCAAGAACATCACTTAAGCTTTCCGCCAAAAAGACACTGGTACCCGTTGCTTTTAAGATGTTACTTAAACAAATACCACCACCAAATAATAACAGTACACCCCAGTCAGTCGTCTTCTCAATGTCTTTCCAATTCACTACGCGTGCAACACCAACAAGTACAATCGCCATCAATGCGACTAATGTATCAAACTTAGAGAAGCCACCAAGCATTGCATTAATCGGTTTACTGAATATCCATAAAAATACTGTTAACGAGAAAATAGCAAGCGTAACAATTTTACCTTTATCCCACTCAATCGGTTTATGGTCCAGCTCAAAAACCTCATTTAGGTTGGGTTTCAGCAGCATATACAGCACACCGACTGTCACAGGTAGTAAGATCAACGTAATTGGCACACCATATGACATCCATTCCGTAAAACTTAAATTGAGTTGCGCTGCCGCAATCGCATTTGGCGGGCTACCAACGATCGTTGCGATACCACCAATACTGGCGCAATAAGCAATACCAAGCAGTACAAAGACATAAGTATTATGCCCTGTTTTAGTATTCACTTTATTCAATACACCTAAGACCAAAGGTAACATCATCGCGGTTGTTGCCGTGTTACTGATCCACATAGATAAAGCAGCAGTTACACCAAACAGCATAAACACTGCAACATCCATTCTGCCTTTGGCCAGCACAAGTACTTTATCCGCAATCACTTTATCTAATTCTTGTCTGTGTAAAGCAGCTGCCAGCGCAAAACCACCGAGGAACAAAAAGATAATAGGGTTAGAAAAATTATTAAGCGCTGTTTGAGTATTAAAGACTTCAAATACCACAGCAAGAATAGGCACTAGTATCGCGGTAATACTGACATGTAGCGCTTCAGTTAACCACAAGATAGCAATAAAGCTAAGGATACTCAGCCCTAATACGACGTCTTTTTCAAAGGGTAAAAAGTTATATAACAAGGCAAATAAAACAATATCTAATATGATAATAATACTGTTTTTATTGGTCAACCACTCCATCGTGTTGGTGGGTAGCGGTAGGCTTTCATTTTTATTCATGTGAGTTCCATTATCCTAATGAATATGTACTTAAAAGTACTCCAATAGGGTTATTCTCACATGTAATGGAATCAACACGTCGATATAAATAAAATTATGGCGAGTGAAGCCGAAGCAAAATGCAATAAATCGAGTTCACTCACATTTTACATGGTTATCGCTATTTTTTAACCAGGTAACACCAATTAAAACACAAGCATTTAACACCTGTCCCGGTATTGAACCGATGTTTTGTTTATTCAAACGACAAATAATCGACAACGTAAGCGCATCAACAAACAAGAATGCCGTTATAAAGGTGACTACGCAGGTTTGGTCATAGTTTACATTATGATTTAACCTGCATTAATAAGGTATTTTATAGTCAATCATTTCCTTAAAAAATATAAGGTTGTTAAGTAATTGTAATCTCTATATTTACCTATTAATTAATTCCCGTTAATATTTTACATCATTGAAAAAACAACTATAAAGTGTTAATTTAGCTCTGTATTTTAATGATATTCTACTGCAGGGCACACGACTATTTTGGATATTGTCACTTTTAATGAATTTATCTTTATTACGTAAAATAGCTATGCTAATCATGGTATTTACCGCTTCCTCTGGTCATGCGCTTGAGACAGTTAATTTAGATTTAAGATGGAATCACCAATTTCAATTTGCGGGTTATTATGCCGCAATCGAAAAAGGCTATTATCAAGAAGAAGGCATCAGTGTTAAGTTATGGTGGTGAAGAGTTTATTTTATTATTACCGAGCACTGACGAATATGCATCAGGTGTATTAGCAGAACGTTTACGTAAAGCTATCCAACAATATACCTTTACGGCACCTAATAACGATACCGTGTCTATCACCTGCTCATTTGGTGTTGCGCAATTTCAAGGTAACCTCGACTCTATATCACGCTTTGCTACAGAGCATAGTCAACATGAAGGGACGATTGCTTGCGCAGACAAAGCCCTTTATGTGGCAAAAAAGAATAGCCGTAACCGCGTCTGTTATTGGTCTGTGATCTCGTCAACACTTGAAGAAAGTGCGTAGTACGTTCCTTGAATAGTACGCTATGATTAATCGCTAATGAACATATAAAAAACGGTATTCCATCCACACTCGCTATAACATTAAGTCAAGACGTTAAATAAGAGTGAATACCCTAATAAAGCCGTGTATTATGCTTCACTTAGGCATCATGAAGAATGTCATACGTAATAGGCTAGTAGCTGTATTCAATAAGGGATAGAAAGTTTGAATTTAATGTTCATGGAAATGGGTATTCTACTCTTTGTATTTTCAATGATTGCTGTTGCAATCTTTGTACAAGCAAGAAAAATGATATTAACCAAAAGACGTCACATTTTAGCTACACAACGACGGTGCATAGAAGAAACCGAGATGGTTTTAAAGTATGCGACGTCACTCGCATTTAGCACCAAATTGACGATTTTATTACACCAACGTATGATCTCTGCGCTCAAACATATTTTAACCATTGAGCCTCTGCACGACAAAATTAAACAGCATATTACTCAACAAAAAATGCATATTGCAACAGCCAAGATAGCTTCACCGTCAAGTGTATTTATTGAACCTGCTGATGAGCGAATTGCGATTGATTTAGCGCGCAGTATTTCACGTATTAAAGTAATCTTACGTAACGAGCTAGACAAAAGAAACATCTCATTAGAAGATTGCAGTGCTGAAGAGTCGAAGCTAGAAACAATTCGTTTAAAACTACGATTGAGTAATTGTTTAGTCAAAGCAACCCTATTCTTTGAACATGAGAAATACGATACGACTGCAAAAATGTTAAGTGACAATTTAGTATTAATAGATGCTATCGATATCAAGGATGATTTTTTAATTGATAAACAAAATAAAATGATCCTACTACTCAACAAATCAAATTTTGAATTAGCCGAAATTGAAGTTCAAAGTAAATTAGCTGAACCTTCAGAAGATACTTCGTCACTGGAAACGTTATTTGACCGACAGCAGCCACGTTAGAGAATAAGAGTTGAGTTGGCTATCTTACCAATTCAACTCCGCTTTACCACATTTAAAACCCTGGATAAAAATGCTTAGTTAAGTAATTGATCAACTGAATCTTGCATTTTATCATCAGCCTGTTTTTCTACATCATCGATGGCTTTATTCACGGATTCACTCGTGGCCGTTGCCGATACAGACTCAATAGCAGTGTTCGCTTTGTCTTTCGTTTTATTATAAGCATCACTGGCCGTTTTTGACGCCGTATCTATTGCATTTGTTGTACTTTTTTTTGTACTTTCCCAAGCATCTGCAGACACATTTTTAACATCATCAGCCATGTCTTTCGCATCATCCACAGCGCTTGCCGCGGCGGCTTTAGTTGTATCTAACATATCCTCAGCAGTACTTTTTGCATCATCATAACTCTGCTCTATAGCACTCTTGTTCGATTTGTCTTGTTCGGTGGCTTGTTCACTACTATCGCAAGCAATGAGTAAACCCAAAGGTAATAAAATAATTGCAAGGTTACGCATCATAACATTCACTCCTAACGGGATCACATGAGATTTTTAAATTAATCTTAAGCCCTATGAGCGTAGCAGCAAATGGCCATTCGTCCATTATCATGCCTAAGTAATAAAGACAAAAAAGGCGCGTTATCTGCTTAAGATAACGCGCCTTTATTTAATAGCCAACGCTATTATTTATCTGCACGACTCATGAACTTGTGATCAGTCGTATTAATTTTGATTTTTTCGCCGCTTGCGATGTATTCAGGTACTTGTACCGTAAGGCCAGTAGAAAGAATCGCAGGTTTAGTACGCGCACTTGCCGATGCACCTTTAATTGATGGGTCAGTTTCTACAATAACCATTTCAACAGCAGAAGGTAACTCGATAGATACAGGCTTGCCATCAACAATAAGTACTTGAAGGCCTTGTGTGTCTTCTGTGATGAATAATAACTCATCAGCAATTGTTGCTTTATCTAAGCTGTAAGGCGTGTAGTCTTCTGTATCCATAAATACATATTCGTCACCGTCAGAGTAAGAAAACATAACTTGGCTACGTGTAAGATCTGCCAAATTAAGATTGTCACTGTCTTTGAATACTTCGTCAATTTTTGAACCGGTAACTACATCGTACATACGCATACGGTAGATACTACCACCAGCACGGCCTTGTGGTACTGAGCGTTCGATATCACGGATGATGTATACGCCGTTATTATATTCAACAGCGGTATTCTTTTTAACGTCACTTGCCTTTGGCATTTTAGGTATTCCCAATAATAAATTGTGTATAGAAAATAACATAAAGGCTAAATCAGACCAAGTACTGCAATCAGGAAGCGCCGACTTATTCACCATTTTTAACGACTTTATTGTATTACTAAACAAATATCTATTTAAGTAGGCCCTGGTTCACCGCCTTTTGAAGCTTCTGTTCTAACGTCATCCACAGTTGCTTGCTACCTTTACCAATTCTACTGTTAACCGAAAACACTTGCTCCTTCGAGATATTATGTGCTTTCCAACTGTGTCCTTCACCATGAATGTTATGTAATAACGGAGGCACACGATCAATGGCTTTAGCGTAAACAGAATCTGCAGTAACCCCAAGTTCAAATTCATGCCAAAGTTCAATATATGCCTTTGCTTGCTCGGTTGGTAATATGCTAAATAATCTATTAATACCAGCTGTTTCTTTCGCTTTGTTTTCTGGTGTTTCTGCAGCATACACAATCGTATCTCCCGCATCTATCTCACCAAGATCATGTAACAGTAGCATTTTAATAACACGGTCAATATTAATCTCATCATCCGCATAGTCTTTTAACATCAATGCAGATATACACACGTGCCAGCTGTGTTCTGCGGAGTTCTCGTAACGATCTAACCCGACAGGCTTTGTCTTACGTAATACACCTTTGAGTTTTTCAATTTCGACAATAAAATTTAATACCTTTTCAATGTTTTCCACACAAACTCCTTGGTCATGATACGTTTAACTCTTAATGAGTACACTTTGTAATCTATCATCACTCATGCCGTAATACACTTACAATTTATACCTATATATGAATACATAAAAATACATATACAAGCACATTGATATGATATTTTATTATTCTTTATTACAGTGCATCTCATTGTTTAAAATACCATTTACATAATTAATATATTAACTTAAAGTGCTGTTAACAGTTCAAATGATAGATAATATCAAGTCGCTTTTCTAGGTTATGTAATGAAAAAAAATGTAATAAGTAAAAAATGGATGTACTTCCCAATTGTGTGCATGTTGATCTCAACAGTCATTGGGTTATTTATCTTTAATTTAACACTATCAAATTGGATAGAAGAAAAAATTGAAGCGGGTTTATTAACAGAAATAACACGAATCACGCATAAACTGCAAGCGTCAGACTTACAGTTTGATGATCTTGAAAAACTCGATATTTACATCAAAACAGGCATCGAATTAAGCCGTCAAAATCATATAACACTCATCGCATTTGATGGTACCGTATTAGCCGACAGTGATATTTCATTAATTGAAGTGCTGCAAATTGAAAATCACTTCAATCGTAAAGAAGTCGTTGACGCAAAAAGCACTGGCCATGGCACCACGACACGCTTTAGTACCAGTCGCTTTAGAGACTTACTGTACTCTGCAAAATCATTTTCTTACCAAGGTAAAGATTACATCCTGCGTGTTGCTACGCCGTTAACGCGTATTGAAGCAATGGCAAACGAATTGATGGCGATTCTAAGTTTGCTGATGACCATTAGTTTAGGCTTGGTGACTGCATCAACACTGCTCAGCAGCAAATTAATGAACCAACAGGTACAACATGAAAAAGACTTACAAGAAAGTAAAATTGAACAACGTACCCTAGAGATTGAATTATTACGTCGTCTAACCAATATGCTGGCAGCCTGTAATTCAATTGATGAAGCCCAAATGATTGTCGAAGACATCATTCCGCGTATTTTAGGGGATGTGAACGGGGTGGTTTCACTCATTCGCTCGTCTCGAAATCAACTGCTGGTAAAACTGGACTGCGGCGGCGCTTGGCCTGGCAGTAAAACTTACGCGCCAGAAGAGTGCTGGGCGCTGCGTAAAGGTAAGTTTCACCTAGCTAATGATAAATATACCACCTTACCTTGCTCGCACATGGCTGAAGCACAAACCGAACACCCTGAAGAAAACCAAACCCTGTGCATCCCACTTGTCGCGCATGGTAATACCATTGGTATGATGCACCTGTACTCGGGTGATCAAGACTTGAGCAATGAGACACAGCAATTAGCGTTTACGGTTGCAGAGCATTTAGGTTTAGCCCTTGCTAACCTAAACATTCAAGAGAAATTACGTGAACAGGCTATTAGTGACCCATTAACAGGTCTCTATAATCGTCGCTACTACGAAGAAACGATCAACCAAGAGTTAATGAGAGCAAAACGCCATAAACAAGAGCTTTCACTGTTAATGTTAGATCTAGATCACTTCAAACGATTTAATGATAATTATGGTCATGACGCCGGTGATTATGTCCTTAAAACCATTGGTTCGCTGCTGCTTGAATCAATGCGCGGCGAAGATACTATTTGTCGTCTTGGTGGAGAAGAGTTCATCATTGTGTTACCAGGCACCGGTATGGAAGCGGCCAGACAAATTGCTAATGGCTTGTGTAAATCAATCAATGAATTACATCTTGCAATGAAAGACTTATCGCTGGGCAAATTAAGCGTATCGATTGGTATTTCGACTTATCCGATTAATGGTATGCAGAAGGATGAATTAACCAAGCTTTCCGATATTGCCTTATACGAAGCCAAAGAGCGTGGTCGAAATCAATCTTGTCATTACAGTGATTTGATTATCAGAGGGGATGAACTCGTTATGCCAACTGAAAAATTGATTCCTGAAGATATAAATAATGTAGATTCAGACACTAATTCAAACGTTATCAATATCTAATTTTTAGTTTAAGGGCTTTCGGGTCCTTATATCTCGCTTCGAAGCTTATCCACCAGCGCATCCCGCAGTAGTTGAATCGTACCGACGAGACTATTTTCTAAATCTGTCGCGTCGATGTTATCTGGCGATATGCTATTAAGAAACGATAACGCGTTATGTTCCCCACCTATCATCTCGACAATACTATTTTGCACCTCCATCTCCGTCAATGCTTTCTTAGTACTGCTGGATTGCACATGGGCGATATAATCATTGCGTAATGCTTTTATGGCGGTATTGTTATTGATTAAAGCGATGTATCTGTTTTTCTGCTCTTGATATTCAGGAATAATAGCGTTAAGTATTTGCCCATATTTTGCTGTAAATTCAACATATTTACGGCAATTAATCACAATCGAAGAAAAACACAAACGATAAACACACTGACGAAACGCCTTCTTAGATTCAAGATGAAATGAAGGTTGCTTTTCGTAGTCTTTAATCACTTCAACCGCTACACTCAAATCACCTATTAAGCTGGTTAGTATACTGATGCATTCTTCAATCTTTTTACGCATATGTGTCCTTAGCGTGATGAGTACAGCACCACTCATTTTACGTTAGCCAGCGAGCCCAACCGCAGTAGCTTGCATGGGTACAAAACCTTTAAGTTCCTCGACGCGAGATAACCAACGTCTAACATGCGGGTAGTCTTGTAACGATACCC
>SPKZ01016293.1_pt1 | contig 10693 bp, 9 predicted proteins | sample 2456571 | NCBI WGS metagenome assembly SPKZ01 (sample SAMN11192286, study PRJNA482655) | marine metagenome | biome: ENVO:00000447; feature: ENVO:00000244|ENVO:00000211|ENVO:00000569|ENVO:00002023; material: ENVO:00002151; isolation source: ocean water from marine abyssalpelagic zone ...
GAATACATATTTGATGAGGGCTAAACTTGAAAATGACGTTTTAACTTCGAAGGAGATAATATTTAAGGCAAGTCCGCTTTATAAATCGCCATACCATTTTGCAGCAAGAATAGAATTTGATGATGATGGCTATTTGTTCTTTACTGTTGGCGATAGGTACAAAAGAGATAAGAATCCGCAAAACTTGGAGAACCACGCAGGTAAAATCCACAGGATTAACGATGATGGATCAATTCCTGAAGACAACCCATTTTATAACGATGGTGATGCGATAAAGTCTATTTGGACGTATGGCCACAGAAATCCACAAGGGATGGTGTACGATAGTGAAAACAAGATTTTATGGACGCATGAACATGGTCCACAAGGTGGGGATGAATTGAACATCATTAAAAAAGCATCTAATTATGGTTGGCCTTTAATAAGTTTTGGCGAGGAATATGGTGGTGGAGAAATTACACCAGATACTGCTATGGAAGGCATGGCGCAACCTGTTCACTATTGGGTGCCATCTATTGCGCCATGCGGAATGGAGTTGGTGCTAGGAGATGTTTATCCTGACTGGGAAGGCGACATTTTGGTAGGCTCGTTGAAGTTTCACCAAATTAATAGATTGGAAATGAAGGATGGCAAAGTGATCTCTGAAGAGGTGATTTGCAGGGATATAGGTAGAGTGAGAAACATTAAACAAGGACCGGATGGCTATATTTATATTGGCCTCGAACGACCGGGTAAAATCGTAAAAATAGTTCCAGTAGATTGATGCAGAGAGTTTTATTAAGTTTTTTCTTGGCGACTGTAGCAGTTTCTGCTATGGCTCAAGATACGCTTCCGAAGTTTGATTCGGTTAGGCTAGAGGGGGTAACGGTTGTAGGTGCACGAATAATTAAGCAGAAAGAAATCAAGAATTATTCAGAGTTGGCTGGTAGTAGTATTGAAACGGCTAAAATTCTAAATAATATTCCAGGTGTGTTTATGCACAACGGCACATACACAACCAATCGAATTACCATTCGTGGTATTGGATCTCGGTCTCCGTATAGCTCTAACAGAGTTAAGGCTTATTTAGGTGAAATTCCTTTGACAGATGGAAGTGGCAACACGGTAATTGAAGATTTACCTCTTAATCTGTTTACATCAGAATTGATTAACGGCCCTTCGTCGTCTATATATGGAGCTGGCTTGGGAGGCGCTATTTTGCTGAGGCAGAAAAAAGCCAATATGTTAAACAGGTTGGAGTTGATTACGGAAATGAGTTCGTATCGAACGTTTTTAAATAGCCTGATTGTTAGGCAGGTAAAATCTAATTGGGATGTAGAGTTGGCCTATACGGGGCTGTCTAACGGAGGATATAGAGACAATAACGTAACCAAAAGAAACAATGCGATGCTGTTGTTTAATCATCAAAAGGGATCGAATAAATTTAATGCGATGATTAACATGGTTGATTTGAAAAGTGAAATTCCAAGTTCTTTGGATAGCACCGATTTTAATGACGAACCGTCTTTAGCAGCCGCAAAATGGGCAGCAGTAAACGGATATGAGCATTACACTAAAATTATGTCGGGCTTGTCGCTTACAACAGATATTGGGAAAAACTCGGAATACAGTGGGAGTGTGTTCTTAAACTATTTCGATCAGGATGAAACACGTTTTTTTAATATCCTTGAGGACAATGCTACTACGTACGGTTTTAGAAATAAAATTGTGTTCGAAAAAAACAATATTTACTTAAACTTGGGTAGCGAATGGTTTTTTGAAGTTTACAATTATAAAATTTATGGCATCGAAGACGGTGAAAGAACGGACTTGCTGAACAGAAACAGACAAAACAGGGATTATAGCAATCTGTTCGGTAGGATTAAAATAGATAGCTTATTAGGCGCTTTACAGTTAGATGCGAGTCTTAACCTGAATACAGTAAGGTTTGTGCTACAGGATCAATTTGAGGCCGATTCAGTAGATCAAAGTGGGATTTATAGATATGCCACCATCTATTCGCCAGGAGTAAGTTTATCGTACCCAATTAAAAAAACAACCATCTACACCAGTTTAAATCATGGTTTTTCTACTCCTTCGTTTGAGGAAACCTTGTTGCCCGATGGTAATTTTTTTACAGAATTAAAACCAGAGGATGGATATGAATTAGAATTTGGATTTAAAGGCAGAGTGGGAGAGAAGTTCAAATTCCAATTGGCTGCTTATCAAATATGGCTTAACAACCAGTTGGTTACACAGCGATTGTCGGATTCTGAGTTTATGACTATTAATGCAGGGAAATCTGAATTGAAAGGAATTGAATTGAATGCGGAGCTAAAGGATTTAGAGGTAAAATCAATCAAAACAAAGCTTTCACCGTTTGTATCGGGTAATTTCTCGGAGAATAAATTCATCGAGTTTGAAGATGATGAGGTTGTTTACGATGATAAAAACTTACCAGGAATTCCTAGCTATAAGGTGAACGTTGGCTTAAAGGCCGATGTTTTAGATAACTATTATTGCATTGCCGATTTTCAAATGGTGGGCGATCAGTGGTTGGACGATGCCAATACGCTTGATTATGGGAGCTATAACTTGTTGAACTTTAAAATAGGGTACAAGAACGAAAACGGGAAAAGAATTTTAAATGCCTACGCAGGGATCAATAATTTGCTGGACGTTCGTTACGCTTCCATGCTATTAATTAATGCTCCTGGTAAATGGTCGGCGCCTCGATATTACTATCCAGGCTTGCCACGAAACTTTTACATAGGTTTAAATCTAACCTTTAAGTAGCGTTAGTTAAATCTTGGATTTACAACACTGTTGTATATTGATCCAGATGTGTAGTTGATACCAACGTCGCCCCAAAGAGAATACCCCGTTGCCAATGCTTGCCTTTGCAATAAAATGTCCTCGTCGGAAACTTCGCCGGCTGGCAAGTTTATCTGATCTCTAATAATGGATACATTCATTCTCATATTTAGGGATAGCCCTTTTGTAATCTTTAAATTGATGTTGTTGTAGAGCCTAACATTGAATTGTGATAAATCGTGAAAGTAATGAGATCCGTTTAAGGCAATATTAATGGAACCTCAGTTTTTTTGAACTTGATAAGAAATGCTGAGTTTATTCTCAAGAATAATCTCTCTGTCTTTATCGTAAATAGTGGTAACTGTATAGTCGGAACTCACTTCCTCCCGAACCAGTTCTTTGTTGAATGTAGAGCACATGCACGTCGGCCACTTTTCTATCTCTCACATAATTTACATAGGGCACATTTTGTTTGATATAGGTGATGTCGCAGAAATTGCAATCTAAAAAGACTTTTGGGCCTAAGTTAGATTCTAAAGTTTCTGTTGTGTCTGTTTGTGCTAATAGGACTGCGCTGCAGCATGAAAAGATTAGAATAAATAGAAAACATTTTTTCCGTTTACCAAAATAAGTGGTGGTGGTCATGACTTGGTTTAAATTGTTGGGAATGGGGAAATAGTTCTTAATTTTTAATAACATCAGGGAACGAAATGTCCCTAATTAAATAATAGACGAGCTAGACCCAGAAAAATTACAATGAACCAAATTGATTTTAAGCAGTATTTAGTTTCGAGCTATTACCCTATTGTTTCTAACATAGTTGGTGTAATAGTTTCCCGATCTGATAACGTTGTCACGTCCGCTCTTGTGTAAAAAGAAAGCGCTAGATACTGTTGCAATAATACCAGTAATGTTGATAGCAGCGAAGTTACGGGTAGGGTGTGCCGATTCGAGGTGGTTAGCGGCATAATTGTTATTCATTATAAAAAAGTTGGCAGCAAAAAGGCCAGCCAATGAGTATAAAGCTATCGATGTTCGAGATTTTGTTCGATATATTTTGATTTGTTTTAAAGCGTCAGGCGCTTCTTTAACAATGCTTCCGAAGTGATTACCCATATAGGAAACCATGTATTCTTTGCCTTCATGAACGTAGAATAAATTGTTAGATGCGATGTCGTCGAATAAAAAGGGCGCATCGCCGAAAGTTTTTAATTCGACTTTTTGAGCCAACGAGATGTTAGACAGTGAAGTAAGTAAAATGGCAATAATAATATGTGTTCTCATACTAGTTGTTTGAAGAGGTTATACGTTTCAAGATTCCATTTGTCTAAAGTGAATGCTAAATATTATTCAAAAAAATGAGTGTTAATGAGAGGTTGTCGGCGAACGGCTTAGCTTTCAGTTGCTTAAGGAATACAGGTATCCTTGAAAAAAATAATTTGTACACATATATTGTCCCAAAACTTAGCGATCGAAGCAATGCTCGATTAATTAGAATTATAGAGATTTATTAAGGATGAAGAATAGTATTTTAGTAGTGTTGGCATTAACCACAATGCTATTGTCGCTTGCATCTACTAATAGCTTTGCTCAAAAGGCACTTGTTCTAACAAGTCTCAAAAATTTCAAATCCCAATCGTATAAGCTCAATTCAAAAGTTCATTATAAGAGTAAGGAGCATCCACACGGTAATAAGGGCACCATACGCTACATCTTTAAAGAATCTTTTAGACTAAAAGATGGTACTGTAATTCCGGTAGTAGATGTAATATCCATAAAAAGCCAATCGAAACTGAGCCAGGTATTTCAAATTGCTGGTGCACAATGGGTATTGGTAGGTGGTTTGGCGGTGTTGGCGGGCAAATCGATAACTGGTACATTAGACAACAATGCGCTTTATATAGGATCGGGGATTTTGCTGGTTGGTTCCATTCCGTTTGTATTTAGAAAAAATAACCACAAAATTGGTTCTAAATGGAAATTGCAAATTAGATAGTTCGTCGCTTTAATCGATTCAAGATAAATTTAGGTTTAAATTTGTCGCATGAATAAATGTGGATTGATCTTCATATTTCTAATAACCAGTAGCGTTTTGTTTGCTCAAGACCAGGAACCACCTGAAGAAAAAGGCAAGGCAGGTACTTGGTTTGCTTATTGGGGCTGGAACAGGGGCTTCTACTCTAAATCCGACATTACTTTTACTGGAGATGGCTATGATTTCGTTTTGAAGGACGTTGTGGCTCACGATAGGCAAACGCTGTTTGGTTTAGTTACTTACTTAAACCCTAGAACGCTTACTATTCCACAAACCAACATGAGGTTGGGTTACTTCATCAACGATAAATACAGTATTTCTTTGGCCGACGATCATATGAAATATGTGGTTGATCCAGATCAAGTTGTTGAGATGACAGGAACCATATCTGAGATTGGGAGAACATATGATGGCGAGTTTGATGGCGATGAGGTTGTTTTAGATAGCGATTTCCTGTCGTTTGAGCATACGGATGGGCTGAATTATATTAATGTACGTTTGGAGCGCTGTGACGTCCTATTAGACTTTAATAAGTTTAGTAGAGCGAATATTAAAGTTAATTATGTTTTAGGAGCCGAGGTTGGGGTGCTAATTCCCAAGACAAATGCGCGTTTAATGTTTTTTGAACGACACGATGCATTTCATTTTTCTGGCTTTGGAGAATCTTTATATGGAGGAATTAACCTTTGCTTCGGCGATAAATTCTTTATTCAGACGGAGCTTAAAGGAGGAATGATGCAAATACCTTGGATACGAACTACACCGTCAAAATCGGATGGAGCTAAGCAAAACGTATTGTTTTATCAGAATAACATCTTGTTTGGTTCCTATTTCACAATTGGAGGGCCCGAAAAGAAAGCTAAAAGGAAGTCAAAAAAAGTAAAAAGACTCGAAAAACGTACAGTTAAGGCTGAATTGATCAATTAGAATGCGATTGACAAGTTCGAAGTCCTACTTCGCTATCTTCTTCGTTAAAACTACGAAGATCGAAGAAGCTACGAAGGACGAAGTCCTAGATCTGAAATAAACTGGCTAGAATTAGCACAACTGATGTGATTTGAAGGCTTCGTTTTTTGATTGTGCTTAAGTCTTTTATCGTCAATATCGATAAGATAGATAACAGGGCTAGAAAAGATGCTTCGGGCCTAACCAGAAATGTGCCCCAAATAAACAAGATGGCAATGTAATACGTTATTCTCGCTTGCTTTGGAATGAAGGCAAGTGCTAATATTATCTCGAACAAGAGAATAAACATTGATAAGCTTTTAGCATATAATTTGAAATCGATTGTGCCCGTAGATAAAACCAAAGAAGAAGGGATGCCGAGCTGATTGATGGAATTTGCAAGGGTTAAGCGGTAGGAATCAATTGATGTTGATAGATCCGTAAAGAAAAACTCGCTAACAAAACTTAACGAATCGCCATTTAAAATGTAGGAGGCAAGCATGTTGCCATTCATAAAGTATGGGCTAGTAAACTTCTGGATTATTGCAGCCATTATCACGAATATGATTAGAAACTTAGGGTAGCTATCTGCAAAGAGGGCTTTAATTCCGGATTCCTGTAACAGAAAAAAGAGCGATAGGTAGAAAGTCAAGAATACATGGTTGGCACTTTGGAAGTAGTTTGTTATAAGACTGCTGCCAAGTAGTAAGGATATGCCTAGCCAAGCCAGTACGTGATCGTTTATCTTGGATTTTCCCAACATGGCAATTGATAAAAACACGATTCCTATTTTGGATATTTCGCTAATGTCACCATGTGTTAGCACCATGCTAATTAGGTAGATCAGAAATAATCCATCTGCCGATAACTTGTTTTCTATGGTTGTAAATAGCTTTTTCATTTTGTAAAACTTGCTATTTCATTGGTTTCAAATCCTTCGAATTCGTCTTGGAGCCTGTGTTCCTTAACGATTATAGAAACTTGTTTAAAATGCTCGGGGTAATTGCGCTTAGAAACAAACTGTGGGAATTCTTCGGCAAACGCTACGTAGGAGTTCAGTAGTTCCGTTATACTGGCCTCGTTTGGGTTAAAAATCACTTGGCTCGATTGTTTAGAGAGAATATTGAATTCTGCCAAGGCCAAAATATCGCCATCGGTTTTAATGTTTAGCTCCTTAGGCCATGGATAAAGCCTTATGGGGTAGTTGGAGAAGTTGTTTGGCACAATCCAAATGGTTCTGTTTGTTTTTGGGTGTGCATCTGCATACATGCCGAACCCACCGCCTTTCCATTTGCTTAAATTACCATTGGATACTTTGTAGAACTGAAATCCTGCAATGAGTAATGGGAGGAGGAATAGGGGGAAGGATATGTATTTTAGATATAGTTTCAGTTTTATATGTTGTTGTTATTTAGTATTTTGAGATATTGTAATTGTAGTTATTATTTAAGTGTTAAGTTTTGAATATAAAGTGTTAAGTCCCTTCGGGGTTATGGTTTGTTGACTTAAAATTAACTTTTTTAATTGTTAGATTTTGAAGAGTGAAGTATTTTCGGATTCAACTATGTTTACGATAATTCGCATTAGAAAGGTTTTAAGGAATTGGGGAATTATCGGTATATTGTTAAAACAGATACCATTAATAATAATCAATGAATATGTTTCGAGTTTTAATGATGGCTGTAATGGCCTGTGTTATTGTGATTAATGGATATGCTGCAACGTATAATACTACGGAAAGAGGATACTGGAATGACAGTGGAACGTGGGAGGATGGGATTATACCATCTTTTGAGAGTTATGATACCATTAATATATTTCATGCTGTTGTATTAACAAGCGATTTAATCTTAATGGATGGTTCTCATTTGGAAATAGATAGCGTTGGAGCCCTGTGTGGCCATCGCACAATTACTTCCGAATCAAGTTCTTCATTAATAACCTACGGAATTCTTGAAATTGATATTCTAGAAGTTCCAGGAGGAAAAGTGGATTTACTTGCTGGGCAGTCAATATTTACTTCTTATGGATTAATAACCAACGGAGGATCTATGTCTATTAATGGAGTAGGGTTGAGTGTTGGGTCGTGGTTTCAATGCGTTGAGATAGCATTCAAGTTTATTCTAGATGTTTCAGATAACCAATTCGATAACACTTCAATTAGTTCGTATCAACAATCAATACTTATTGAAGGAACTGGGCAAGTTGACGTCTTTACCATACAAGGTCAAAGAGTACACAACTCAACAATAACAGGCAATACCACTCTCTCTTTTAGTAAAGGAATCTATTTGGTTAGGGTTGTAAATGAAGGTGGAAGTACTGTTAAGAAGGTTTATTTGAATTAGAGTGTTTGTTATTTCTAAAGTTCAATAACTGATAAATAGGCCTCTCTTAATAAAAGGCAATCCTCCTTTAGGCTTCGTTAACAAGCAAACCCCAAATTGAAGTAATCTAACATTTTTAGCCAAAGCCCTTTTCTGCCGCCATTTCTATCGGCTCTTGCCATAGCGTGTCGGGTTAATGTAACGCCAATCCATGCCAACGGTTCAGGAGGCCAGTTCAATACTTTTTTCTTCACGAACATAAGGTCTAGAATGTTGCTTGGCTCATAGCCTAGTAATTCTATTCCAATTCTTGCCCCGAATCTTGTGGCGGCAACGCCTAAGCCTGTATAGCCAACTGCCCAAGCTACTTTCCCTCTATGAGCAACGCCCGGTACCATGCAAAATCTTGTAGAGCTAGCAATTATTCCACTCCATCTGTGGGTAAATTTCACTCCTTTTAGTTGTGGAAATGTTTCAAAAAACTCTTGACACGATGTTTCGAACCTGTTTTGGTCATCGGCAACACCTTGATCAGTTCTTCCTCCAAAGTAATACATAACATGACCGCCACCACCCCATGAAATTCTATTGTCGTGCGTCATTCGATAGTAGTGGAACATGTTTATGTTGTTTACTACTCCATGGCGATATTTACCCCAGTTTATTGAATCCAATTGCTCTTGGTTCAACGGTTCGGTTGCTATTGCGTAATCCCAAACAGGTATTATGGATTTCCGAATCTGGCTCATCGGGTTTGGAAATGCATTGGTTGCCATTAGTATTTTGTCGCACTCAATTTTAGCATTTTCACAAAACGCTAGCATGCCATTGTCTGTATCTTTAATTTTGGATAGGGGAGTACCCTCGTAAATTTTTACTCCTAAAGAAAGAATGGTTTTTTTTAAACCCCATGCCAATTGCGCTGGATCAACTAATCCGTCAACACCGTTGTCTTCTAGCATACCAGCTAAATATGTTTCCGAATTAACCCGTTCTCGAACTTCTTCTTGGTTAAACCATTTAACATTGTCACCGTGCGCCTTTAATTTCTCATATGTGGCCTTTAGATCTTTTACCTGATCCTGATCCGTTGCAACCCTTAGGTTGCCTACTTGCTCATAATGGGCATCAATGTCATATTTCTCTAGTGTTGCCACAAACTCTTTTGAGTTGATAAAGCCTAATTCTTCAATTCTATCTTTTTCGCCAGGGAAATGATATTCGGAATTATTTGCAGTATGTGCCAAAAGAGATTCAAACATACCACCATTCCGACCAGAAGCACCGTAACCAACAAATGTGGCTTCAATCATAATAATATCTGCATCGGGTTTGCGCTCCTTGAGTTGAAGGGCTGCCCATAGACCTGTAAATCCGCCACCAACAATCAATAATTCACATTTCGCATCCTTATCAAGTGCTGGTAATGTTTCTGGTTTATTAGAAGCGTCGTGCCAAAGAGGCATGTACTTGCTGTCTTTTAGGGCTTCTACTTTAAATTCCATATCGCAGGTTTAGAAGTTAATTGTATCAAATTAAAGAAAATTAAGTGTAAAGTTTTAAGTGTGAAGTTTTTTTATCAAAACGCAAAAACTTAACATCTAACACTTAAGAACTTAGCACTTTAATAAATAGCTCTTTCTCTTTTGAAAGGAAGTCCTCCTTCGGGAACATCTTCGTCAAATTCTCTTGCAGCGTTATGTCCCGCAAAAACTGCTCTTTCAATAATGTTGGGAGCATGACAGTCTCCGATTGTTTTTAAACTCTTCAATTTTCCTTCTTCTAAGTAGGGTAGAAGGTCGTGGTACAAACCATCTTCAGGAAGTCTGTCGGTAACTAAAACAACAGCATCACATTCAAGAAATGTTTCTTCTTCAGAAATGGCGTGTTCAAGCGTAACCCCGTTTGCCTTTATTTCTGCAAGGTCGTGCTGCACAACTTTTTTGATTCCTTTTTCGTGTAGTCTTTTGTGGATGTGCATGTCTTCTAAGGTGTACTTTGTATACTCTGCAACAACTGCACGTTCGGTAACAATAGTTACTTCGCATCCATCTCTATGAAGTTCTTCTGCCAGCACACTGCCCATGTAATAATGGTCGTTGTCGAAAATAACCACTTTACCCGTTGGGCGTTTCCCGTCCATAATGTCGCCAGGTGTGTACACATTATCTTGATCATGTCCAGGAACAGGTTTCCATTTCTCTCTACCAATTCCGTCTCTTCTCCAGCTTGCACCCGTAGCAATAATTACGTGTTCACATTCGACCTCCATAACGTCTTCTGCGCTCATTTTACTGCCTGGGTATACAGTAACGTTGTCCATTTTTTCGATCTGGGTAATTCTCCAATCGGCTACACGAACCCATTCGCTTAAACCAAGCAACCTCGATTCTCTGGTTACTCTTCCGCCAAGTTCTCGTTCTGCTTCTGCCAAAATAACATTGTATCCTCTGTCGCCCAAGGCTCTGGCGCATTCTAAGCCAGCAGGCCCAGCACCAACAACTAAAATGTCTTTGTCGCTAGTAGCAGCGTTCATTTTTTCTGGGTGCCAATCACGTCTGTATTCTTCGCCCATGGTTGGGTTTTGCGTACA
>SPKZ01014091.1_pt1 | contig 10690 bp, 8 predicted proteins | sample 2456571 | NCBI WGS metagenome assembly SPKZ01 (sample SAMN11192286, study PRJNA482655) | marine metagenome | biome: ENVO:00000447; feature: ENVO:00000244|ENVO:00000211|ENVO:00000569|ENVO:00002023; material: ENVO:00002151; isolation source: ocean water from marine abyssalpelagic zone ...
CAGAGAAAAGCACATTTTTTGATTCAGTGAAATTTATTCAATATTTAGATGAGAATACAGCATTAGAAGAAGTTCGAAATGGAAATCTAGATGTGTATTATTATAGAATTTCATCAGACAGACTAGAAAGTAATCAAGCAAGAGAAGGATTACAGGTTTTTGATTCAACAGGTGGGTCATATAGCATTCTCTTAAATCCTGCAGAATCTGAAAAATTTAATCCATTTTCAAGCAAAGAAATCAGATTTGCTCTAAATTATCTAGTAGATAGGAAATTAATTGTAAATGAGTTAATGGGTGGGTATGGTGCACCAATCATTTCATACTATAGTCCATCTGATCCAGAATATCTAACAATCATTGAGCAATTAGAGACATTTAGTTTCAAATACAATCCTACGCTTGCTGAGAAAATAATTTCTGAAGAATTAAAAAAAAGAGGAGCAATTAAAATTGACGAAAAATGGAAAATAGATTCAAAACCAATAGAAATTACAATTTTTATCAGAAGTGATGATCCAGTAAGAAAATCAATTGGTGAAATTCTAGCAGTTGAATTACAAAGAATTGGATTCACAATCAAAAAAGATTTTGGAGATCTTAACAAAGCATTTGTTGTAGTGTATGGTTCAGACCCATCAGAATTGAAATGGAGTTTGTACACTGAAGGATGGGGTCGTTCATCATTTGTAAAGTATGATTCTGTAGGATTAGGACAAATGTATTCCCCATGGTTTTCAAGTATGCCAGGATTTAATGACCCAACATATTGGAATTATAAAAATGATAAACTAGATGAAATCACTCAAAAAATATACACAGGTGATTTCAAAACAGTGGAAGAAAGAGCACAGTTAATTCAAGAAGCAGTTGTTGAAGGAGTAAATGAATCAGTTAGAATTTTTTTGGCAAGTAAAATTGATCAATATGTTGCTAATGAAAAAGTCAGCGGTATAGTAAATGATTTTGGTGCAGGTGTTCCAAGTAGATTTACTCCCATTAATGCAAAAAGTGATAGTAACGAGTTTGTAATTGGGGTAAAACAGCTCTATCAAGGTGCATGGAATCCAGTAATGGGGTTAACTGATACTTATAGCAGACATATTTGGGGAATTATTTCAGATCCTGCAGTATTCAAACACCCATTTACAGGTGAAACATTTCCAGTTAGAGCAAAGTGGCAGGTTGAAACTGCAGGACCAGATGATAAACTCACCATTCCAATAGAGGCAAAAATGTGGAATCCAGCATTGCAAAAATGGGAACTTCGTCCTCCAAATACACTTGCAACAAGTAAAGTGACATTTGATTTTGAGTTTGGGAATTGGCATAATGGACAGAAAATGGACATGAATGATATTTTGCATTCATTATATTTCACAATAGAGTGGGGAACACAAATTGATGAGAATGATAGAACATTTGATACTGAATTTACTCCTAGAGCAGCTCAAAGGATTCAAACAATTATTGGAATAAATCCAATTGATGAAAATACAATCGAAGTGTATGTAGATTATTGGCATTTTGATGAAGGTGAGATTGCAGATTGGGCAGTTTTGTGGAATTCAATACCCTGGGAAATATCATCAGCAATGGAGGATGCAGTAGTAGATGGTAAAGTGTCGTTTTCAAGATCAGGTGCTACAAGTAAAAATGTAAACTGGTTATCATTAATTATTCCAAATGATGCAAATATTATCAAAAGTTATTTGCAAGAATACAGAGATAGTAACTTTATTCCAATTTCACTAGAAAATATTCAAAGTCAAGGATATTATCAAAATCGATACGAGTCATCAATAGAATGGATTGAGTCAAACAATCATGCAGTGATAAGTAACGGTCCATTTTATTTAGAATCATATTCTCCAGAATCACGAACAATTACTGTCAGAGCATTTAATGATGATTCATATCCATTTGCAGTAGGGAAATGGTCAGAATTTGAAAAAGCTGAAGTTCCACGCATCACCAAAGTGGAAATGAAAAATATTATTCAAAAAGGTGAGAAATTAGACATTATAGTTGGTGCGGATTATTCAGATTCTATCAGATACTTTTTGACTAATAGTGAAGGGAACATGATTGCATCAAAAACTCTCAAACTGAATGAAGGGAATATGGTCATAAGCATACCTGCAGAAATCACAAAAGAGTTGGGAACAGGTGCAAATAATATCAAAATATTTGCAATTTCAGAGTCAGTTCTAAAACCTGACTTTTATGAATCAAGTTTCATTGCAACTAATATAAAATCTGAACTTCCAAGTAGCTCATCAGGCAATGTAGAATTTATAGAAAACAAAACCAGGTATGAATTTTTTATAATACCAATAATTATCGTTGTTGCAATAATTATTTATTTGAAAATGAAATATTATAACAGCCCATAATCTTTTAGAATTAATTCTACTTGTCCCTCATTTTCAAGTTTTGAATATTCATCTAAAAGATTCTGATTAAGATCATAGAAGGTATGTCCCCACTTGAATTTATCAAGTAGTTCCAAAGATTGTTCTTTAAATCCTAAAATAAATAATGCACCAGCCAACGCTTCAGCAGTAGTTAATTTATTTAGTTTTGAATAATTTACAGGGTTTCCTGCAAGTAATGGGGGAAGTTTTCTTTTGATACCATTAAATTTTTTAGAAAATACAGGATCTGTCAAATTCCAAGAACAGTCAATTCCAACAATTGCATTGATTAATGATTTATCTTTAGGTAATAGAATTTGTTCAGAAAATGGATCCAAAACCAATCCTTTATTTCCAATTTTTTTAATACTTTTGGCAAGATTAAATTTCACCATTTTTGCAGCTGTGCATTTTTTTGGATCATCTTGATAAAACATCAAAACTTGTAACTTCATTTCAATTAATCATAAAATGAATGGTATTTTGAATTTACTCTAAAGTTTTGTATGTAACTTTATAGTAAAATCGTGAAACTTGTTCATCTTTGAGTATCTCAACATTCCAATTCACATCAGGTAAAAATGCGGTTGATGATTCAGGTAAAATGCTGAATTTTTCTAGGCGTACATCAGGGCCACTATATCTTACATTAAGACTAAGTCCATCAACTTCAACAACATCATAAATTTGGCCTGGCTTCCTAGTAGATTCACTTACTAAACAATCAGCACTAGGGCCAATAATACAAATTCCCAATTCACTAGAAACTCTAAGATTAACATTTGATTCATCACCTCTTGATGGTGTAATTAGAGACCCCGAAAGAACTCTAGGAGATACAGATGTATTTTGAATGATTTTTTCTTCAGTGAAAATTGAAATTTCTGTTTCAGGGATTCTGTTTTGCTTTTCAATTATAGTATCTAATTTTGGAGTTGGAAGAACACTAAATTGAATAGATTTTGTTTCAAAGTCGGCATCAACTGTTACTTCATATTTTCCAATAGATGAAACTGAATTAGGGATAGTAAATTCATGAGTAAAAGATCCTGAAGGACTTGGCTGATAAGAGATAATGGGGCCGGTATTAATTCCACAGATAAATGAACCACAATTAATCTCTGTATCAGATTTTTGAATTACACTAACATCAAACTTTTCAAGATAGATTAACTTATTTGGTTTTCCAAATACTAATACTGTATCTCCAGGATAGTATTCAGATTTATCAGTAGATACCAAAAGAGTGAGTGGGTCATCAATACCAAAAACAAAATCATTAGCCACACTAAATGTTACAGCATCTCTGAGTCCATTGTAAAGTACTTTTACAGTATATGGGCCTTCACTAAATATTGTAATAGGTAATTCAAAGAGACTTGAGAATTCACCACCTTGATTTGGATAGACTGAAGACTCATGTATTTTTTTGAATGGGAAGGTTCCATCAACTACTTGAATCAAAACACGTTCAGGGACAACAAGACCCTCACTTCCTTGTTCACGGACAATAACAGTTCCAGTAACTTTTAGCTTTTCTCCAGCTTTGTAGAGAGATTTTTCAGTAGAGACAAAAATTGGAATGGTTGAGATTGAATCATTTTCAGGATCTGATGAAACTTTGAAGAAGAGATTTGTACTATAACTGGAAGCAGATATGTGGATTTTGTATAGTCCAAAATTAGAGGATGTAACATCTCTTTGATCTTCATCTACCTTGATATTTTGATATTTTTCTGAGATTGGAGTAACCCACGTCCATGAGAAACGTTGTTCATCAATATGAGCACCAGAATTTGCTACAGTTCCATCAGGTCTTGTTAAGGAAATATCAACTGCCCTGTCACTAGTAGGTAAAATTCCAGTAAGATATACAGTCTCACCTAAACCATAAACTTCCTTGTCGATAGATACTGTAGCACCATCTTTCAAATCATCAATAATCTCAAATGATGTGGTAGCTAAAAGATCCTGATATTGTGCCTCAATCAAATAAGTTCCTTCAGAAAATATTAATCGACTCAAATCGGTACTTATTGAAAATGCTCCACCTGATTCAGGGATTGCAGTAAAGTCATAGCCTACTGAAACACCACTAGTTGACAATTTTCCAGCATCAGTTGAACCAATTATTTCTAAGGGACGCCCATTAACATCAGAGATAGTAATTTTCACAACAGGAACTTCATAACTAGTACGAATTACAGGATTAAGGATTTGTCCATTAATTATCAAATTATTATCTAAATTAAAATCATAAACAAGTTTGTTTGCAGTAATAACTAGAGGTTCAGTATTCAGAACATACATATCAGGATTTTCAACTACTTTGATAATTTTTGTTGCAGAACCAACATCTTTGTTAATTTTAATCCAATAATCACCCAATCTTGAATCACTAATTGGGATGGTAAATGAATATTGGAATTTACCATCACCATCAAGTCTTACAGAATCTAAAATTTTTAAAACAGAGCCGCCACCGGAATGATCACCAACACCCAAGGAAAGACTAGTAGTTTGTATAATTTCTAAATCAAGTGAAGCAACCCAAAGATTGTTTAGTCTTCCAGTGATATTCACAGTGTCTCCAACACCATAAACATCTTTGTCAGTCCAAAGTGAAATGGGTACAGATTCTTTGATATCTTCTACCACTTCAAAAGTACTCAAAACAGATTTATCAAAATATTCAGCAATGATTTCATAAATACCGTAACTAGGATTAACAGTAGTTAGGAAAACACTAGTTGAAAATTCACCATTTGAAGGATACAAGTTCCCACTAGAGATTATTTGACCTCCTGAATCAGTAACAGTGAATTTCATGCCCATAAGTGGAATAATTTCTGAAACAAAGCCAGTAATTGAAACTGTTTGTCCTGGAAGATATTGTGATTTATCAGTGATCAGACTTAGTGAACTAGATTCTTGTATTTCTTGCTCAATTAATTCAAATCCTACAGAAAAATTTGTGTTTGCTTCAGCACCTGCATAAATAACTGATACATCATATGTTCCTTCATCAATTCCAAGAACTTGATGTAAGCTAAGTGTAGTTTCATAATTTAGATTAAGATCAGGATACAGAGTTACTGTTTTGTCAAAGTTAGGTCCGATAATATGTACAATAATTGATTCAGGTTGGAAGAATGGTTGTACAATAAAAACTTCTTCAGAAACATGTCCTTGAATTACTGCTAATTCTCCAAAAAGATAAGAGGGTTTTTCAGATAAAATTGTAACAGTTACTTGATTTGTTCCTTGTGTTTCAATTAATTTTCCATTGGATGAACCAGCAGTAGATACAACAAACTTCCAATCATTAGAATTATCTAAATCATAGCCATCATAGATTCGTTGCCAAGATGTAAAATCATTTACAAGATCAGAAAGTAAAGGAGTTTTATCAATTACAATTCCATTTTCATTACGTAATTCAACAATTTCATTAACATCAGTAAACCATACACTTTGATATTGATATGTAATGAATTGTCCAGGTCCAATTATTATTCCATCTGAAATTGTCATAGATTTTTTTAGAACAGTAGTTGATGCAATCTCCCAACCACTCAAATCAATTTCAGAATCAGTTGGATTGTAAAGTTCAATCCATTCAGAAATGGATGTAGAATCATCACCAGGTGGGTTGAGATCTATTTCATTAATTACAACATTATCAAAATTTGTTTGAGCATATACAGGACCTAAAACACCTACAAGTAAGAGTACAGAAAATACTAAAGATAGTGTCCAATTCATTATGATTTCCTATTTTTGTTGCCTAAAGGACTCATTTTAGAATTGAATTGAGGAAAAGTTGAGCTTGTTGTTAAAGTCATATATCTTAAAACCATCAAAAATTAACCTAATTTTTCAGTATTAAGGCATACGTAGAAATTATTCTTGAGAATAGTCACAATTAGGACATTTTTTATCAATTACTTTAGAGCCGCATTCCATACAAATGCCCTCACCCACATCTTTTTTGATAATTCTCTGCCTATTTGCAACATAGAATTTAATTCCAAAATACATGAGTATTACAATAATTAGTGCAAGAATAAATCCAGAAAACGGTGTCAATCCAACCATGAAAAGCAAAAGGCCCACAATCAAAATTATATCACGTCTCTCAAATTTCATAGAATCAAAATCATATAGAATTGATAAAAACGTGCCGGAGCTCAGAGCCATTAGTTTACTTCATTCAAAGTCATTACTCTAACTCTTCTTCATTGCTCGGCAACTAAACTAAAAACAAATTTGATAATAATATAATGATTCATGGTGGGATCGGCGAAATTTGAATTCGCGACCTCTGCGTCCCAAACGCAGAATCATACCAAGCTAGACCACGATCCCAGCAAATCACCCAAGTCGCCCAATTTAAGCTTCACAGATATAACGTATTTGGAATTTTTTGCTCATACTTGTTAAATTTGGTCAAACCGTACAGATGATAGTAATGTCATACATGTAACAATTAACAAGGTTCCAGATTTTAAATTCTAATGATATTTTTTTCAATTAGATAGGTAATTGAATTAATAAATTCATTATTTGAAATTGAACCATCTGCCCACCATTCTGCATTTTTCTTTACCCATTCTGGAATTTCATCACTATTTTGAGTCTCTGGTTGTGTTTCTGAAATATTGATGATCTCTTCTCTGATTAAAAATTCTATAGTCTTTACAAATTCATCATCAGTAATTTCTTCTGTTGACCACCACTGTGCAGTTGATTTTATCCAATTAGGAACATGAATTTGTGATTCTATTTCTGATTCTGGTAATGGCTCTGGATCAATTTGTATAATTTCTCTTGGTATGTTTACCTCAAAGACTTCAGAATAAAATATCTCATGTTCTCGTCTATCCATATTCCATGCATGTAACAGTACATCTGATTCACCTATCCATTTTGAAAATTTAATTTCAAAATTTAACACAAAAGTGTGTGCATCGATTTCTTCAATTTCAAAGTTCACTGAAGATATTTTACCGTCAAGATCAGATATTTGAACTAGATCTGATTTGTGTGGTTCATATCTGATGAAAGTATCACTGTCTCTGAGTTTGCTAATTCCTGTTTCATCAAGGTATAATGTTACATGTTCAAAATTATTGATCCCCCCATACTCATACAAATTAAATGACAACACTAGCTTGTCTCCAGAATCTAATCTGAGTGAATCATCAAGTGAATCAAGGTTTGGTGGGTTTAGTATTCCTCCAAATCCATCTTCTTTAATTACATATCCTGAACCATCAATGATTGAAATAAATGAAAACCCACTTCCACCACCACCAGTTAAAGCTGCAAGTGCTAATACCTTTACTCCTCCAACTGCAAACTTTGATGTGAAATTAGAGTATTTTCAGTTGGAAATATGAAATCAGATGAGACATTTACACTTGGTGTCTGTATACTAATTGCAGGAAGAGCCGATTGAGTTTGAGGAGTTTTAGTAGTTAATGATGGACTAACTATATCAGAACTAGTAGTTGGTGTTGAAGAAGATGTGCCAGAATGTATAGTTGGTAAAGCAATACTAGAGGTTGGCGTAATGTTTAGATTCGAAATTGTTGGTATGATAAAAGTGTCCGCAGCAGAAACTACCCCAATTAATGACATACATATCACAGACATTATGAGAAAGGCATATCTTCTCATATCACTTGTAACCTAATCACTAAATCGCAACAAGTGATCATTGGTTCCACTTGCAGTATGTGACACATTCACCCAGACATCGCCATTTGCTGCGGTGTATAGTTCAGTGTAAGAGGATAAACCACTATCATAACCCAATGACCATTCAGTAACAGAATTTGTTGCAGGATTTAGCATTACAAGTCCTGATTCCCATGTTGTACCAACAGAATCGCGTACTGTGTAAATCCATACTAATCCATTAGAATCTACGTTAATAGTATATGCATCATGTTGACCAGTTAATTCCCAAACAGTTGATTCATTGTTTATTGTATCAATTAGAACTACTTTACGTCCATCACCACCTCCGTGTAGGTTTGTTGCAACATAGACATGTCCGGGATTAGTTGGGCCTATTGCGTTATGCCATGTTCTTCCAAAATCTAATCCTGTATCATAAAGTGTAACGTCATTATTGCTAGGGTCTAGTACACAAAGCTCAATTACCTCTAGTTGATTGGCATAGATCAAATCAGTAGTTGAATCAAAGGATAATCCGTGAAATGCAAAGCCAGATTTTGGACATACTGATTGTACATCCCATACTTTTAGCTCATTATTTGAAGGATTTAGTGAATGTATTGTAGATACGACATTATCTATGCTGTAAATTATACCAGAATCATCTATGGCATTTTCATGTCCATGTATATTTGGAGTAACATTCCATTTCGTTAATTCATCATTTATTGGATCTAATATTGCAACATAAGTTGTACTACCATCTACCATGAAAAAGAATGGTTCTCCCGAGGTATTACCATTAACGTAGTTGACGGTACCACCAATATCCCAAGTAGTTTCTACATCAGTAGCAGGATTAAGAGATCGTAAATTATTTGCTGCCGCTGTGCCATAATACACATTACCATTATTTGCACCACCTGTTTCATCTACCCAAACAGATGAAGGAAGAATACTGTCTGAGCCCAAATCCCAATCATCAACAGTTAGAGTTGTAGTGCTGACATCAATTCCAAAAGACTTTTGCAAAAATGGAAAGACAAATCCTGCACCAGAATAGCTAGAATTATCAATTATTGTTTTTTCAGCAGTTTTTGTTTCTGCATCAACTTGAATTAATGATGGTTCTATAGTTAGAGTTGTAACTTTGATTGGAGTAGTAACTGGAGTTACACTGTATATGTTTTGTGGTAGATTAGCTAGAGTTACTGAATCATCAAAATCAATAGTTGCTGCAATTGCAAAAATAACTACAGCTGATATAATTGGAATTCCAATTTTTTTAATCATGTGCATGGGTCTCCACAAAATTGTACAATAGAATCATTTGAACCGACTCCCCAGTTCTCCATTACAGCCCACATGTCTCCAGTTGGGCTAGTTGTAGTATTTGGAAAATACAGATGGCCTGCAAATTCAGGAATTACATCAAGGTCCCACTCTGTTACAACATTTGTACTAACATCAAGTCTTACCAATCCGACATCAGACCCACCACCAGCATTATTCCTTGAAACCATCCATGGGTCATTATTTTGATCAACTCTTATCTCCCAACTAGCTCCTTGTGATAATGTCCAAGATGTAGCCTCTGGAACAGTTGGATTAATCATAACTATTTTTTTGACACTAGAATCAGTAACGAAAATATTTCCACTAGAATCAACATCATGTCTTTGGGTATTTGAAAATGATATGCCAGTTTGGTAAAGTTTCACTTCGTTATTACTAGGATTCAATGTACATAGAGCGGCCCAATTGTTAGAATTTCCATAAACAAGTCCACTAGCAGCAATATACGATGTGCCTCCAAACCAACTATCGCAAGTCGGATGATTATACCATGTTTTGAATTCATTAGTATCAACATCTAAAGAATAGAATTCCCAATCATCAGATGCACCCGCATAAATTATATTATTTACATCATCAAATGCTATTGTAGATGCAGTAATGTGCTTGCCAAGATCCCAAAGTGTAATTGTATCATCAGATGGGTCTAACTCTCCAAAAAATGCATTAGCAGAACCTGAAGTGTGGTATGAAATAAAATATACTTTTCCTGCATCATCCATTTCAATAGGACCCCTGTGTAAGACCCAAGTGGTATAGTCCACGGTGTTAGTTCTTCAGTAGTAGGATCAAATCTATGAATTATTGGTTGTGCAAAAGTTCCGATATACAACATACCATCATAAATACCACCAGATTCATCCATTCGAATTGGAACTGAATCAAAGTCTCCTCCCATACTCCATTCATCATAATTTAGAGTTGTATCAGTTGAAACTATACCAAAAGACTTTTGCAAAAATGGAAAAACAAATCCAGATCCTAAATAATTATTTTGTTCAATAATTTTTGGAGTTACACTTTGAGTATCAGAAGATACTTTTTCAGTTAATGGAGAAATTGTACTAGTTGTTACGGTAATTGGAATAATTTCTGGAGTTACAGAATATTGATTTTGTTCTAATTCCCCTAATGAAACACCAGATTCGGATTCAAACCCTAAACTAAAGAATAGTACTAACAGTATTGAAAATACTCCTAACCCTAGTACGGATACTTTCTGCCCATGCCCC
>SPKZ01012708.1_pt1 | contig 10686 bp, 4 predicted proteins | sample 2456571 | NCBI WGS metagenome assembly SPKZ01 (sample SAMN11192286, study PRJNA482655) | marine metagenome | biome: ENVO:00000447; feature: ENVO:00000244|ENVO:00000211|ENVO:00000569|ENVO:00002023; material: ENVO:00002151; isolation source: ocean water from marine abyssalpelagic zone ...
CGCAGACTATATTGGTGCAGCAGCAGCAGACTCCACCAATGCGCTCAATCCACTGCTGGGGGGCTTAAACCGACAAGAGCTATTGGGCTCCGTCGCAATGATGCTGCGTCGAACAAGCATCTCTCCAGTGGCGAATGCGAAGTTTGCCGGCAAAATGGCGAAGGAAGGCTATGACATTGCAATGGGCAAGTCAGAGCGCGCGCCAGACCGCAAGGATAAGCGTTTCAAAGATCCAGCCTGGGCAAACAATCCCTTCTATAAGCGCGGCATGCAGACCTATCTTGCTATGCAAGAACACCTCGAAGACTGGGTCGGCGATCTGAAGCTCGGTGAAATGGAGCATGCGCGCGCAGAGTTTGTGATGAACATGATCACAGATGCGATCGCGCCAACCAACTCATTCGTCACCAATCCTGCTGCGAAAAAACGAGCAATCGATAGCGGCGGCCTCTCGCTCATCAAAGGCCTTCAGAACGCCTACGAAGACCTTACCCAAAATGGCGGCATGCCGAGCCGCGTCGACAAGTCTCCATTCGTTGTCGGTGAGAATGTCGCGATCACACCCGGTAACGTGGTTTGGAAGAATGAGATGATGGAACTCATTCAATATACGCCTACTACTGAGGAAGTCCGGGAAATTCCGTTCCTGAACATTCCGCCGCAAATCAACAAATTCTACGCCAGCGACCTGGATCCGATCACCAGCATCGTCCAATTCTTGCTGAAAGAAGGCTTCCAAACCTTCATCATTTCATGGCGCAACCCAACCAAAGAGCACAGTGAATGGGGCTTGTCTGACTATGTCGACTGCCTGATCCAGTGCACCGAAGTGATTAAGCAGATTACGGGCTCCGAGAAGATCAACATTTCTGGCGCCTGCTCTGGTGGGATCACGACCGCGACATTTGCGAGCTTGCTTGCTGCCGCGGGAGATGACCGTATCAACTCGCTGACTCTCCAGGTCTGTGTGCTTGATCCCGATCAAAACGATAGTGAACTCGGCCAAATGGTCTCTGAGCGCAGCTTGGAAATCGCACGCCGCTATTCGCGCCGCAAAGGTGTTCTGAAAGGTGATGACCTGGCCCGTATGTTTGCCTGGATGCGTCCGAACGATCTGGTTTGGAACTATGTCGTGAACAATTACCTGATGGGCGAAGACCCGCCGCCATACAATGTGCTGTTCTGGAACGATGACACGACCAACCTGCCAGCACAGCTGCACTCAGACTATCTGGATTTCGGGCTCAACAAGCCATTCTCATATCCTGGTACTGTCGAAGTGGCCGGCCATATGGCGGATCTCACAAAAGTCGATGTGGACTCGTTCATTGTCGCAGGTGTGACGGATCACATCACGCCATGGAAAGCGGCCTACCGGACGACCAAGCTTTTGGGGTCCAAAAATATGGAATTCATCCTTTCTAACTCCGGACATATCCAATCCCTACTCAACCCACCCGTTAATCCAAAAGCAAAATACTTTCGTAATACGAGTATTGAGGCTACAGCTGATGAATGGGCTGCGGGAGCTGAGGAAGTTGCTGGCTCTTGGTGGACTCGTTGGGCAGAATGGCTGCATGAGCGCGGTGGCGACATGAAGCCAGCGCCAAAAGAAGGCGGATCAGAGCAGTTCCCACCGCTCTATGACTCGCCGGGGAAATATGTGTTCGACTAAAGGCGATAAGATCTTGGCGCGGCACTGACAGGAAAAGGAGGCCCGAATGGCCACCAGAAAGACTGCCGGCAAAGCGTCACCACGCCTGCCAGAAATTTCGATGGAAACCATTGGCGCCCATACGGTGCGCGTCGGTTATTGGCCCGCGGAAATCCCGTCAGGCAAGCGCCCGCTGCTTTTCTTCAATGGCATCGGCGCGAATATGGAACTTGCCTTTGGTCTCGGAGAATGGATCCGAGATCGCGAGATCATTACCTTTGACATGCCGGGCGTTGGCGAAAGTCCGCCCGCGAAATTCCCTTATCGCCCATGGATGATGGCGCGTGTCGCGCGAAAGCTTTGCGATCAGTTTGGTATGGGCAACGTAGATGTGATGGGCGTGTCTTGGGGCGGCGCCATGGCGCAGCAATATGCCTTCCAGTATCGCCATTCTGTCGGCAAGCTCATCCTGTGTGCGACGACCGCTGGCATGACAATGGTTCCCGGCAAAATCAGCGCGATCTCAAAAATGGCAGATGCGCGCCGATATACTGATCCCGATTACATGCGCGAGAATTTCCAAAAGCTATATGGCGAAGCGGCCGAAGAGGGCGCCGGAGAGCATATCGAAAATCTGCGTCCGCCTGCTCCAATGGGATATGTGTATCAGCTGACCGCCTTCCTCGGCTGGTCTTCGCTGCCGTTCATTCGCTTCCTCCGGATGCCGACCTTGATTATGGCCGGTGATCGCGATGCGATCGTCCCGATGGCAAATGCGCATATTCTGAATTTCGCTCTACCGAACTCTAGGCTTCACGTCGTCGAAGACGGTGGCCACTTATTCTTGGTAACCCAAGCAGAAGAGACTGTAGGTGAGATCACCGAGTTCCTAGACGAACCGATGGAGGCCATGCAGCCGAAATCTGTCTGGCAGCAAGGCTACTCTGCCGCCTGAAAGCGTTACATCGCTTACGAGCGCACCCCAGCAGGATAACTCAACGATCGCACCTACGATCGGCGTCTTCCTAGCGTTTCATTTTGACGACGTTGCCCATCGTCCCCGTCTTAGAGGTTTGGACGAGCTCCATGCTCCGAAGATATGGGATCAAGGCAGCTCGATCCTGCGGGCGACTGAAATGGTAGCCTTGCAACTCATCGCAGCCTTGTTCGCGTAGGAAACGGGCCTGAGCTTCGCTTTCAACGCCTTCTGCGGTCACAGTCAGATTGAGCGCATGCGCCATGGAAATCGTCGCCCGGGCAATCGCGCGGCTTTGCTCACTGGTTTCGAGACCGCGCACAAAGGCTTGGTCCAGCTTCAGCTTGTCGAACGGGAATCGCTGCAAATAGGCCAGCGACGAGAAGCCGGTACCAAAATCATCCATCGCGATGCGAAGGCCCAGCTCTTTCAGTTTGCGCAAACGATCCAAGATGAAGGCATTGTCCGACAAGAAAACGCTTTCTGTGATCTCAAGTTCAATCCGGCCTGGATCGATCCACGTCTCATCAAGTTTCCGCGTGATCAAAGAGAGCAAACGAGAGCTGTGGAGCTGAAGCGGAGAGACATTGATCCCAACCTTCGTATCCCCTGGCATTTCCAGCGCGGCATCAATCGCATTCTCAACGACACGATCGCCAAGCGCGATAATAATGCCATTGTTCTCAGCGATCGGAATAAACTCAGACGGAGAGACCGTACCTCGGACCGGATGATACCAGCGAGATAGCGATTCAACACCTACAATCGCTCCCGTCTGAGCGTCGACAATTGGCTGGAATTGCATATCGAGATTATCGGCATCAATCGCGTTGACCAGGTCTTGAGCAAGCTCTCGCTGACCGCGCACGTGCGCTTTGAACGATTCCGAATACTCTTTCCAACAGCCGCCGCCGCTCGACTTCGCCGCCAAGAGTGCAAGGTCGGCTTCATTCATCATGGCGTCGACATCGCTGGCTTCAAACTCGATTGGGCGCATCCCAACACTGGCGCCACATTGCACATCCGTGTTGGCATAATGGAAGGGCTGTTGAAGCGCGTCGGATAGCTCTTCAACGAATTTCATGATGCGACCGCTATTCTTTGAGCGCGAGATGAGGAGCGCAAACTCATCTCCACCAAAACGACACAGCAGATCCATTGGTTCGCACAACATTTCGAGGCGTTTAGCGACGAGTTTCAGAATTTCATCGCCACCCGTCTGTCCGAATGTGTCATTCGTCCATTTGAAATTATCGAGATCGATCCAGATCAACGCGCTTTCCGCAGCATTCCGGATCGAGCTTGAGAGGTGTACTCTCAAAGCCTCTTTAAACGATGCGCGATTGAGTAAGCCGGTCAGGGGATCATATTCTGTTAAGAAGGCGGCGCGGTTTTCGCTGATACGAAGTTGAGAAATATCCGTCGCCGATCCGCGATAGCCTGCATACTTGCCGTCTTCAAACACAGGGCGGGCAGACACTTTCCAGAACCGAGATTCAGATTCGACCCAGTCGTCGAGTTCAAGCTCAAGAGCCACGATCTCGGACCCGCGCGCGACACGCGCTCTCAAAAGCTCGCGCTCTGGCGAAGGCGCGAACAGAGACAGCCAGTCTTTCCCTTGCAAGAGACCCCGCAATTGCTCGCCCAGGAGCTCATCATTGCTGATCTCGCTGAGCTGACCATCGACGCTGGTTGACCAGAAGAATGTGTCCGTTGCGAAGCCAACGTCCCGCAGGACACTGTTGATCTCACGCGTGCGTTCCGCGGCAGTTTCGATCTCGGTGAGCTGCTTATTGTAGCGAGAAAAGTACCAGCGCGTACAAATCGCCAGGCCGCTAAAATAGGCGAGGATGACCATTGAGACGAGCGACGCGCCTAGCTCCGGTTGCATTAAAGTATTGGCGAGAAAACCGCCCACGGTCGCGGCCAGAATAATGCGCCCGAGCTGCGGCATGTATTGCAATAGGACCGCGGCAGCGAGCGTCGATCCAGACAGAATAGCGCCGAAAACAAGATGTCCTTCAGAAGGCGAAATGATTGCCAGGAACCCTGGCACAACACTCCACGCAACGCAGAGCATGACGAAAGAGAAACTCTTGGTCAGCGTCTTGAGCTTTCCTGCGCCCTCAAATACTTCGGCGCGCTCTCGCGAGCTCAGCAGGAACAGTGCGCCGCACAGTAAAATATGCGCTGTCAGCCAAAAGTCGAAGAGACCGCTCTCGGTGATGTCGCTCATAAAGAGGACAGCGGCGGTAACCAGGCTCGCCATAAACAGAACCGGTGCAACCAAGGAAACCAGCGCGAGTTCTCGCGCTTCCTGAATATCTTTCTTACCGGACGAGAGGTTTAGATAGCCCAGTGAAGGTGTGTTAGCCGCTTGCATGTCCCTGGTACCCACTCTGACGCATAGGGGTCAGAATAGCTGAAATTTGGAACGGAACTGTTGAAACAGATCTCAGGATTTGAGGCGTTCTGTTTACGGGTCAGAAACGAAAAACGCCCCGCTGCTTGAGCGAGGCGCCATTCATTGGAGTTTTCAAACCCTAGATGTCGAGCAAAAGGCGCTCTGGATCTTCCAAGGCTTCTTTAACGCGGACCAGGAAGGTCACGGCCTCTTTGCCGTCTACGATGCGGTGATCATAAGACAGCGCCAGATACATCATTGGGCGGATCACAACTTGGCCATCAACAGCAACAGGGCGTTGCTCGATCCGGTGCATACCAAGCACGCCAGATTGCGGCGGGTTCAAAATCGGGGTCGACATCAATGAACCGTACACACCGCCATTGGTGATCGTGAACGTTCCGCCCTGCATATCAGCGATAGAGAGTGTTCCATCGCGGGCTTTCTTCGCGACATTGCCCAGCTCGGCCTCAATGCCCGCCAGCGAAAGTTCGTCACAATCACGCAGCACTGGCACAACCAAGCCGCGCTCCGTTCCAACCGCCATGCCGATATCATAGTGATTTTTGTAAATGATATCCGTGCCGTCGATCTCAGCATTCACAGCTGGAATTTCTTTCAAAGCAGACACAACCGCCTTGGTGAAGAAGCCCATAAAGCCGAGCTTCACGCCATGCTTTTCAAAGAACGCATCTTTGTAGGCTTTGCGCAGACCCATGACCGCGCTCATGTCCACATCATTAAATGTGGTGAGCATGGCAGCTGTATCTTGCGCTTCTTTCAGGCGGCGCGCGATGGTTTGGCGCAAGCGGGTCATCCGTACGCGCTCTTCACGCGGGCCAATATCTCGCGGAGGTTTTGCTTCCGCAGGGGCGCTGGCAGCTTTCGGCGTGTTCACATAAGCAAGTGCATCCGCTTTCGTTGCACGGCCTTCCCGGCCAGTGCCAGGAATGCTCGCTGGGTTCACACCAGCTTCAGCAGAGATCCGGCGAACAGATGGAGCGACAGGGCGCTCACCCGTTGCAGCAGGAGCCGCGGCGGCAGGCGCTGGCGCTGGGGCCGCAGCTGCAGGCGCAGCACTCGCACCCGCTCCAGCGGAAATCCGCGCGATCACGGCGCCTGGCGTGACGCCATCTCCTTCAGAAACCAGCCATTCGGAAATGACACCATCAGCAGTCGCAGGAACTTCCAGAGCGACCTTGTCAGTTTCGATTTCCGCGATCGTCTCGTCTTTTGAAACGCTCTCACCAACCTGTTTGAGGAAGGTCGCAATCGTGCCTTCAGCAACGCTTTCGCCCATGCTTGGGACAGTCACATCGACGCTTGCGCCGCCAGAGCTCGCGGCCGGGGCCACTGCAGGCGCGGCAGCAGGAGCTGCGGCCGGGGCTGAGGCAGCTGCGCCATTGGCTCCGCCGAGGCGACCAAGGAGTGCGCCAATCTCTACCGTATCACCCTCAGCGGCAACGATCTCGCTCAAGGTTCCCGCTGCTTCAGCGGACACTTCTACGGCAACCTTGTCGGTTTCCAGCTCGACAAGGACATCATCCTTCGCGACCGCTTCACCGGCAGATTTCAGCCATTTTCCAACCGTCGCTTCGGTAACGCTTTCGCCCAATGTAGGGACTACGATATCGGTCATATTAGGTCTCTGTCTTCGTCTTGTTCTTGTTTGATTAAGTGACCAGGCTGTCTTCTACAGGCTTGTCGCCGAGGGCGGCTGAGATGAAAGCATCTTTCTCTCGATTGTGCGTTGAGAGCAAGCCCGTCGCCGTTGCAGCAGCGGGTGGGCGCCCTGTATATTTAGGACGAGAATTCTCAAGCCCAACCCGGTTTGCAGCCCATTCCAGCTCATCTCGAATAAATGTCCAGCCCCCCATGTTCCGCGGCTCTTCCTGGCACCAAACCAGCTCGGCCTGCGGGAAACGTTTCAACTCGTCTATAAGGGCTTTACGCGGAACCGGGTAGAATTGTTCCACGCGGAGCAAATAAATATCGTCCGCGCCACTTTCTTCGCGCGCTTCGAACAAGTCGTAATAGACTTTTCCTGAGCACGCGACGACACGCCGGATCTTTTCATCGTCAACCAGTTTCACCTTGCCCTGACGGCCTGGTGTCTCCGCATCGTCCCAAAGAACCCGGTGGAATGAGGACTTCGTGTTCATGTCGTCGAAGTTGCTAGTCGCCAATTTGTGACGCAGCAGGGATTTCGGTGTCATGATCACCAAAGGCTTCCGGAAGTCGCGGTGGATCTGACGGCGCAGCGCATGGAAATAGTTCGCCGGCGTCGTCAAATTACAGACTTGCCAATTGTCTTCCGCGCACATCTGCAAGAAACGCTCGAGCCGAGCCGATGAGTGCTCAGGCCCCTGCCCTTCATAACCGTGTGGCAAGAGCATTGTCAGGCCTGACATACGCAGCCATTTGCGCTCCGCCGAGGAGATGAACTGATCAAAGAACACTTGCGCGCCGTTCGAAAAGTCCCCGAACTGAGCTTCCCACATGACCAGCGCATTCGGGTTGGCCAACGAGTAGCCATATTCATAACCGAGCACCGCTTCTTCTGAGAGCAGAGAGTCGATGACTTCATACTCCGCCTGGTCTTCACGAAGATGGTTCAGCGCGGTGTAGCGCTCACCTGTATTTTGATCGACCATATGGCTGTGGCGCTGGGAGAACGTACCGCGTCCACAATCCTGTCCAGACAAGCGCACGTGGAAGCCTTCATCCAGGAGCGTGGCAAACGCCAAATGCTCAGCCGTCGCCCAGTCCAGGCCTTTACCGGTCGAAATCGCATCGGCGCGGCCTTTGACAACCCGGCCAAGTGTCCGGTGAATGTTTACGCCATCCGGAACCGTGGTGATTTTCTCGCCGAGTTCTTTCAGTTTGGCTTTTGAAACACCGGTCTTGCCGCGGCGATCATCATCTTCCGGCAGGCCAAGGCCTTCCCACTCGCCTTCGAGCCAATCGGCTTTGCTTGTTTTGACGGTTTTGCCGTCCTCAAAAGCTTTGTCCAAGAAGGCTTCGAACGCTTTAACTTCTGCCTCAACCGCCTCAGCCGTCAGCAAACCCTCGGAAACGAGGCGTTCACCGTAGAGCTCGCGCGTTGATTTGTGCGATTTGATCGTCGTGTACATAACCGGCTGGGTAAACATGGGCTCGTCGCCCTCGTTGTGCCCAAACCGGCGATAGCAGAACATGTCGATGACAACGTCTTTGCCGAATTTTTGACGATACTCTGTGGCAACTTTGGCCGCATAAACAACCGCTTCTGGGTCGTCGCCATTCACGTGGAAAATTGGTGCTTGAACCATCAAGGCAACATCAGATGGATATGGCGACGAGCGCGAATACATCGGGCTGGTCGTGAAGCCGATCTGATTGTTGATGATGAAATGGATTGTGCCGCCGGTCCGGTAACCTTGCAGGCCAGACAGCGCGAAACACTCAGCCACAACACCCTGACCAGCAAACGCCGCATCGCCGTGCAATAGAAGCGGGAGCTTCTTTGTCCGGTCCAGGTTGCCAACTTCTTCATACTGCATGAATTGTTTGGCACGGACCCGGCCGAGAACCACAGGATCCACCGCCTCCAAGTGCGATGGGTTTGCGTTCATGGTGAGGTGAACTTGGTTGCCGTCAAAGACACGATCTGAAGACGCGCCGAGATGGTATTTCACGTCACCTGAGCCAAACTCACCGGCGCCTTGAGTCGAACCACCCATGAATTCATGGAAGATCTTCTCATAGTCTTTGCCCATAACGGCTGCGAGCATATTGAGGCGTCCGCGGTGGGGCATACCGACAACGATTTCGTCCACGCCAAGAGCGCCGCCGCGTTTGATGATTTGCTCAAGCGCAGGCACCGCAGCCTCGCCGCCATCCAAACCAAAGCGCTTGGTGCCGGGATAGCGTTTATGGAGGAACCGCTCGAATGTTTCTGCTTCAATCAGCTTAGACAGGATCGCTTTTTTGCCCTCAGGGGTAAACGCGACGCCCTTGTCTGGGCCTTCAATTCGCTCTTGCAGCCAGCTCTTCTCTTCTGGGTCGGAGATGTGCTGGAACTCGATGCCAAGCGTCGAACAATAGGTCCGGCGCACGATTTCCAAGATTTGACGAACACTCGCATGCTCTAATCCGAGGACGCCATCAATGAAGATGTCGCGATCGAGGTCGGCTTCTTCAAAACCGTAGCTCTTTGGATCGAGCTCAGGCTGATAATCAGGCTTTTCGAGACCAAGGGGATCAAGCACGGCTTGCAAGTGGCCCCGCATCCGATAGGCGCGGATCATCATCAGCGCTTTCACAGAGTCTTTCACCGCCTGCGAGATATCAGCCTCAGACGCGGCCGGCGCAGAAGATTTGATCTTCTTCTCTAGCTTTGGCTCCAACAGGGTCCAATTGCCGTCAAATGCAGCGGTCTCTTCTGGAGACGCAGGCTTTGGCCAAGCCTTACGTTTCCAACTTGCGCCGTCTGCGTTGCGGGTCGCATCCGCGCTGCCATCGCCAACTTCCTCGAAGAAGGCGCGCCAGCTTTCAGGAACCGAATTTGGGTTCTCAGCATACTGGGCCTGCATCTGTTCGATCCAGACCGCGCTTCCCCCATACAAAAACAAAGTGTCCAGCATCGCAGCGTTCTGTGCGCTGCGACCACCGTCGACCGGGGATCCATCGTCTGCCATGTCTTACCGTCCTTTATGGAGACGGCCCGGCGGGGTCAAAAATGGCCTCGTCTGGCCGCCCTTTGCCTTTGTATATAGTGCGGCGTGTTAACCTTTTAATACCTCGACCATCGTCGTGCCCAAACGGGCAGGACTTGGAGATACTTTGATTCCAGCCGCTTCCATAGCTGCGATTTTGGACTCAGCGTCGCCTTTTCCGCCCGAAACAATGGCACCAGCGTGTCCCATGGTTCGGCCTTTTGGCGCTGTCCGGCCCGCGATAAAGCCCACCATCGGCTTTTTGCGGCCTTTCTTGGCCTCATCGATCAAGAATTGAGCGGCTTCTTCTTCAGCAGAGCCGCCAATTTCACCAATCATGACGATGCTTTCTGTCTCGTCATCTGCAAGGAACATTTCCAACACGTCGATAAACTCGGTGCCTTTGACCGGGTCGCCGCCAATGCCGACCGCGGAGGTCTGGCCGAGGCCTTCGACAGAGGTTTGGTAAACCGCTTCATAGGTCAGTGTACCTGAGCGAGAGACCACACCGACAGAGCCCTTCTTGAAGATCTTGCCTGGCATGATGCCGATCTTACAAGCTTCTGGGGTCAGAAGACCTGGGCAGTTCGGTCCGATCAGACGCGAGCTGGATTTGTCGAGTTTCGCTTTTACGCGCACCATGTCGAGGACAGGAACCCCTTCCGTGATACAAACGATCAGAGGGATCTCAGCATCGATCGCTTCTTCGATCGCTGCGGCTGCACCGGCTGGCGGCACGTAGATGACGGTCGCGTCGGCGCCAGTTGCGTCTTTCGCGTCTGCAGCGTTCGCATAAATCGGAAGAGACGCGCCATTATCGGCAGTCCAGCTTTCGCCAGCTTTGCGTGGGTGCGTGCCCGCCACCATTTGCGTTCCATAATATTCGAGCGCTTGGTTGGTGTGGAAAGAGCCGGTTTTACCTGTAAGGCCCTGCACAATAACTTTTGTGTTTGAA
>SPKZ01011747.1_pt1 | contig 10685 bp, 9 predicted proteins | sample 2456571 | NCBI WGS metagenome assembly SPKZ01 (sample SAMN11192286, study PRJNA482655) | marine metagenome | biome: ENVO:00000447; feature: ENVO:00000244|ENVO:00000211|ENVO:00000569|ENVO:00002023; material: ENVO:00002151; isolation source: ocean water from marine abyssalpelagic zone ...
CAAGCAGAGATTACCGCGATAACGTCACCAGATGAACGCAGTCTAATTGTTAACACCACTTTAAACCAAGCGGTTATATATGTAGACGGCGCATTTAAACAAGCTAGTTTTACAGATACTGACGACATACCAGAAGGGACGACAAATAAGTATATAACGACCTCTGACCTTTCACAAATCACAACGAACCAAACCAATATCACCAATTTACAAACAGGTAAGGAAGACGCATTTACAAAGAATACAGCATTTAATAAAGACTTTGGAACCAGTGCAGGCGAAGTACTAGAGGGCAACACCACAACGATAACACCTACGCAGTCGGGAGATATTGCATTGAATACGGCTGATCGTCATTCAGCGGTAACGGTGACTGATTCAAGTAATGTCGATCTAACTTTGGCCGGGCAGGACGTGACGGCAGACTTGACGGATACAGCAGTTACGGCGGGAAGCTATACGAGTGCGAATATCACGGTGGATGCGAAGGGAAGAATTACGGCGGCGGCAGATGGTTCCGGCGGTGGTGGATCTTCCTTTATTGCTTGTTGTCCATTTGGTGCGAAATCTGACAGCAAAGGAAAGTTTTTGATAGCTAACGGCAGAAGTACAGACGCTGACGACTCTACAAAGCCGAAGACTCGGCAGGCCATTGCTTTTGATGGAAAATTAGAAAAGCTAGTTTACCAAACAAAAGAAGGGGACACGTCAAGCAAAATGAAGATACATGTTAACGGCGTAGTTGAACAGACTGTATTTTTAACCAATATTAACTCGAATTTTGGTGGAACAGAAGTTATCGACATCGATGTTGATGAGGGTGACTATGTTGAGATTGAGTATGATAATGGACAGAAACCCGGAGAATGTACCATGTATTTTATAGAAGACATATCATGATTGTTGGCATAGTGAAAATATCCGCTGTATTGACGGCACTTGAAGAGTTTAGAAATGCCCCCGACGAATCGGCGGCGGTAGCTAGTTTTTGTAATGACAACGTACCTCCGTTGAATACGTCTGACTACATGGGTGTTAATGCCGATGGCGTTGACTTGACTAGGTTGTGGGGTTGGGATTTTGCAGACTCAAACCCTCGGTTAAAGGAGATTACATATATTTTGAATACTCCGGCCCCGGTTGATTTGGATACCTACAAAACGGAGATAATCAACGACATCATTGATAAGAGGGGTTATCGGTTAGACAACCATTACGTATTGGCAGAATATCCGGCAGGCACGGGGAAGATGTTCGATTGTTCGGTGGAGGCGCAAGATAATTGGGATAAATTGAAAACCCTTTTTGATTTGGGCCACATTGCAGGGAATTTCCAGGTCAGTACTTTTGATCGGCGGGATGCCTATACGATAGTTGATTTGAACGATTTAAGCGGTTTGATTGCTTCGGTTTCCAGTTCGGTATTGGCCGAACGGACATTGGCAGAAAGTTACATATCGGGCGTGATCGGTGCAGCGGATGAAGATGCAGCAATGGCGGCGGCACAACCTTATTTTGATTTGTAGATGGGAAAACAGACCGTTGATATAGTTCGGGAATTGGTGGAGTCGTTGACCTTCACGTTTAATATTGACAGCATCGTGGACAATGGGGACGGCACGTATACTTTGAACGGGTGTAAAACCTACCAATTGCAAGCGATGCCTAATTGCACGATTGAAATCGGGGGGCTTCCGTATACGATTACAAATGTGGAGCATAACGAATCGATAACTATTACCGGGAATCCGATCCCAACAGTCAATAGCTTTACTGTACCGGCCCCGTTTTATTTTCATGGGACAGTAATCCAAACGAATCTAGAATTGTCGCAAATCGAATTTTTCGACCGGATTCCAATGGTTTACCTTCTGGAAGTATTAGAAGATAATTACAACAACAATTCGGAAATTCCATTGGATCGGGAATCGTCATTGAGATTATTTTTTCTGACGAATGCAGATTTTACAGATTGGAAAACTTCAGACCATTACAAAAATGCAGTTCTTCCGATGCGGAATTTGGCGGATAGTTTTATACATGCATTGAATGGAAATAAATTCATTGATAATTTTGATAATTACACGTTGATTAATCGGGTGAATTTTGGAGTATACACAACGGATAAAGGGTATACACAACAGATATTTAATGACAATTTAAGCGGGGTTGAAATGCAAGTAACATTACCCATCCTGCCGGAATTTAGATGCGACGAAAAATGTCCGTGTTGATAGCGTATTGAAAAGTGACGAAAATTCGTTAATTTTATAATGATTTTAAAATTTAACTAAAAACAAAAAAAAGATGGCAACAGCATGTACCTGTGATTCGCCCGTTGGAAACACGGGAGTAGTATCTTGTATCGATGAGATTAAAGATATTCGAGGCGGTTTCCTTTGGCAAATGACAAAATCGGACGGAACTCCGAACGAAATTGATTTATCTGCCCCAATCAATGCGGCGTTATTTACGGCGTTAATTAATGATCCAGACCCTTCGGCGCGGATTTATCCATTACCTGAATTGAAGAATTTCACCCCTACATTGGGTGAGCAGATCAACGAAACTTTCGAAGATGGCGACATCAAAAAAGTTCAGGACGGACAAGACTCTTTCGAAGTTATTACTAAGCAAGGCGTTCCGGCAATGGCCGAAGCGTACAACAAATTCGGATGTAAGGATGTCGGGATCATTCAATTTGATTCGACGGGAAAATTAGTTGGTGACATTTCCGAGGCCGGAAAACTTCGACCGATGCGATTCAGTTCCAATACGTTTACCACAAAATACCAGTACGCAACGGCCACAACAACGGCCCATTTGCAATTCAACTGGGTATGGCATAGAAATCTTTGTGTTGACCAGATTGGCTTCGTTAGTTCGTCCGATTTGAATGGCGTGGACGTCTTCGAACTGGAAGGATTGATAGACGCAATTGTTAGCGGAACACCTACACCATTGGCAACATCGGTCACGGTTTCACTTGTTACCAAGTACGGAAGCGCAGTTAGTCCGATCAAAGTGATGGGTGCAGATAATACGGCCGATTGGAGCGTGAATGAGATTTCACCAACTCCCGGAGCTATTGCCATAACATCGGTTGTCGAATCTCCTGACGGGACTTACGAAATTAGTTTTGCTTCGCAGACTTCCGGGGATGTTCTTTCGGTTGATCTTGTGAAGGATGGATACGAAATGACTCAATTCCAGGTCACAATACCATAATACGATGGCGGGCGAAACGATAAAGATTCTAAATGCTGATTTTTCAGCGGAGTACATTGCTAATATTAGCGAATCCGAATTTCTGGAAAAATACGCTCATAAGCTGAAAGGAGATCCGAACGAAGCGTTCAAAATTCTGAAAGCCAAAGCGAAAAAATTGGTGAAGAATACTGAAAAGCCGGAGCCAAAGAAAAAGAAAAAGCCAACCAAATCTGAAAAGAAAGGTTAGTGAATATGTGCAGAACAACAAGAAAGGCCATTCTATGAGTGGCCTTTTTTTTGTATTTTTGATTTATGGGTATTCAATCGTTACGGAATAGCCTGAAAGGGTTGATCGGTTTTCTCGAACAATCTGATCGAATCGTGAACCGAATATTAAGCCGGTCAGACGTTCAAAAATTTATAATTAGTATGAACGTTAACGACCAACTTTTTGACGAGGGGATCAACAGTCTCGGGGTAACGCTCGAATCTATAGGCGGTGAATATTCTGATTACACCAAACAAATAAAATCTTCAAAAGGTCAGCCAATTGATCGAGTCACGTTAAGAGATACAGGAGATTTTCACGCATCATTTAGAGTTCAATTAGGCCCGGAATCAATTGAAATCACGGCCAACACAATCAAGGACGGGACAGATTTACGAACCCAATGGAGCGATGAAATACTGGGATTGACGGATGAAAATTTGCAAAGATTAATCGATAAATTAAGGAATGAAATTGAGATCGTTGTTCGGAAAGAAATCCAAAAAAGATTCGCAGCCTAAATACTACGATTCTATTCACAATTTGCCGCAGTGGAATTTCAACAAGATTCACGAAACGCAAAATTTGACCTTCCTGGAAATCCGTGATCGGTATAATGAAAAGGATCGGATTGTAAATGTGAAGTTGTGGAAATTGTGGGAACAGATCAATGATGAATTGCATCTAACTTTCGGCGTGACGGATCAACAGGAAACGATTTTGGAATTGAAACGCCGCCGGGCTTTGTTGGTATGTGATCTAATCATTAATGATGACAGATCAAAGAAAACGTTTATCGAGATAAAGGATGCAGAATTGGCCCAGGAAATGACAGAAGGAGAACGGGCGAAATTCCATGAATCGGTAACGGCTATGGAAAAATACATGTCGTATAAAATCGAGCCAAAGGGCGTGACGGTGTACGATTATCAACGAATTTACAGGGACATTTTAAACAGTTCGAGCAATGGCAAATCCCATTAAAAAAAATGAAGTAATCGAAGATGGGTTATTCGACCCCACGATTAAGAGTGCGAAGGAATTGATTGCGGTATTGGATAAAGTTACCGCCGAAATGAAAGAACTTGCGAAGATCAGCAAGGAAACGATTAAGAATGCAGATTTCAAGGAGCCGGCCGGAGCGAAGAAAATTAACAAAGCCATCACGGAATTGTCGGCCGTGGAAAAGGAATATCAGAAAGCATTAAAACAGCGGGATCAATTACAGGCCAAAATGTTTGTTCAGGAGGGCAAGCTAGGGCGTGAGAATGAAAAGAACACGATTAGAGCGCGTGAAAGAAAAAAGGCTATAAAAGATCAAGCAAGGGAGGAACTTGGATTAACTTCGGCTTATGAAAAGCAATCAAGGAAGCTGAACGAACTTCGGAAGAAGTACAAAGATATGGCCCTAACACAAGGGACGAGCACAAGGGCGGCACGTAAACTACGAAAAGAAATTACCCAATTGGATGGTCGATTAAAAAGGGTTGATGCGTCCGTTGGTCAATTTCAAAGGAATGTCGGGAATTATACAAGTGCATTTCGTGGTCTTGGAAATGTTCTGGGTGCGGCCGGGTTGACGTTGGGAATTGCGGGATTCTTCAGGGTGATGCGAAACGGAATCGGAATCATTCGAGATTTCGAGCAGGCCAATGCGGATTTATCTGCTGTATTAGGGAAGAATAAGGATCAAATAACTGCATTGACAGAAGATGCGAAGCGATTGGGGGAATCCACAATTTTTACAGCCAGTCAGATTTCTGGGCTCCAAAAAGAATTCGCAAAGCTAGGATTCGAACAGGAAGATATTTTGAACGTTACGGAGGCCACGTTGCAATTGGCAGCGGCCACGGGTACGGATTTGGCACGGGCGGCAGAAGTTACAGGAAACACGATCAGGGCGTTCGGATTAGAGACTAGTGAAACGCAAAGGATTGTCGATGTGATGGCAAAATCATTCACTAAATCGGCACTGGATATGGAGCGATTCGCAACGGCGATGGGAACTGTTGCACCGGTGGCAAAAAGTGCGGGATTATCTGTTGAAAGAACCACGGCGCTATTGGGTACGCTAGTAAGTGCGGGGGTTGATGCAAGCACGGCGGGAACGGGATTGAGGAATGTATTCTTAGAACTATCAAAGCAAGGTATCTCATTCGAAGAAGCGATGGGAGCGATTCAGGAGGCAACGGATAAAAATGCGGTTGCTCTTGAATTGTTCGGAAAACGTGGAGCAACGGTCGGTACAATATTGGCAGAAAATACGGTCAAAACCAACGAACTAAACGACGCGTTGTTGGAGGCAAATGGCACGACTAAAGAAATGGCCGAAAAGCAGTTGGATACTTTGGCCGGACAGTTACAATTATTGAAGTCAGCGTGGGAAGGTTTTATAATTCGATTAAGTGAAGGAACCGGAGCGTTGGGAGGGTTGAAAAATCTAATTGGTTTCGTTGCTCGAAATCTTGAATCAATTATAAAAGTGGTTGTACGGGGTGCGGCGGTCTGGGGTGCGTATCGATTGGCTTTGTTGCTTGTGAATAAAGAAACCGGAAAGCTAAAAAGTTTCGGAATAATTACTTTCTTAAAAAATATGCTCAAGGGCGTTGTTGGTTTAACTACCGGCGTAAAAGGGGCAGCGGGTGGAATCCGTACAATGAGTACAGCAATTAAATCGATTCCGTTTGTTGGATGGATTGCAGGACTGACGGCGGTGATTCCATTAATCGGTGATTTAATAAAAGGTACAACAAGGGCGGCAATCCAACAAGAAAGGTTTAATCGAGCGCAGGAAGTAGCAATCGAGAATACAAAGGAATTAACAGAAGCAACGGACAGCGCGATTGATGCGAGAATAAAATTAGAAAAGAAATCATTGGCGTTACGACTCAAAGTAGCGAAAACAGAAGAAGCGCAGACAATTGCTAGAAAAAGAACGGCGGTATCGCTTAGGAACTTTGCGAGCAGTGAATTAAGAAAGCTCGAAGAAGAATCTTCAAAGCTTACTAGTGAGTCAAGAAGAATATTATTGGAGAAGGAATTAGGAGGTGTAAACAGTAAGGAAGGTAAAAAAAGAAGAAGGGAAATCACGTTCGAATTGACTGCATTAAACGAAAAGATAGCGGAATTGACTGCATTCCGTGACAATGCCGAAAAGAAATCCCTTGAATTATTCGAATCCATACAGCAATCGAAAGGGGCGCAAGTAATTGAGACGAATGAAGAAATAAAAAAATCGGAAACGAATACCAAAAAAGAAGAATTAACCCGATTGCAGGAATTGAAGAAGGAACTTAAAGAAGTTCAGAAGGCACGGGAAAAAGCGTTAACAACTCCGGAGGCCCAGGAAAGCAGGGAATTCCAGATTCAGACGAAAAGAAGTGAAGCGTTAAAAGAAGAAATCGGATTTCTCGAGGCGATTTTGGATCTTGAATTGAAAAATTTAGACGCAAAAGAAGATGAAATAACTGTTGATGAAAAAGGAATTATCACGCTGAAGAAAAAAGGTCAAGAACTTGCAGGAATTGAATCGCATAGACAAGCGGCAGAAGAGGCAGAACAGGAAGCACTATTGGCCGAACAACGTCAGGAAAATATAGCAAAGCAGATTGAAGGAATTAAAAGCGTTACGGATGTAATTGCAGAAGAAGCGCAAAGGAGATTGCAGATACAACAACAGGCCATTGATGAAGAATTAGGATTGGCCCGGCAGCGTTCTGATGGGTTGAGGCGGTTGGCTGAAAGGGGCCAATTGGAAGCCGGGCAATCGTTAGCGGTTGAAGAAAAAAGGATTGCGGAATTGGAGCGTAAAAAAATAAAGGCCAAACAAAGGGAACAGAGAATCGAAGCAACGGTGGCCGGGTTTAAATTGCTGTCTGATAAAATCGACAATAATGAGGAAAGACCGGCGGCGGAAACCATTCGAGATATACTCCAATTGTCGGCCGTATTGTCTGGATTGCCTTCGTTTTATGAGGGTACGGAGAATGTTGGGGCATCGCTTGGAAATCCACATTTGAACACGTCACGGGATCAATACGTGGTTCGGGTTGATAAAAATGAAAGGATTGTTGACCCGGCAAACAATCAAAAAATCGGATCACTTTCGAACGATGAATTGGCATCGGCTGCAGAAATGTATTCAATGGGTATAAATTCAGATTCATATAAATATCACCAAATGCCGAACGCATTGATTGAGCATTCATATATGACCAATGCCCAGATATTGAAGAAGTTCGACCAATTGAGTGAAACGGTGGAAAGGTCTAACGAACAGATTGCACGGGCCATTGATGAAAAGCCGGTTCACTTTTTCCAGTACGATCAGGTTCAAAATGCCGTGATTGAAGGCGTGAAAAGGAGCAATAAAACGGAGCAAACGCATAGGAAAATGAGTTGGTAAAATGGCGGTACTATCATTTAAAATAAACGGAACCCAGATTAACCCACCATTGGACTGGGAAAAAACGCAAATTGTTGCAACGTTTGATTATGAAAATAATCAGGCTTCCATTAGTACTTCTGAAATCGTATTCGTGAATGAAGCGGCGGTGTTTCTTCGGGATTACATTGCGGGAGGAATTACGGGGGTTACTCCTGGGATATTCGAAGGGCCAACGTTGACGGTGGACATTCAAGACCCGGGACTTCCTGCACCAACTCAATACGATTTTGTGATTGATACGGCCGATGAATCCTTTGAAATAATTGATCCAACCCGGGTGAAAGCGCGGTTGAAGAAAATTCAGGGGGTTCAGCCGTTTCAAGATAGGGCCAACGGAACTACCTTTTTGTTGTTGTTGGATAAAGGAGCAATTCAACCATCGGATTTTGCGTCTATTCCATATTTGACAGAAAGGGAACCGAACGGAATTGATGTTGCATTGTTGACCACTACCACGATATTATTGGCCATTCAATTAGCGAATGAAGTTAGGGTATTGGCTACGAATATCGCCAATGTGATCGCATCGGTCGGGGGTGGAGCAACAGGAGGAATCGCGGGGGCAGTTCAGGCGATTGCCATTGCCATAATTCAGGCCATCTACGTCACCCTTTTAACCATTCAATTAGTCAAACTGGTAAAAGATATGATTGCCCTTCTGATCAGTCCAGTGAAATTCCATAAAGGGATGCACGTTAAAACGATGATCGAGAAAGGGTGCAATTATTTGGGCTATCAATACAACACGGATATTGCGGTTCTAGATGATCTTTATTATCTGCCTGCAAAATCGGATATTGATTTGGACGGATTGATCGAACAAATTTTGGCTAGTTTCCAGGTTAATCAACCGGGCGTAGGTATTCCGGCAGAAAGGGATTCGATATACACGTTAGGAGATTTAATGACGATGTGCAATCGGGACTTGTTTAACGCCCGTACAGCGATTAAAAATTACTTTGTTGAACATCACGCTCTTAATTCTAATTGGTGGCAACAGCTGTCATCCTATCAAATGCCTGACACGTTGCGGGAGTCCGTTAAATACAACGCATCGGAATTGACATCGAATAAGCTGATTAAATTTCAGGTAGATGTGAATGATTTTCATACGGTGCAGAATTACAAAGGGACGGCGTTCGAAGTGATTACGGAACAGAATTCGGCCAATGATGTGAAGAATCTACTTTTCAAAGGGTTGGAAGTTTCGGAGATTGGCGCAGCCCTGGGAAATAGAAAGGATAAATTAAATCTGGTTGAGAAAACATTGAAAGCATTGGCCGAGGTAGCGGATACGATTATTGGATTTTTTGGAGGAAATGCAGGATTAGCGCAATTGATTTTGAACAGAATCGGAATGTTGGTCATGGAACGGGACATGGTGCATGTCGGAAAGTTGATGAGGTTAAATGCACAATTCAAATTGGCTTCGAATCATCGGGATAATTTCAGTGCGAAATATTTGTGGAATAATTACCACAATGAAAAAAGTTTTGTATTGAATAATTACGGCAATCAATACCAAGTATTTGACGGTGAAAGAATTATTTTCGGATATACTCAATTCTTGCAACTGGTCAATAATAACTACCTTACGACAACGAACGGCGATTCGGGAAAAATCACGAAATTTGTATGGAACATTGAAGAAGATACTGCAATTGCAGATTTTCGTGTAAAAAAGATATTCACAACTAATTTAAACGAACGATACATTGAACCATGATGAACTTTAAAAGCATAGAAGAAACGACGAAAGATTTGGAGAAAATCGGAAATATATTAACTAAGCGATTCGATTCATTGGTTTCGCAGGCAAAATCAGAATTGGAAAACATTCCTGAAGATAAAAAGGAGCAATTCAAAACGATTATGGCAGAAGTGGAAAAAGCGTCAAAAGATCAGGACGTTGCAAAATTAACAGAATTACAAAACCAATTGCATGGACTCATTCGTTAGCCTTCGGGAATTTAGATCGGAAATGAAAAACGGGTTGACCTTTTCGGTTAATCCTACGGATTTCTCACAAAACCTAATCGGATCGGTTCAGGATCGGATTCAGGCAACGACTAGGGTTCGAGTGATATGGACGGCCACGGCATCATTGGCTGATATTATAACGATCAACGGGAATACGTTAAGCAGGCAAAGCGGGTCATTTTTAGATGATGGTTTTGCCCTGGGGGATACGATTGATGTAAAAGAATTGTTGATTTTCAAGGCATCGGATCGGGTGATACTTTCGATTACGGATACTGTCATTATTTTTGACGGGCCGGCCGAACCGCTTGATTTTTCCCAAAATTATTTGGTATTCGGTAAAACGGCAAAACACGGTTTCAAATTCAGGTACGGATTAATTGAGAATGCGGAATCGCCTAATTACCTTTCGAAGATTGATAATTCAATTCAGGAATTTTATGCGGATGGCGTTGGAGCGGGGCCAATCGGATCAAGATCCACTGCGGTCGTTCCTTGTCAGGTTAATAATCAATTCAAATCGTGGCAAAATGGGGGTTGTACGGTTCAATTTATACAGGAGGGATACGATACCCCGGTGGCGGCCAATGCTTCGTATTATTATCAGGAATACGAGATTGTTCATACGTTCGACATGTTGCCATATTTTAGAGATGGCGAAATTCCTGCATTAATCAACGGGAATCCTCCGGCTGATTTATTTGCGTCTGGAAAATCTTTAAAATACGCTATGCAATCCGATCATTTAAGCGTATTATCAAATCCTAACGGAGTAACAAC
>SPKZ01002493.1_pt1 | contig 10682 bp, 8 predicted proteins | sample 2456571 | NCBI WGS metagenome assembly SPKZ01 (sample SAMN11192286, study PRJNA482655) | marine metagenome | biome: ENVO:00000447; feature: ENVO:00000244|ENVO:00000211|ENVO:00000569|ENVO:00002023; material: ENVO:00002151; isolation source: ocean water from marine abyssalpelagic zone ...
ATTACGGGTGCTTTAAATGAAAAAGTACTAAGAGAACATATTGATATTAATAAAACACTGTATTTAGTTGATAAATCTCAAATGGAAACTATTTTGGCAGAAAAAACAAAAGTAGGGGATTTGATTTTATTTGCAAATGATGCTCCTAATTTTATATAAGTACTAAGGATAAAGAATGGATAATATTTATGCGCCTTGGCGATACAATTATATAAGTGAAGATAAAATAGAAGGTTGCGTTTTTTGTCATATTTCAAACAATAAAGAAGATGAAAAACTGCAAGTACTTTTTCATGATTCTTTGTGTTATGTGGTTATGAATAAATTTCCTTACTCCCCTGGACATATTATGATAATTCCCCATCATCATACGTCTAATATTGAAGACTTAAGCGATGAAATATGGACTACAATGTCTTTACGTGTTAAACAAGGCGTAAAGATGCTAAAAGAAGTTATGCCAGCCCCTGGGGTTAATATTGGAATGAATCTAGGCAAAGCTGCAGGAGCTGGTATTGAGCAACATGTTCATTATCATTTATTACCAAGATGGAATGGGGATACAAATTTTATTACGACTATTGCAAATACAAGAGCTTATCCCGCAGATTTTGAAGCTATTTTTCAAAAACTAAAAGAACAAGCGGTTAAATATTTCATCTAAAATGAGTTTTGATAAAAACTACTTAAAAGAACTTGTTTTAAATGATAAAAATTTTACTAAGATTTTAAAAGAAGCCAGTACTGTTAATTTGATTTATTTGTCTTTTAATCCAACACTTACAAAAAAAATGATTAATACTTTATTTGAAAAGAATATTGAAAATATTAATGGAAATTTATTAAAAAACTCATTGTGTGAAGAATCAAAGATAAGAGAGTTTTTATCTTTAAAAGACAAAATCTATAATATTTGCATAGCTCACAATAAAGCCTTAAATAAATCTCTTTATGAAGAATTATTTATTCTAAATGATTATGATGTTAATATTTCTTTGTTTTTTAATACCAGTATTCCTAAAGATTTGAAATTATTATTACATTCTAAACTTAAACTTGATATTTCTTAGCGTACATAAATCCAACTAACCCACCATTTTATCCCTTCTTTAATTCTCTTTATCTTTTTTTTTGCTCTTAATATCTGCTTACTGTAAATTTACAAATTTATTCGTATTAGTACCATTTGAATACCCTTCTTCTATATCATCAAAGTATAAAAATAGTTTGTTAATTAAATTTTCAATCTTTTTTGATATCTGTCTACTATAAAAGGAATAAAATGGAATGTGTAAGAATAGAAAACTATATTAACGGTGAATTTGTAAATAGTTCATTAAATACTATGGATGTAAAAAGTCCAAGTGATGGGTCAACTATTGCAAGTGTTGTTTTAAGTACAAAAAATGAAGTAGAACAAGCGGTACAAGCTGCAAAAATTGCGCAAAAAGATTGGAAAAAATTAAGTTATAAACAACGTGCAAAATTCTTTTTTAAATATTTGGTTTTATTAGAAGAAAACAGAGAAAAAATGGCTCTTTGCATTCAAAAAGAAAATGGAAAAAGTATTCTAGATGCAAATGCAGAAGTTGATAAAGCCATTGAATTATGTGAGTTTGCTTGTTCTATTGCACAAGATGATGTTCATGCTATTTCTGAAGTAAGTACTGGAATTACCTGTAGTGAACAAAGACGACCTTTAGGTATAGTTTCTTCTATTTCTCCTTTTAATTTCCCTATTATGGTACCTCATTGGACTGTTTTAAATGCAATAATGATGGGAAATGCAATGATTTTAAAACCCTCTGAAATGACGCCTATTAGTGCTCAACATATGGCAAGACTGTTTAAAGAAGCAGGTTTTCCAGATGGAATATTTTCTGTTATTAATGGTGGGAAAGATGCAGTTGAAGCTATTTGTGATCATGAAGATATCAAAGCTTTATCTTTTGTAGGTTCAACTCCTGTTGCAAAAATAGTGTATAAAAGATCTACTTCAAATTTAAAAAGAGCGCTTTGTTTAGGCGGAGCTAAAAACTTCTTAATTCTTACTCCTGATGCAGAACCTAAAATGGCGGTTAGTGATATTATTGCGTCTTTTTCTGGAATGAATGGTCAGAGATGTATGGCAGCATCTGTTTTAGTTGCTGTTGGAAATTGTGATCATATTATTTCACAAGTAGTAGATGCAGTTAAAGAAATTTCGAATGACGAAAATTTAGCACCTGTTATTTCGAATGCTGCTGTAACAAACTTAAATACGTATATGGAAAAAGCACAAAAGAACGGGGCAAAAATTTTAGTAGATGGAAGCCAGTACAAAACAAATAAAAAAGGCTATTACACAGCACCTTCTATTATTGATTATAGAGAAGGTGGAACAATGGAAAAAGAAGAAGTTTTTGGTGCTGTTTTAGAAATCAAAGGCGCTTCAAGTTTAGAAGAAGCCTTAAGAGAACAAAATGATTCTCCTTATGGAAATGGTACTTCTATTTTTACTCAAAGTGGAAGAGTAAGTGAAGATGCGGTAAGAGAATTAGAAGCAGGAATGATTGGGGTTAATATTGGAATTCCAGTTCCAAGAGAGCCTTTTTCTTTTGGAGGAATTAAAGATTCTAAATTTGGATATGGAGATATCACAGGAAAACAATCTCTTAATTTTTGGAGTGATTTGATTAAAGTAACTACAAAATATTCAGGTGAAAACAAAATAGATTGGATGAGCTAAAATATTATTTTTTAATATTTAACTTTTTAATAAGTAGCTAGATTGACTTTAAATTAAGTATAAGAAAGGACATTATGGATTCTTCATATGTAGTATTTGAAAACGTAAAAAAGAGTTATGACAATAAAAATTTTGTTGTAAAGGATTTTAACCTTAACGTTAAAAAAGGCGAGTTTTTGACAATGTTAGGCCCATCAGGAAGTGGTAAAACAACTTGTTTGATGATGCTAGCTGGTTTTGAAGGCGTAACAAGTGGTGAAATTTATTTAAATGGAAAAGCAATAAAAGACATAGCACCACATAAAAGAAATATAGGCGTAGTTTTCCAAAATTATGCACTTTTCCCCCATATGACTATTGCTGAAAATTTGGCTTATCCTTTAAAGGTGAGAAAATTACCTAAGGCTGTTATTAAAGAAAAAGTTGATTATTATTTAAATCTTGTTGAATTAGAAGATTTTAAAGACAGATTTCCTTCCCAATTATCAGGAGGGCAAAAACAAAGAGTGGCACTTTCTAGGGTACTAATATATGAACCGGAAATTATTCTTATGGATGAACCTTTAGGTGCTTTGGATAAAAAACTAAGAGAACAAATGCAGTATGAAATTAAACGACTTCATGCAAAACTTGGTTTTACTGTTGTTTATATTACTCATGATCAAACAGAAGCCCTTACAATGTCTGACCGTATTGTTGTTTTTAATGATGGAATAGTGCAACAAATTGATGCGCCAATGAAGTTATATGAAGAACCAGCTAATTCTTTTGTAGCCAATTTTATGGGTGAAAATAACAAAATTACGGGCATAGCCCAAGACAAATGGCTTAATGACGAAAATATCATTAATGTGAAAACACCTTTTGGAATTGTAAAAGCTTTTAATGTTTTAAATCACAAAGAAGACGCGCCTGTTCTTTTATCAATTAGGCCAGAAAAGATTCTTTTAGATCCTTCCCCTGCGTTAGGTGTGAAAAACAATTTTAAAGCACTTATTGTAGATTTACTTTACATAGGAGATCATATTAGAGTTATTTTGCATATAGAAAATGATACACAAGACATTATTGTGAGACATGCAGTATCCCTTGATTCCAAAATCTACACCAAAGGTGAAACAGTCATGATTGGATGGCACCGACAAGATTGTCGGGCTTTAGATGTTTTGGATTAAATCAGTATAAGGAGTTTTAGAAAACAAGTACGTTTTAGGTTTGCAAATATGCATCAATTTAAATTATTAAAGGAAATACGATGAAAAGAATTATTTTAAGTATGTCACTAGTAGCAGTTGCTTCTTTAGCAGCACAAAGTTTAACAGTAATTTCATGGGGAGGAGATTATGGTAAAGCGCAAATGAAACATGCTATTACTCCTTTTGTTGCAAAAACAGGAGTTAAGGTTTTATTTGATGACTACAAAGGTGGAACAGCAGAAATAAAAGCACAAGTAGATTCTAAAAATGTTAAATGGGATGTAGTAGATATAGAATATATTGATTTAGAAAAAGCGTGTAGTGAAAATATGCTAGAAAGATTAGATACGTCATTTTTGCCAAAAGGTGAGAATGGGATGTCTGCTAAAAAAGATTTTTATCCTGCTGCACTAGCTAGTGAATGTGCTATTGGTAATATATATTGGTCAACTGTATTTGCATACAGTAAAAAACATATTGGTGCGAATAAACCTTCAAGCATTCAAGATTTTTTCGATCTAAAAAAGTTTCCTGGAAAAAGAGCAATGAGAAAAAGAGCTCAAATCAATTTAGAATGGGCATTAATTGCTGATGGTGTATCTAAAAGTAAAGTATACGAAGTATTAGAAACAGAAGCAGGACAAAAACGAGCTTTCAAAAAACTAGACACAATTAAAGAAAATATTATTTGGTTTGATTCATGGTCACAAGCTCCACAGTTGTTAAATGATGGTTCTGCTATTATGGCGCAATCTGCAAATGGAAGAATGACTGAATTTGAAATCGTTTGGGATGCTCAAGCTTTTGATTTAGATGGTTGGGCTATTGTAAAAGGTTCTAAAAACATTGAGTTAGCTAAAAAATTTATTGCTTTTGCAACGTCTACTAAAGCACTTGCTGGAATGCAAGATGTAAATTATGGACCTACTAGAGCTTCTTCATCTGCTTATATTCCAGAATCAAAACGAAATAAACTTCCTTCTGCTCACTTAGATGAAGGTTTTAAAGTTGACGGTATATTCTGGTCAGATTATGCAACAGAATTAAACGAAAAATATAACTCTTGGTTATTAAGATAAGAGTTAAATTCAATCTTGGAGTGAAAAAATGAACAATAATAAAAATTTTTTCAAAGCACAAGAAAGATTAGCAAAAATAAAGGCCTTCCTTTTGGTCACGCCTTTATTATTGTTTGTTTTGGTGTTCTTTGTTACCCCTATTTTATTAATACTTGTAAAAGCTGTCTATAACCCAAAGGTTAATACTTTAATCCCCCAAACGGTTATGGTTATTAAACAATATGATTATAAAAATGTCTTTCCTAAAGAAGAAGTAATAAAAGTGTTTTTAACAGAACTTCAAGTTTTATCAAAAAACAGAACAAGTGGAATTTTAGCTGAAGAGTTAAACCGACAAGTTTCTGGTTTTGGAAGTACTATTAAAAAAACTGCTAGAAAAATTAGAAAAGAAGATATAAATGCTATTTCTAATTATAAAGAATACCTTTTAAAAATTACAAAAAAATGGGATAATCCAAAGTTTTGGATTGCAATTCAGAGAAGTTATAGTAGTTTTACTTTCTCTAATATTTTAGCCGCTGTTGATCTTGAATATGATATGGATGGTAATATTGTACAAAAAGATGAATCGCAAAGAATATATTTTCCTATTTTAATAAAAACACTTTATATGGCTATATTGATTACATTTTTTACAATAATTTTAGCTTATCCTACGGCTTATTTTTTATCTACCTTGTCAAAAAGTAAAGCAAACTTATTAATGATATTTGTACTCTTGCCTTTTTGGACATCACTTTTAGTACGTATTGTTTCTTGGATTACTTTATTACAAGAATATGGTGTTGTAAATGAGTTGTTATTGTATTTAAATATTATAGATAAACCTCTAGACATTGTTTTTAACCAGTTTGCAACCATTATTACAATGACACATATACTCTTGCCTTTTATGGTCTTGCCTTTATATGGTTCAATGCGAGCTATGGATATTACTTATGTAAAAGCGTCTGCTTCTTTAGGTGCAAATCCTTTTATGACTTTTTTCAAGATATATTTCCCACTTACTCTATCAGGGCTCAGCGCTGGTGCTGTTTTGGTATTTATTATCTCTATTGGTTATTACATTACGCCTGCACTAATAGGTGGCGTTGATGGACAAATGATTAGTAACTTGGTGGAGTTTCATATGAGAACATCAAATAACTGGGAATTGGCTTCTGCCATTGGTGGAATACTTTTATTTATTACATTAGCATTGTATGCAATCTATAACAGGTTGGTCGGTGTTGATAATATGAAATTAGGATAATAGCATGATGTATACATTAGAAAAACTATTTTATAAAAACTTTCATCATTTGATGAAGTTTTTTGCTTATGGGGTATTTTTATTTTTAATGCTTCCTATTTTAATACTTGTTCCTTTGTCCTTTAACGCGGGTTCTTTTTTTACTTTTACTGAAGAAATGTTACGTCTAGATCCTGCTGGATATTCGCTTCGTTGGTATGAAGCATTTTTTGCAGATCCTAAGTGGATGCTTGCTATTAAGAACTCTTTTATAATTGCAATTAGCAGTAGTCTTATTGCTGTTGTTTTAGGAACAGTAGCTTCTATTGGTTTAAATTCAGACAAAATGCCTTTTAGGTCTTTTATGATGGTAATACTTATTTCACCTATGATTATTCCTTTGATTATCTTGGCTGCTGGTATGTATTTCTTTTATTCATATATTGGCTTGTCTGGTTCATATACGGGTCTTATTATTGCTCATGCGATTTTAGGAGTTCCTTTTGTTGTTATTAATGTTTTATCCTCTTTAAATGCTTATGATTTAAATTTATCAAAAGCATCCACCAGTCTTGGTGCATCTAGAGTGTATACATTTTTTCATGTTATGTTTCCTTTGATTAAACCAGGGATTATATCAGGATGGCTTTTTGCTTTTATTACTTCTTTTGATGAAGTAATTATTATTATTTTCCTAGCAGGACCTGAGCAAAGAACAATCCCAAGGCAGATGTTTTCGGGATTAAGAGAACAAATTAGTCCTACCATATTAGCAGCGTCTACTTTGTTATTACTTTTATCTGTTGTGCTTCTTGTTAGCATACAGTATTTACAAAAAAAGAGTAATGAACAAAGAGGCATAGAATAAATTTAAAAATAAAAAATAGAATTAAAACTTAAAGGATAAATATGAGCAACATTAAAAATATGACTACACTTTGGAAACCTTTTACACCAAACAGAGAGTTTAATAAAAACCCAAGAATATTCACTTCTTCTGATGGAATGTATTATACAAGCGATAAAAATGAAAACGTTTTAGATGCTGTGTCTGGTTTATGGTGTTGTAATTTAGGAAATAACTATAAAAGCATTGTAAGTGCGATTAAAGACCAAAGTGAGATAATGTATTATTCTCCTGCTTTTCAAGTGGCACATCCACTGGAATATGAGCTTGCAAATGAGCTAATAAGTATAGCTCCCAAACACATCAAACACGTGTTTTTTGCAAATTCTGGTTCAGAAGCTGTAGAAAGTGCATTAAAAATGGCACTTGCTTATCAAAAAGCTATTGGGCAAGGTACACGAACCTTAGTTATTGGGCGCGAGAGTGCATATCATGGGGTTAATTTTGGTGGAATTTCAGTAGGTGGTTTGGTTAATAATAAAAGACAATATAATAATTTGATTAAAACCTTTCATATGCCGTGTATTTTAGATATTGAGAAAAACGCTTTTACAAAAGGAATGCCAAAACATGGGGCTATTAAAGCAGAAACTTTATTATCCCTTATTAATACTCATGGAGCAGAAAATATTGCAGCTGTAATAGTTGAGCCCGTAGCTGGATCAGCTGGGGTTCATATTCCTCCTGTTGGTTATTTAGAAAGGATTTCACAAATTTGTAAAGAAAATGGAATATTACTTATTTTTGACGAGGTAATTACAGGTTTTGGTCGTTTAGGTACTCCTTTTGCGGCCGATAAATTTGGAATAGAACCGGATATGATTACGTGTGCAAAAGGTCTTACTAATGGAGCTTCTCCTATGGGTGCAGTGTTAGCTAGTTCACAAGTGTATGATGGAATTGTTAATAACAGTAAAACACCTATAGAGTTTTTTCATGGGTATACCTACTCAGGACATCCCTTATCGTGTGCTGCTGGAATTGCCACTATTAAAGCTTATAAAGAAGAAAAATTCTTTGAAAAAGTAGCAGGAATGGAAGAATTTTGGCAAGAAGAGTTGCACTCTTTAAAAGATTGTTCGAATGTTATTGATATAAGAAATCTGGGCTTAGTAGGTGCGGTACAATTGTCCTCAAATACAAAAGGTCCTGGAATAAGAGGAAATGATATTTATTTAGAATGTTTTAAGAATAATCTTCTTGTACGAGCAACAGGAGATATTATTGCTTTATCACCTGCTTATATTGTGAGCAAAGATGAAATAAAACAAATTGTATCAATACTAAGAGATGCCATTAATAAAGTGGCATAAAAATAATACATCCGTGCAGGTGGGTTTTACGTTCCTTACCTGCACCCATGTTTTTTAATTTTTATTAATAGGAATATAAATAGAAAACTCCACTCCATTTTTTATATTTTGTACACTTAATTTTCCATGCATATTTTGTTCAATAATCATTTTACTCATATATAAACCTAGGCCTGTCCCATTATAACTCTCTTTAGTGCTAAAATAGGGTTCAAATATTCTATCAAGAATCTCTTCTTCAATGCCACCTGCATTATCGCTTATAAAAATTTGCACACTGTTATCTTTTATTTTTGTGTTGATATTAATGTTTGGCTTATTAATTTTTGTTTCAAGAAAAGCATCTTTTGAGTTCGTTATTATGTTTAATAATACTTGTGAGAGTTCACTCTCAAAACCATATATTAATATATCTTGGGAATCTGTATTATTTATTTTAATACTGTTACTTTTAAAACTGTCATCAATTAGAAAAATGGTTTGTTTAATGGCTGTTTGTATTGAAAATTCTACTTTTTCTTTATTGGGTTGAAAAAAGTTTCTAAAATCATCAATTGTTTTTGACATTTTACCAGTAAGGGCATTACTTAATAAGAGTTGTTTGTCCAAATATTCTTTATTCAATTTATTCAAAGAATACCTCAAATGAACATTTTGAAACAGCGTGCTCAAAGCACTTAATGGCTGTCTCCATTGATGAGCAATCATGCTAATCATTTCTCCCATTTCTGCTAATTTTGACTGTTGGATAAGAAGTTGTTCTTGTTTTTTTCTAGTATTAATCTCTTCTTTGATTCTTGCATCCAGAGTATTATTCAAGTCTTCAAGTTCTAAGGTTTTTAATTTTAGTTTTTTATTGCTGAGCTTTAATTCTTTGGTTCTTAACTCAACTTTTCGTTCCAAGGTATTATTAAGAACTTCAATTTCTTCTTTTACTTTTGTTAATTTATTAATATATTTTCTTTGCATAATATAGGTATAGGTAATCAGCAACCAAATAAAAACAAAAAAAGCAAGGATTTTCCAAAAGAGCTTATAATCAAAACCTTGTTCATATTTAATTGAGACCCAATTATTTATAATTTTTTGTCTGGTTTCATCACTAATAGAATCAATTACTTTTTCAAAGATATTAAACAGTATTAGATCATCATTTCTAACCCCTATTGATAACTTCCAGCTCTCATCAAATTTGCCTGATATCTGTAAACTTCCAAAAAAATCTTTTTGAAAAGCATAAGCCACGTTAAGGTGGGTAGATACTTGTCCAAAAAGTTCTCCTTTTTCAACTTTTTGCAAACCTGTATGTAAATGCTCTACATCAACAATATTCATTTCTGGGTATAAACGTCTTAATTTTTCATTGTAAGCAAAATCTTTTTGAACTCCAATTTTTTTATGTTTTAATGCTCTTAAATCACTGATAAACGTTATATTCTTTTTAGTAACTAAAACCAAAGGTGCGGTAATATAAGCTTTTGTAAAGTTCATATATTCTTGTCGGTTTTTTGTAACCATAGCTAAAGAAAGAATATCACAGGTTTTATTTTTCATATATTCTAAAGATTGTGTCCAGTTTTTTGTTTCAATGAGTTTTATAGGTATACCAATTCTTTTTTCAAAAATCTTCATATAATCAGCCACCATTCCAATATGCTTGTGATTAAGTATTTTTTCATAAGGCATCCAATCTGGATCGGCACACATATTTATACGTTTCTTGTTTTGTAAGTGTAATAACTCTTTATTATTAAGCTTCAAAGGTAAATTGGCTAAATCTCTTAAAAACCATTTATCAAAAAGTTCTTTTTTCTCTTTTACAGTAAGGGAGTTAAGACCTTTTTCCAAAATTGTGTGCAAGATTGGGTTGTTTTTATTGGTAAAAAAATATAAGTTTGAAGGTTCAAAAATAATCAAAGGCATGGCTTTTAATCCAATAATAAGATTGTCTTCTAAGTAGGTTTGAATAATAATGGGAGAGGCCATAATAGCATTTACTTTTCCTTCCAAAAGAAGTTGTACCGAATCTTGCATATTTTTTGTTTGAATGATCTTAAAAGATGTATTGTTACTGTTTTTTTTAAGAATTTTACCTTCTTCTTGTATTATGGCTACTTTTTTATCTTTTAGATCATCAATTGATTGAATGTCATTTTCTTCTTTTTTTACAAAAAGAATCTTTTTTATTTGTAAAAGTGGGGAAGAATATAAACCAAAACTACTTTTTA
>SPKZ01015821.1_pt1 | contig 10682 bp, 9 predicted proteins | sample 2456571 | NCBI WGS metagenome assembly SPKZ01 (sample SAMN11192286, study PRJNA482655) | marine metagenome | biome: ENVO:00000447; feature: ENVO:00000244|ENVO:00000211|ENVO:00000569|ENVO:00002023; material: ENVO:00002151; isolation source: ocean water from marine abyssalpelagic zone ...
AATTTTGACTACCAATAACACCATCGATAATGCCGGTATTAATTTCCCCATCATTATCAGTATTATTGTAAGGGTCGGTTGCGCTATTTGTATAAATAACCTCATCGTTGTTAGCCACCAACTGCAGGCTAATGTTTAAATCACGTTCATAAACGTCGTTAATACGATTAAGCATGGTCGTTATTGCGGCTAGGCCATTTTCCTTGCTGCCACCGTGATACTGCGTAAATTCAGCATTAGCGGCTATTGCTATGCGATAAGTTATTCGTTGGTCACTCAATTGTTTTTTTGCACCACGCGCATATTTTTTTAATATAGGCTGTTGCAAACGCAATTTTGGCGATTGTCGCAAGGAGCTTTTACTACTGTCTAGCGCAACAGCGTCGCGTTTATAATAACTGATGTAATGATCTGTTTTTTTACGATAAATAGGATCAATAAATACAGTGTCTTCAGCCAAATTAAATACACCATGAAAACCTTGTGGCGTGATATCAAATCGCCCACGATTGCTCACCTTATCAATTTGATAACCAGTAAAGGTTTTAATCATTGGATAACGCTGCGCTAATTCATCGGCCATGATAGACGATGGCACTAATCTAAAGTCAGCGTAAGAGCCGTTGGGTAGTGGCAAACTAATGACGACTGACTGATCGGCATTAACCAAGGTTTCATTTAATGAAGCTATATTAGCCCTGATCTTAAACCCCGCATTAGCGCGTAAGAAAACGGCCTTGTTATTATCTATCGGTGCCAATACCTGTTGCCATTCGTTAAAACGACTTTGTTGCTCTGCAATCGCTTGCCAACTGAAAACGCAGCACAAACCTGCCGTTGCAAATGATAATAAACGCTTCATCCAATACCCTTGATATGTAAATTTTATGTTAATAAAAGAAATAACCTTATCACAAGCAATAGCGATAGCGATTACTTTAATAAAATATCCATGCTACTTGGAAATGCGTAATTTCAGCGGGAATTTAAATGACCCTAAATGTTGCAAGAGACTAAGCATTTGTTGCAGGTAATGTTTATTCTCGACAATATGCTCCTGCATTGTCCTAATATCTCACATCCATGCGAGAACCTTAGCAAAACAAATAACGCGGTAGTTGGCCATTTAAAACCCGCCCGTTGGGAGTTTCTCAGGTAAGTAATCACGGCGTTACATAAGTTTGAAAGGCAATAAGCATTCCTAAAATGATGTGCCTTGTGCTAACTCACCTGAGAAGCTCTGAAACCTGCATTTTCAAGTAGCATGGGTATAACTATTTAATTGAACCTCACATTGCGTTACCGACATCTTCTTTAAATAAGCGATCAAATTATCTAAACGCCAGGTGCGCAATTCATCAGCTCGGCCATGGCGAATCACGTAAGCAATTTGTTGTTGCGGGTTAATGCCAACCAACGAAAACTTTAACTGTGAGTTTTCGCTCTCCTGCGCAATAAATTTTGTGATAGACTGTGTTTCTACCAAACGATAAAACTCCCCTTCTTTAACCCTATAAAAAACTACAGCCATACATTCCACCAATATGTAAGTTACATATCGTCATAATGTCGATAATGCACACTCATTTCAATCATTTTCACATTAAATAACCCTTTATCCATTGTCGCTCGTTTATATCTATAACGAAACCAGTCACAAATTGAATAAGGATTAAATAATGAAAAAGCTAACCTACCCAATTGCATTAACCTTAATGTTGTCACTCATCGCCTGTAGCGGTCAAAATAGCGATAGCGACACGCAGCAACAAGATAGTGCTAATAAATCTAAAAAAACAGATAAAAGCATTATCAAGTCTCCCGATTTTTATCCGGTAGCCGTGCAAGCCGAGGGAATGGTTGCTAACAAAGCAATGCGTCATATTAGCCAACCAATGCACTATTCATCGCAGCCAATTTTCATTGCACCGGCATCCAACAAAGAAAACTATCAACAAACGACTAAAAATCCATTGCAAATAGCCAGCAAACAACCAATTTCTACCTTTTCGGTTGATGTTGACAGTGGCAGTTACAGCAATATGCGAAGAATGCTTAACCAAGGTATATTGCCGCCCAAAGATGCCCTTAGAACGGAAGAATTGATTAACTATTTTGATTATAAAATAGACTCACCAAAAAATAGCGATATCCCTTTTGCCATAGATACTGAAATGATGGTTTCTCCGTGGAACGCTGATCGCATGCTATTAAAAGTCGCGTTAAAAGCCTATCAAGTTCCTAAAGCCGATATAGGCGCCGCCAATTTGGTATTTTTACTTGATGTATCAGGCTCAATGAATGCAGCCAATAAACTGCCCTTGCTGAAAAAATCTCTCATTATGCTCAGCAAGCAACTTGAAAAACATGATCGGGTATCAATAGTGGTTTACGCGGGCGCCGCGGGCATAGTATTGGAAGCATGCAAAGGCAACGATCTATTTTCAATTACTCAAGCGCTAAATGGCCTAAAAGCTGGTGGCTCAACTCATGGCAGTCAAGGCATAGAACTCGCTTATCAATTAGCTCAAAAATCATTTATTAAGGGTGGTATTAACCGGGTTATTCTTGCCACCGATGGTGACTTTAATATCGGCACAACAAATATAGATACGCTAAAAGACTTGATTGAAAAAAAACGAAACCAAGGCATTAGCTTAACAACGTTGGGCTTTGGACAAGGTAATTACAATGATCATTTAATGGAGCAGTTAGCCGATATTGGCAATGGTAATTATGCTTACATCGATAATATTAATGAGGCGCGCAAAGTATTGGTCGATGAAATATCGTCAACCCTGCATATAGTGGCAAAAGATGTGAAAATTCAAGTGGAATTTAATCCTGATCAAGTAGCGCAATATCGTTTACTAGGTTATGAAAATCGCCTGCTTAGTCGTGAAGATTTTAACAATGACAAAGTCGATGCAGGGGAAATAGGCGCGGGCCATGACGTGACAGCAATCTATGAATTAACCATGATTGATGCAAAAAATAAAACCATTGATGACTTACGTTATAAAAGACACCATGTCGCAACCGATAATAAATCGGCTGAAATAGCTATCGTAAAACTGCGTTACAAGCAACCAACATCAGATCAGAGCCAACTGATCACGCGTATTATTAGACCAAGTCTATTAAATAATAAAGATAGTGAAAACTTTAAATTCGCCAGCGCGGTAGCCGCATTCTCACAATTATTAAAAGGCGGAAAATATATGGAAAATTATAATTTTCAAGATATTATTAAGTTAGCGAAAAACAATAAGGGTAAAGATGACTTCGGTTATCGCGCTCAATTTATTCAATTAGTAAGAACGGCAGCTAGTTTGCAAACGCCATTGATATCAAACAACAAGGATCAGATAAATCGACAAGTTAAATGATGCACAACTCATGAGCAAGTATCGCGACGGCAATGTCGAGGCGTTTGAAATTCTTTATCGTAGATATAAAGGGGCTAGTTATCGCTATTTCAAACGCCAATGCAGCACACAACAAGAAACCGAAGATTTGATGCAAGAGCTTTGGAGTCGAGTGATAAAAGCTAAATATAATTACCAACAAAGCGCCCTTTTTGCAACTTGGTTTTATCACATCGCTCATAATTTGTTGGTCGATCACCATAAACGATTGGTATTGGTCACTGATGATAATAGTCAGAACAGCGACGACCTACTCGAATATGATACAAGCTCGTTACCTGAACAAAAGATGCGTGCTCACCAACAAGCTATGCAATTGCGTCAATGCATGAATAAATTGCCTTATCTGCAGCTTGAAGTATTCTTAATCAAAGAAGAGGCAGGTTTAACGCTGGCCGATATTGCACAAATTGTTGATGCGAGTGTCGAAGCGACTAAAAGTAGATTGAGGTATGCAATAAGCAGCCTAAAAACATGCTTAGGAGGTCATTACCATGAATGACAAATCGCAATTTTTATCAAGCCTTTATCAATCGCAGGCTAACGAAAGTCCTAGCGAACAGCTCAATGATAAAATAATGGCATTGGCGAAAGAGCAAGCGAAAATAAATAAAAAGAGCCAACCTCATATCAACTATGCACCCTACTCTATTGCAGCTAGCATTATGGTGTTGGGTTTGTTGGTATTAAACTTTCCCAATTTTTATCAAACATCAATACCAGCTAATAGCGACAATACCCCAGTGGTATCGGCGACCGAAAAAAGCGCTGAGCAATTGACAGCGAATACCTATTCTCAACATAAAAAAAGATCCTTAACAAAACCTCAAGCAATGCCAGTAATACCAACAGCCGAATTGATGGCTGACATTAGCCCCGTACATGGCAATGCTGCGCCTATGGCATTATTGAAAAAACAAACGCCTGTAGGCATTAATAAATATAAAATAGCCTATACAAGTGAGCAAAAAGTCGCGTTAAAAACAGTCGCAGAACTCATTAAATCCGGCAAGACTCTACTCGCGTTAAACAAGCTCAAGTTAGTAAAAAAAGAGTGGCCGGATATGACACTACCCGTCAAATACCAACAATTATTAGACAATGATAATTAACCGGTTAAGCGTTAAATTAGCCTCTTTTTTTCATAAAATTAATACTTGAGACCTATTTCTCAACCGACAAAATAACTGTCATAAGGCCCAACTACGTAATAGTTTACTCAGCGCTGCTAGAGAGATAGTTACTAATAATGGGGTCGCGCACTAACGATCGTTGCGGTTGCACGAAGATCTGGCTTAGCAATAAGCTCTGTTTATAAGTATTTAAAGTCAAAGGATCAGCTGTTATTGCAAGTTTATAGTGAGCTAGCCAATAACGATCATTTGTTATAACTAGAGAAAATTTACATATCTAAAGCTGCTACAGAGCAGTTAAATACCGCCTTATAACTGTTTTTTTCTAAGGCGTTAATGGCAGATAAGCTTGCCTTTGTGTTGTTTGCAGAAAAAAACGGGGCTGTGATCAGTCAACCTCGTCAAAAAAACAAAGCTAACTATAAAAATATATCCATTAATATCACTTGGTTAGGTATAATTCGAAAAGAGTTTTTACAACAAGACGCTAACCTTGCGGCGAATGCTATTATAGGCGTGCTTATCGAGTATTTGTTAACCCCTATGCAATGGCAAGACAGGTAAACACCCACATTTCAGCGCATAAAAGTCATCCAACAAAGTTAGAAATGTTGTTTAAAAGCCATAACTTACGTTGATGATGAATCCGTATTTTTCTAATAATTAAAAGGAACATGCAATGAGTAATATCTCTATCCTAATAGGCACTATGTTGGGAGCGAGTGAGTACGTAGCCGATCATTTAGCGGCGTTGTTATCACCACAGCATGAGGTAACGGTAGACGTTAAACCAGCGCTTGATCGTTATCAATTAACAGAACAACAAACTTGGATCATTTGCACCTCAACCCATGGTGCAGGTGACTTTCCAGACAATATATTACCTTTTGTAGAAGCTTTGACGCTGCATAAACCCGATTTGTCGGCGATCAAATATGCAGTTTGCGCCTTAGGGGATCGTAACTACGATACCTTTTGCAAGGCTGGGATATCCATTGATCTTTTACTCGAAAGTCTAGGTGCTACCCGCCTTACAGCGATCAACCTAATTGACGTTAATACAGGTGAAATACCAGAAGACAGCGCTCAATTATGGCTAGAACAGTGGAGAAACGATCTAAAATAGCGACAATCAACGATTGATCCCTTCTCTATAAGCAGGTTAATTACGATCGCCATCACATCTTTTGGATCTAAATGGCGATCTAAAAACACAATGGATCCGATCTAAAAACGGATCATACGCCTCCATTTACCTTTGATCGTCTCTAAAAGTTATTAAAAAAACAGCGATCAGATCATTTTAACCTGTGCATAACTACCGTATATCAGCCCTATTTAAATTACTTATATCTTAATAACTATCAAACCAAAACACCCTGTGGATAAGTAACCTTTTTATACACAGCTTATCATCAAGAAGGATCATGATCATTTAACAGGTTATGATCGCTGTTAAGATCAAGTTCATCATGATCTTAGATCGGTTATCAACAGATCTTGCGATCATTAATAATAAGAGATAATAAAGATCTTTAAATAATCTTATATATATTTAAGCAACCCCTCATGAAAAATGATCGTTTTAGATCTGCAAAAAAATTGGTAGAATATCCACCCTCTGAAAAGTTAGTCGATATGGTGTGAGATGTTATTTAATAAACAATTTGATGTGATAGTGATCGGTGGTGGTCACGCAGGAACTGAAGCCGCGTTAGCCGCAGCTCGTATGGGTCAGCAAACGCTATTACTCACTCACAACATTGATACCCTGGGGCAAATGTCATGTAATCCAGCCATTGGCGGCATTGGCAAAGGACATTTGGTCAAAGAAATTGACGCCCTAGGTGGTTACATGGCGCAAGCAACCGATTTGGCAGGTATTCAATTTCGAACATTAAATTCAAGCAAGGGGCCTGCAGTTCGAGCAACACGTGCCCAAACTGACCGAGCACTTTACAAAGCGGCGGTACGCAGCAAACTTGAAAACCAACCGAACCTAACTATTTTCCAACAATCTTGTGATGATCTCATTGTTGAAAATGATCGTGTTTCTGGCGTAGTTACTCAAATGGGTATTAAGTTTTTTGCCCCAACCGTGGTACTGACCGTAGGTACATTCCTCGGTGGTTGTATTCACATAGGTTTAAAAAATCATACCGGTGGTCGTGCAGGAGATCCGGCGTCAATTAAATTGGCTGATAGATTACGTGAATTACCGTTACGTGTAGGGCGCTTAAAAACCGGCACACCTCCACGCATTGATGCACGCACCATTGATTTTTCAAAATTAGAACCTCAGCCAGGTGATACGCCATTACCAGTATTCTCATACATCGGTCAACAAAGTGATCACCCAAGACAAATACCGTGTTATATCACTCATACCAATGAAAAAACTCATGACATTATTCGCAACGGTTTAGATCGTAGTCCAATGTTTACTGGAGTTATCGAAGGTACAGGACCACGTTATTGTCCGTCTATCGAAGATAAAATAACTCGTTTTGCTGATAAAACTTCACATCAAATATTTGTCGAGCCAGAAGGATTAACCACCAACGAAATTTATCCTAATGGTATATCCACCAGCTTGCCGTTCGATGTACAGGTTGCTTTGGTTAATTCAATGAAAGGTTTTGAAAATGCATTTATCACTCGACCTGGTTACGCCATTGAATATGATTATTTTGATCCCCGTGATTTAAAACCTAGTTTAGAAAATAAGTACATCAATGGATTATTCTTTGCTGGACAAATTAACGGCACCACTGGTTACGAAGAAGCCGGTGCTCAAGGATTAATTGCTGGCATGAATGCCGCTCGTCAATCTCAAGGATTAGATGCTTGGTCTCCTGCGCGTAATGAAGCTTACATGGGTGTGCTTATTGATGATCTGTCAACATTAGGCACCGACGAGCCTTATCGTATGTTTACCAGCCGTGCCGAATATCGTTTATTGTTACGCGAAGACAACGCTGATATTCGTTTAACCGAAAAAGGCCGTGAAATGGGCTTGGTTGATGATCATCGTTGGGAGTTATTTAACACAAAAATGGAAAGTGTTGAGTTAGAAAAGAAACGTTTATCTGGTCAGTGGATACAAGCCGCTAGTGAGCAAGCAACCGAGTTAAATAAAGTATTAAAATCACCAATGAGTCGTGAAGCTAGCCTAGAAGATTTATTGCGTCGTCCTGAACTAACCTATAAAACACTAATGACCATTGACGGCATTGGTCCTGGATTAGAAGATAGCGTTGCCGCTTATCAGGTACAAACACAAATTAAATATGCGGGTTATATCAAACGCCAAGTGGAAGAAGTAGAAAAGCAAAAACGTAACGAAAACGCGTTATTGCCAATCGAACTTGATTATAGCCAAGTATCTGGATTATCGAACGAAGTTGTATCTAAGCTTACAGATGCTCGTCCTGCTACTTTAGGTATGGCTAGTCGAATTTCAGGCATCACGCCTGCCGCTGTATCCCTATTATTGGTGTACATGAAAAAGAAAGGCATGCTGAAAAAAGCTAGCTAATCAATCGCAATAAATAACGCATTGAAAACCGGTCATTTAAATTTTAAATGACCGGTTTTTTATTGCTTGCAATTTGACCAGCATAAAATAAAACCGTTTATCCCGCCTATAGACCACTTTTCATTATTAATCTCTTTGATTGCTTGCCACGTTTTAAGATAGTCTCATCGTGAATGTCTTAATACCGAGACAATAATAAGAACAATAACAAGGAATAAAACATGAGTACTGAAAATACATCATCACCAATGGCTATGGTCGATATATTTGTCGCTCCTAAATCAGTTTTCGATAATCTTTTAGGCAACGGAAAATGGGCATGGTTGAGTTTATTACTAATTATTGCAGTGTTGGTAGGTAGCAAAATTGCATTTTTCAGTGGCATGTCAAGCGACTGGATCGTTGAGCAGCAATTAGCTCAAGCAGGAGAAATGACGGCTTCAGAGGCTGCGCAAGCACGAGAAGGCATGACCATGATGGCCGAATATACCGGCATCATCTCTTCTATAGCTGGTTCTATCATTTTTGTTATCCTAACCGCTCTCAGTGCGGCTTATTACATGGTAATAAGCAACGTTGCTGCCACTAAGACACCTGAATTTAGTTTTGGTAATTGGTTTACTTTTGCCGTTTGGACGCAAATGCCAACCATTATTAATACCATTGGATTTATTGTGTTATTCGCTGGCGCTAATACGGCGGATTTACCGCTAACCTTAGGAAGTTATGCATCGGTTAATCAATTGTTTCTGTCTTACGTACCTGGTGACGCACTGTTTAATTGGGCTGAAACGTTAAATCTATTTTTAATATGGGGCATTGCATTAGCGGCGATTGGTTTTAACCGTTGTTGTGACATGTCAGCGGCTAAATCACTATTCTTCGCTGTACTACCTAGTCTAGTTATCTTTGGTGTTTGGTTTGGCATAGCTGCATCTTAATCCATTATTAAACCAACCTTATTTCGTTTCAATCGAGAGCCAATCATGAAAAAAATACTTATATTATTGCTAATTATTGGCACCGTTAGCGGGCTGGTTTATTGGAAAAAACAGCAGGGCAGTCACGCCAGTCTTGTAGTAAACAGCGAACAAGTAAGCGAGCAAATATTATCAGACAGCATTTTGGCCTCGGGTAATTTAATATTTAACACACAAATTCAAATAAGGTCTGAAGTCACTGGCATTGTGACCAAGGTGTTAGTGGAAGAGGGTGAATACGTCGCCAAAGATCAAATATTAATGCAATTAGATCAAACTGCATTTGCTGCCGATGTTGCCAATTATCAAGCGGCTGTTAATGCTCAGAAAATTGAAATTGAATTTGTAACCGAGCAAAGCTCTGATTTGCAACGTCAATTTCGTTTAAAACAAAAATTATATCGTCAGAAACTCATTGGCTTAGACGACTTAGAACGTTTTAGAAGCTTATTGAAAATTTCAAAAATTAAAATGAAAGCCGCTAACGAGCGTCTTAATCAAAATTTAGCGACTTTGGCTTTTGCCGAAGACAGATTAAAGAAAACCACTTTTAGAGCATCAATGCCTGGGCTTATCGCCGCTGTTGATGTTAAACCTGGTGAAACCGTTATTGCCGGTACTACAAATATCATAGGATCAGCGTTAATGACCCTTGCAGATCCTGCTACTATTTTGGCTGAACTTCGTGTTGATGAAGCCGACATTGCTAGTGTTAAAACAGGTTTAGTTGTCGAAGTATTTGCCGCCGCAGATCCTAAACACTCTCTTAAAGGCAAAGTGGTTAGCATTGGCACGTCAGCTCGCTCTAACCGTCAAGGTTTAGGTTTATTCTTTCGGGTTAAAGTCTTGTTAGAAGATGGCACCCAGTTATTCCCAGGCATGAGCTGCCGCGCAGAAATTATTACCGCACAAACCGAAAAATCACTTAGCGTGCCTATTGCTGCAGTGCATAAAAAAGACAAAGCCTATTTTGTATGGCTGATAAAAGATAAGAAAGTATCAAAACAAGTAGTAACAGTGGGCATGGCTACAGATACCAAGCAGCAAATATTGTCAGGATTAACCTTAGAAAACACCGTGGTTACTGGCCCTAGTCGAGTGGTTAGCAAAATGGAAATCGGTGATCTAGTACGCCAAAAGGAAAGCTAAGATGAATGATTCAACAACTAATGTTATCGAACTCAAACATATCACTAAAAATTATCCGATGGCCGACGAAGACTTTCTGGCGTTAAATGACGTCAATTTAAGCATCAAAAAAAATGACTACGTCGCTATTACCGGTCCCTCAGGATCTGGCAAGTCGACCTTAATGAATATTCTGGGTTGTTTAGATCAACCAAGCGACGGTGAATATTGGTTAGACAAGCAAAATGTAGCCACAAAAACCGAAACGCAATTGGCTGAAATTCGTAATAAGGGCGTTGGTTTTATATTTCAGAGTTTTAACTTATTACCACGCGCCAGTGTCTTGCAAAATGTGATGCAGCCGTTGGTTTATAGAATGATGCCCGCAGCTGAGCGTAAAAAATTAGCATTAGAGGCGCTAGAACGGGTAGGGCTTAGTAGTAAAGTAACTAGTCTACCCAATCAACTCTCTGGT
>SPKZ01017675.1_pt1 | contig 10673 bp, 10 predicted proteins | sample 2456571 | NCBI WGS metagenome assembly SPKZ01 (sample SAMN11192286, study PRJNA482655) | marine metagenome | biome: ENVO:00000447; feature: ENVO:00000244|ENVO:00000211|ENVO:00000569|ENVO:00002023; material: ENVO:00002151; isolation source: ocean water from marine abyssalpelagic zone ...
CCAGCCCGGTCACCGCTGACAACTGGGCAGAGCACAGTGTGTGGCCTCAGGACCCGGGCTTTTCCCGCGCTCTGGCCGGTGGTATCACTGCTATGCAAGTGCTGCCAGGCTCTGCAAATCTCTTCGGCGGCCGCGGTGTTACTTTGAAGAACGTTTACGCCACCAGCTATCAGGGAATGAAATTTCCCGACGCACCGCATGGTTTGAAGATGGCCTGTGGTGAAAACCCCAAGCGAGTATATGGCAGCCGCAATCAGGCGCCCTCAACACGAATGGGTAACGTTGCCCGTTACCGCGCTGAGTGGGCGGCAGCACAGAGTTACATGCGTGACTGGGAGATCTACGATATCAAGGTGGCCGATGGCGACAAAAAAGCCAAGGCGCCCAAACGCGATCTGAAGCTGGAAACGCTGGCGGGCGTTCTGAAAGGTGAAGTGATTGTGCACATGCACTGCTATCGCGCCGACGAGATGCTCACTGTATTGGATATGGCCGAGGAGTTTGGTTACCAGGTGGGCACTTTCCATCACGGTGTAGAAACGTACAAGATCGCCGATGAACTGGCCGAAGCCGGAGTCTGTGGCGCACTGTGGGCCGATTGGTGGGGCTTCAAGATGGAAGCCTATGACGGCATTCAAGAGAACATAGCCATTGTCGACAGACCCGAAAACGGCTGTGCCATTGTTCACTCAGATTCCGAAGAAGGCATACAGCGCCTGAACCAGGAAGCAGCAAAGGCAATGATCCGGGGCCAACGCGCTGGCATGGACATTCCCGAGGAACGCGCCATTCGCTGGATTACGGAAAATGCTGCAAAGTCACTGGGCATCGCCGATCAAACCGGCACCCTTTCGCCGGGTAAAATGGCAGACGTCGTGCTGTGGAGTGACAACCCCTTCAGCGTGTACAGCAAGGCAGACAAAGTGTTCATCGATGGCGCTCTGCTCTACGACAGGGCCGATCCGGCGCTACAGCCCGTCTCTGATTTCGAACTGGGTCAACTGCAGGAGGCGCAATAATGCGATCACAACTATTACTCGCCGCAGCCCTGTGTCTGTCGGTTAACGCCGCTTCCGCCCAGAACCTGCTGATACGTGGCGGTGAGGTACACACCGGCACTGATGCTGGTGTGCTGGACAATGCTGACATTCTGATTGAAGACGGCACTATCAGTGCCATCGGCACTAATCTCACAGCGCCAAGCGGTACCGAAACCCTGAATGCCGGTGGCAAGCCTGTGACTGCGGCCCTGTTCGCCGGAGTGTCCGCCATTGGCCTGGCGGAGGTAGAAGCCGAATTAGATTCTGTTGATAACCGTCTAGCGGATCTTCACGACACGCCGATGCGACCGGAATTTGATGTGACGCCCGCCTATAACCCCTACTCCACTGTTGTGCCGGTAACCCGCGTAGAGGGCTTTGGCTTTACCCTGCTGGGCGCCAGCGCCTCCGACAGCATTATCGCCGGCCAGGGCCAGCTGGTGCGTCTGGATGGCGGCTTTGCATCCTTCGCCGGAGACAAGGTGCTATTCATTACCATTGGTGGCGGCAGTGCAGACAAGGCCGGGGCCTCCCGTGCCGCTCAATGGATGGTATTGGAGCAGGCCATGGCCGAGGCAAAGCGCCCCTCGCGGCAGGGCGAGCCCGCCCTGCTGACCCGCCAGGGGCGCGAGACACTGAAAGCCTATGCCCGTGATGGCACCGTGGTCTTCGCCGTTGATCGCGCCAGCGACATTCTGCAGACCCTGGACTTCGCCCAGCGCCACGGCTTCAACGCAGTCATTGCCGGTGGTGCAGAGGCCTGGATGGTGGCGAACGCACTGGCCGATGCCGACGTGCCCGTGCTACTGGACCCGCTGGCGAACCTGCCTAACAGTTTCGACAGCGTGGGTTCCCGCCTGGATAACGCAGCCCTGCTGCATGCGGCGGGTGTCGACGTTGGATTTTCGGGCGCTGAAACACACAACACCCGCAAAAATCGCCAGATGGCGGGCAATGCCGTTGCCAATGGTTTGCCCTGGGAGGCCGGTCTGGCCGGCCTGACCAGCGTGCCTGCCCGTCTCTTTGGTATGTCAGGTGGTGAGCTCTCTGCCGGTATGGCGGGGGATGTGGTCATTTGGAGCGGTGACCCACTGGAGGTCACCAGCGCAGCGGACGCTGTGGTACTGAGTGGCAAGGTGGACAGCATGACCAGTCGTCAAACCCGACTTCGGGATCGCTACCTGCCCCGCCAGTCCGATCTCCCCAGGGCCTACATAAAGCCCTGATGACACCCGACGTCGGCGGCATCAGTTGCCGCCGACGCATCGCCTGTCTGGACGTTAAAAGGTACTAAGGCTTACTCGCCAGGTGCTTGGCAATCACGCTGTCCAGCTTATTGGCAAACTGCTGCTTATCCGCGTTACTCAAGGGCGCAGCTCCGCCGGTTTGTACACCCGTATCACGTAGAGTAGCCATGAAATCACGCATGTTCAGACGCGCACGGATATTGTCCCGGGTGTAGAGTTCGCCGCGAGGATTCAGCGCCAAGGCGCCAAGCTCAATGACCTCGGCCGCCAGCGGAATGTCACCGGTAATGACAAGGTCACCCACCTGAACACGTTGGACGATCGCGTTGTCCGCCACATCAAAGCCCTTCTCCACGTGCACAAAACGAATATGCGGTGACGCAGGGACCTGCATGCTGTGATTTGCCAATAACGTCAGGGGAATGCCGGTACGCTGGGCGGCGCGAAACAGGGTTTGTTTGATCGGCCCGGGACAGGCATCTGCATCTACCCAGATATGCATATCGGTGTCCCGGGCCCTCGACAGCTAGTGCCAGTGAACCAGCAGTGCGCCCTGCTCCGCGGCTTCTCGCGCTAGGCGCTCTGCCAACTCGCCGAAACGCTCTTCCACTTTTTCACGGCGAATCTTGAGTGTGGGCGTCAACACCTCGTTCTCAATACTCCAGGGCTCACGCGACACGATGACCGCACCGATACGTGCATGCTTCTCCACGTCACTGTTGATGGCCTCGGTAGTTTCGCGCAGCGATTGCTCAACCATATCGTTATCGTGGCCGCTGGCCTCATCAGTCAGCACAGCGATCATGACAGTCTTTGAGAAACCGCGACCCAGCAGGCATTGCTGCTCCGCATGCGGATTCTTGGCAAACTCTCCTTCGATGGGGGGCGGCGCCACAAATTTGCCCTGTATCGTCTTGAAGTAGTCTTTGACGCGGCCAGTGATGTAGATGAAGCCATCCTCGTCAATGCGCGCTTTATCACCGGTGTGATACCAGCCGTCCTGGATAAGTTCTGCGGTTTTCTCCGGCTGCCTGTAGTAGCCCGGCGTGCACCCGGTGGCGCGCACCGCCAGTTCGTCCTCATCGGTGAGCTTGATCTCTACATCCCCCACCGGTTTGCCGATGGAGCCAATCCGTCGATCATCCGGGCTGCTAACGATCAGGCCCATGGCCTCTGTCTGCCCAAAGCCCTCGGACAGCACCAGGCCCAACCTATCCCACCAATGAATCAGCGCTGGAGGTGTAGGCGCCGCGGCTGTCAAACAGTACTCCACTTCGTTAAGGCCAATGCCATCCAGAATCAATTGACCAATACCCTTCTCGTCCTGATCGAGGGCTTGGGCAAGCGCGTCCTTGCCGCCAAATTTACCGATGACCGCCTGCTGGAACTGCTCCCAGATTCTGGGCGGGCCAAAGAACATGTGCGGGCGCGTGCGCTGTAGATCGCGCAGCAGGGTTTCCAACGATTCGTTGAAATTGACCTCACCGCAGGCAATCAATGACGAGAACTCGACAATCTGACGCTCTGCAATGTGCGATAGAGGCAGGTATGAAAAGTAACGGGGGTTATCACGTATACCGAAGGCTTCGATAAAGCGACGTATGGGTATCAGGTTGCTGTCGTGGTTTTGCATCACGCCTTTGGGCATGCCCGTCGTGCCGGAGGTAAACACCAGCGACATCAGGTCATCGTGCTTGCACTGGTAACTGGGCGATTGCCCATTGAATTGGGCTAGCAGATCTTCCCACTTCAAGTGGGACTGAGGTACCTCAACACCGGGCAGAGTGATAATGGTGACGTCCTCAGCCAGCACTTCGGAGACGGACTCCCAGTTACTGGTTTCACCCACAAAGATCACCTTGGTATCCGTGAAGTCCAAAATGTACTTGGCAGTGCTGCCGGGCAAGGTAGTGAACATGCTCACTGTGACGTTGCCCGATGCGATGACCGCCAAATCGGCCATAAACCAGTGCGGTCGGTTGCGCGAGAGCACCACCATGCGCTCACCGCTGCCAAACCGGGATTCCAGCATCGCAGCCATGGCATGAATCTCTGCCCTGGCTTGCGCCCAGGTGTATTCCACATCTTGCTCAGCGGTTTCGCGCAAATCGCGCAGCCATACTCGATCAGGACAGGTGTCAGCCCAGTGATCCACCAAACCGGGGAGTGTGTCGATATTCATATTCTGTTCCTCACTCTGTATCTTATGACCGGGCAGCCTGAGGTGTGCGCCCGGCGTTTATAAAACTGTTACTGATGTTCTACGCTGCGCTGACCAATTCCGTTTGGTGTGCCGCGTTGTTCCAGAACCCGCCCACCGAGTTCCGGCTGCCACACTGCATTCAGCGCGGTGGGCAGCGCCTGTAGGTTTACAGCCCCCCAACGGTGCTGCGGCAGCGCTTCTGTGAGATCACCCACATCCACCACGTCAACAAGGCTTGCCAATGGCTGTAGAGCGGCACCCCCACCGGCGTCGCTGTCAAAGCGGGAAAGTTCACTCCCAATCAAGGTGTGCTGCCGGTTGAACGCCAACAGGAGAAACTCCCCTGTGATACTGGCCTCTCCCCAGTCGATCGACAGGGAATCGACTCCCAGAAAACCCAGACTCAGGCCCACGCTGTTCTCAGCGATTTGCCAGTGCTCCCAGGCCATCACGTATCCCGAGGCGGTCGGTATTGTGCGTAAGGGAGGCCCGAGTGCCAATATGGCGTCAGCCAGAGTGCTGTCCGCGTGCGCGGGGTACTGCGACACAGCCTCGCCAATGTCGTAACGCCACTGCGTGCAACCCTGCATGAACAACAGGATGCACAGGAACAGGGCCCTACTCGACATCTTCGACAATGTGTGTCGCATAGTCGGTCAGACGATCCTGTTCATCGAAAAAGAAGACGGCTCGGTCGTAACGGGTGTCGACTTCGAAGCGGTTGTAAACGATGAGGATCAAGCCGGAACCCTGGGCTTTCTCATAGAGGTAGTACAGCACCGTTTCGCCATCGAGTGATATGACCTGCGAGGGTGGACCCAAGGCCTTCATCACGGCATTGCGGGTGGTCACCCCCGGCTCGAAGCTACCGATGGCCTCAGGACTCCAGCTCACTTCAACACCGCGCTTGTTGTCGTACTGCGCACAGCCAGTCAGGAACACCAGTAGCAGCGCCAGAAACCCCAGTTTTTGCATTAAAAACGCTCCGGTCATCGACGTTGCAGCATAGTGCATAGAACGCTGCGCTGTCACGACCTTGTGGGGGTTCGCGGGCATATACACCGCTTGCTCACATGCTATGCTCCTGCGCTTTCCAACGGAGAGCCCACCATGAATCATCCCGCCAAAGGAACGCCGTCTCAGTTCCAGCCAGCAGACATCCTCAACCCTGCGATCATGGGTAGCGAGGACACTATGTACGCCCTGTTTGACCACTTGCGCAGCACCGATCCGGTAGCGCTGGTGGAGCACCCCGAGTACCGCCCCTTCTGGGCACTAACCCGGTATGACGACGTCAAGCGCATAGGCAGCGCAAACGACGAGTTCCTCAGCGCACCCCGCACCGTACTGGTGCCTGAGGAAGCCGAGAAAATGTTCCTGGAGACCTTCGGCACCGCTAACGGACTGGAAACACTGATCCATATGGACAGGCCGAAGCACCTAAAAATGCGCAAGGTGACCCGCGAATGGTTCCTGCCGCGTAGCATCCAAAGCCTTGAGATAGAGATTCGCGAACTGGCAAAAGAGTTCGTCGACAAGATGGCAGACATGGGCGACGACTGCGACTTCGTCAGGGATATCGCGCTGTATTTTCCTCTGCGTATCATCCTCTCAATTTTGGGATTGCCACGTGAGTCAGAGGAAACCATGCTCAAACTCACTCAGGAGATTTTTGGCGGCCAGGACCCGGATATGCAGCGCGACATCCAATCCGGCGGTGGGCTGCAGGTGTTGCACGATTTTGGCGCCTACTTCAATGAGGTGATCGCCGATCGAAAGATCAACCCGAAGGAGGATTTAGCCACGATACTGGCCAATGCGGAGGTCGACGGCCAACCCATGGATCCGCTGGATCAGATGAGCTACTTCATTATCACCGCCAGCGCCGGCCACGATACAACCTCAGCGGCCATTGGGGGCGGACTCAAAGCCTTAATCGAGCATCCGGAACAAATGCGCCTGTGGCGTGACAATCCCGAGCTGGATATTGGCGCTGCCAAAGAGTTAATCCGCTGGGTGTCACCGGTGCGTCATATGGTGCGCACAGCCACGCAGGACCTTGAACTGCACGGCAAGCACATCAAAGCCGGCGACAATCTGGCCCTGTGGTACCCGGCGGCCAATCGCGATCCCGAGGCCTTTGAATCACCCAACACGCTGGATCTGACCCGTGACCCCAAGCAGCAAATGGCATTTGGCTACGGCTCACACATGTGCCTTGGCCAGCACCTGGCGGCGCTGGAAGTGGCGTGTTTCTTCAGGGAATTATTGCCGCGCCTGGACGATATAAAGATCGCTGCAGAACCGGAGTGGGTGCAGGCAATTTTTGTTGGTGGCTTGAAATCGCTGCCCGTGAACTACCTAATGAGGTAGTACCCAGCGCACTGGCACTGCAAGCGGCATGAGCGCCGCGCGTCTTAGAGTTCGCGCTGTGCGGGCTCTTCGACGCTGGCAACAGCACCCGTCTGCGCTTCCCGATTCGGGTAGGTCGCCTCGCCGCGTGCACTGCGCTGATTCTTCCAGGCTTGTTGTTCTGAGTAGCCTGGGCCACGATGACCATTAGCACCAAAATTGTGGGGTTTGACGTCCAACTTACTGCCTGTACCCTTGGTTGGGCAGGCCTTGTCGGTAAAGGTCCGCTTGCCGGTGTCCGGGTCTACACAGACGTATACGCCCGCGTTTGCCCCGACAGGCAGAATCAGCATCGCCAGCGCGGCTGTACGAAGCATCTTCATGCAAAATCCCCTTGTACAAACTTTGTTGTTCCCAAAAGCTAGCCCTCAGCGACTGTGACGTCCATCACATTCTGGACTTTTCTCCAGATTGCCTCGGCCCCCACAAATGCCTCTAACGTCACCCAGCAACGGGTACAAATAAGCACACTTGTTCACTGTCAGTCGGGGCGACAGTCTTCGGCCGGTGATTGGCGGCCTTTATGATATGGGTTGGCGCGTTCATCAGGACATCAGACTATGCACATTGCAATCATAGGCGCAGGGCCCTGCGGCATTGCAGCAGGACGAGAACTGCGCCGGCAGGGCTTCACCGATTTCACCATCATCGATGCCCTGGATGCCCCCGGCGGCACATGGCGATTGCACAACTACCCGGGACTCGCCTGTGACGTATGGGCGCACTCCTACTCGTTCACCTATGCACCTAACCCCAACTGGAGTGCAAGCTTCGTCGAACAACCTGAAATACAGGCCTATCTGGCTGACTGCGCCAGGGAGTTTGGCCTTGATGAGCACCTGAAGCTCAACACCCGGATACAGCGCGCCCAGTGGCAGACCGAGGGGCACTGGATACTGGAAACAGAAGCGGGAGAATCTCTGCGAGCGGACGTCATCATCAATGCAATGGGTAACCAGCACACTCCGCTCTACCCCGACGTTCCGGGGCGTGACAGCTTTACGGGCGACAGCTGGCACGGCACGCGTTGGGATCACTCTGTCTCACTGGAAGGCAAACGGATTGCGGTAGTGGGTTCCGCTGCCTGTGCCGTGCAGGTGGTACCAGAGGTCGCGAAGGTTGCTGGCAAACTGACAGTACTGCAGCGCTCGCCGAACTGGATCATGCCACGCGGGCGCAAGTTCTATAGCGAAGCACAAAAACGCCGTTACCGGCGCTACCCCTGGTTGATCAAAGCCAAACGCGCAGTGCAGGGACTGATGATGGGCCAGGTGGAGAACGCCGCGACGTTGGGGCACAAGCGCATGCAGCAGTTCGAAAAAATGGCGCTCGATTACCTGCACAAGGAAATCCATGATCCTGAACTGCGCGCTGCGCTAACACCGGACAGTCGCTACGGCTGCAAGCGTGGCCTGGTGTCTGATGATTTCTATCCTGCGCTGAAGCGAGACAATGTGTCGTTGATTGCCGAAGGACTCAAAGAGGTCACACCCACTGGCATCGTCACGTCCAGTGGCGAGATCATCGACTGCGATGTGATCATCTACTGCACCGGCTACCGCATCATGGACTGGGATCGTATCGACGTGCGCGGGCGGGACAATCAGTCGCTGGCGCAGGCGCTGGATGGTACGCCGCGCGCCTACAAGGGTATTGCGACGCCGGGATTCCCGAACTACTTCTTTGCGATGGGGCCCAACGGCCTGGTGCTCAACGCGTCTTATTTCCGCACAGCCGAGGTCAATGTGGCCAGCATTGTTAAGTTACTCAGGGCCATGCGGGATAAGAACAGCGACGTTATTGAGGTCAAAGAAACGGTCACCGCCGAGTATTGCGACTGGATGATGAGTCGATTCCCCCAGTATTCCTGGGCGGCAAAAGACTGCCAGAGTTACTACACAAACGCCGAGGGTTACCCGCCGTTTCTCTACCCCGGCAGCTTCAAGGCTTACCAAAAGGCACACGGCGATATCTCCCTTGATGAATTCGAGACCGAGCGCACTGAAGAGCAGCGGCAGGTTGCCTGAGCGTGACCCCTGATGTACCGACGTGGGTGTTCGCCTATGGCTCGCTCATCTACAAGATTGATTTTCCGTACCTCGAGCGCCAGCGAGCGTACATCAACGGGTGGGAGCGCCGATTCTGGCAAGGCTCCCATGATCACAGGGGCACGCCAGAATCACCCGGACGCGTCGTGACACTAATGCCCTCCCCTGGCCGAAAGTGCGGGGGCCTTGCCTATCTGGTAGAACCTTCTGTTTTTGAGCATCTCGATCATCGTGAGAAAAACGGTTATCGCCGAGAGGCCACTGACATTCACCTGACTTCAGACAATAGCGTGGTCTATGGACTGGTTTATGTGGCTGACACTGACAACCACGCGTTTCTCGGCCCTGCACCGCTCGAGGAAATCGCCAGTCACATTTCTAGGTCGCAAGGACCAAGCGGCAGTAACGTCGAGTATCTTTTGAACCTGGATAGCGCGCTCAGAGAGCTAGGCGAACACGATCAGCACGTCACTGCGCTAGCGGACGCTGTCCGTGCCGACAGCACAAATTAGTGCAACGCTGAGGGCGCGCCACCCTGAGCCGATCCATCGCCGGAGGGAAACAGGTAGTCCAGACGCAAACACTCACCCGCGACCTGGCGTGTGGCTTCCATCGTCATTGCAACGAAAGCGGCGAACTGCTGCAACGTCAGACCGGGGCTTGCGGGTAATACGCCGGCGATGACCAACTGCGGTGTGGCGTCGTCGACAATGTCGAGAAATATCTTGAGCGTTGGAAACTCCATGTTAAGTCGCCCCAGATCCGCCGCTACCGCAAACAGCGCCATAGGCCTCACTTCCAACTCGGTGGTTAGCAGCAGACCGAAGCGCTCAAGAAACAGGCGGCTGTCGATGGCACCTTCGATCGACTTCAGCGCGCTGAGATGAAGGCCCTCGCAGTGACCACAATCCTCATAGACAACTCTGGACTCTTCCAGCCATTGCTCTACCAGGGCTCTGTCGAGTTTTAACAGCTCAGGCATTGTCGTCATCCAAGATACCGGTGGAGCGAATGTTACGCCAAAGCCCGACGGGAGCGAATCCCCCATAGGCACGGTGAACACCGCTGATCTAGACTGCGTGCACCGCTAAATTGGAGGCACCCACATGACAACGACTCGACGCCAATTTATTAAGGCCGGGCTGGGCGGCACAGCGTTGGCATCCGCTGGCTTTTCTGCGCAATCAAATGCCAAGCGGTTTGAGCAACCGGGTGTGAAACCGCTGTCGATTCTGTTGTTGGGTGGTACCGGGTTTATCGGCCCCCACATGGTGCGCGAGGCGTTGCGCCGAGGGCATGACATCACACTGTTTAACCGCGGCAAGACCAACAACGCCCTGTTCAATGACCTGACCACGCTGATTAGTGACAGGAACAGCCAGTTAGCGGCACTTGAGGGCAAACAATGGGACGTTGTTATCGACAATTCCGGTTACGTGCCACGGCATGTGGAAGAATCCGCCAGTTTGCTGAAAGACAGTGCGGCCTATTATCTGTTTATCTCCACTGTCTCGGTTTACGAAAGCCTTGCCCAACCACTGGATGAATCTGCACCGCTGGCAACCATTGAGGACAAAACTGTTGAAGAAGTCACCGGTGAAACTTATGGCCCCTTGAAGGCGCTGTGCGAGAAGCGTGCACTGTCGACCTTCGGCCAAGACAGGGTGGGCATTATCAGACCCACCTATATCTGCGGACCCGGCGACCACACCGACCGCTACAC
>SPKZ01016743.1_pt1 | contig 10660 bp, 9 predicted proteins | sample 2456571 | NCBI WGS metagenome assembly SPKZ01 (sample SAMN11192286, study PRJNA482655) | marine metagenome | biome: ENVO:00000447; feature: ENVO:00000244|ENVO:00000211|ENVO:00000569|ENVO:00002023; material: ENVO:00002151; isolation source: ocean water from marine abyssalpelagic zone ...
AAATGATGTTTGTAACGCATTTGTAGAATTCGTCAAATTACGTTGTGAATTTAAAGATGCTACATTTGTATTTACATATAAGGCCACGGTATCTTCCTTCTTCGTTATTTCAAATTAAATAAGTTTTATATATCTAAAGATATAGCAATCACTGTGCCAAAGAGTTACCTTGCCGATAATAAATTTCAAACCATTGATTTTAGTGAGTTTAAATTAATTTTTAACGAGGTGCATTATATCAATGGAACTTACAACCCTCATACTTTCCGCTAAAGCCAAAAAATTGCCGCCCGTGTGCCGGGAATATACCAAGGAAAAAAATAGTTCGCAGACATATGGTCGCGAGTACGTTCGTTAGTTGTGATAAAGGGATTGGTACTGTATGACACAGACGAGTGAAATAAGCGTCGATAATAACAGGCGTAAATAAAACGAAGGTGGGTAGTTGTAATTGGAAGAAGAATAAGAGGAGTAGATAAAGGGAAAGAAAATACTTTTACCTATGCGCTTAATAAAGACTCTCGCGATAAGGATATAGGTAAAAGCAATACATTAGGCGGCCCCAAAAGGGGCCAGAGGGAGCCCTCCCTCTTAGCCTAATAGCGACATAGCAACTTGTGATTGCTGATTAGCTTGACTTAACATTGTACTTGCAGCTTGCTGAGATACTTGATTTTGCGCTAGTTTCGCAGATTCAGCAGCAAAGTCAGCATCCATAATACGTGATTTAGATGCAGAAACATTCTCTGCAATATTCGTTACATTACGAATTGTTGATGAGAAACGGTTTTGCTTCGCACCTAAGTCAGCTCGAATATCCGTTACCTGTGCAATCGCATCGTCTAATTCGTCAATAGCTGTTTGAGCTGTACCAGAGGAAGCAATAGAGGCACCAGAAAGTGATAAACCAACAGTATTCATTGCTGTCGTAATCTTAACATTGATCACTTGGTTCGCATCAGCACCAACCTGGAAGTCATTATTAAACGTTGAATCAAGTAACGTCTCACCACCAAATGTAGTGTCTTTTGCAACACGATCGATCTCGTCTTTTAATTGACCAAATTCTTTGTCTAGCGCAGTTCGGTCAGCCTGACTATTCGAACCATTCGCTGATTGAATTGAAAGTACACGCATACGTTGTAGCATATTGGTTGTTTCGTCTAACGCACCTTCAGCCGTTTGCGCCATTGAGATACCGTCATTGGCATTTCGAGCGCCTTGGTTTAGACCATTTACTTGCGCTTCTAAACGAGAACCAATTTGTAGACCCGCAGCATCATCCGCTGCTGAATTAATACGCTTACCCGATGATAAACGTTCAAATGACGTTTGTAGATCATTTGTTGCATTAGTTAAATTACGTTGTGAGTTCAAAGACGCAACGTTAGTATTTACATATATAGCCATTAGTATTCCCTCTGTGTATAACGTGATTAAGCAGTGACATAATTTGTATGTAAGTCGTGCTTAAGTAGCAATCTATAAATTTTTTATATATTTAAAATTGCAAGTTGTGTGCCAAACTATGATATCGAATTAAATAAACTTAAGTTATTGATTTTATTGAATGACTTATAGCTCATTTCGAGTATATTTTGCTCTTTCGTTAAGTCCGTCATTGCCGCGGCAAGATCTGCCTCGGTAAGAATTGCCATCGCTTCCTGATTAATGACTTTAAACGATTCATTTGACTCAGTAACACGTGTAATCGTGTTATTACGGCCACCAATCGTAGACATAGTAGACATCACTGAATATTTAGCATTTTCAATACCTACTTGCGCATTCGCCATGCGCCCTCTAAATTCAGAATTTGATAATGAGGTATCCGTTAGAGCCGCTTTTAATGACTCTAATGTGTTCAAAATATTGACATTACTCGGTGGTGCTAAAGATATATCGACACTACCCGGTGACATCCCTTGCGCCGTAATGTTGACACCATTAAACCGAATTCCCTTTGCTGAAGTGAAATTACCGCTTTGGATAACACTATTGGTGCTATCTAAGATCTCAAAAGTATCACTATTACCGGGGAGTAATGGCGCTATAACATTAAGCTTAAAGGTGTTGTTTGCTGGGTTACTATGATCATAATTATTGACATGGAAATTATCATATTCCCCTTGGTTTATGACTTCAGTCGTCACACTAATAATATTACCGGTCAGATTACTGCTATCCGTGGTTAACCGAGTAGGGGCAGATTCAAAGACTCGCTTGCCATTATCACTCCCTCTGATATAGACATTAGTCGCGATTTGAATATCATTGTCTTGTTCATTACCTCGATAGGTATATTCTCCCGTTTGATCATCTTTAACATACGCTTGTAGATGCGACGCTGTACCCGAAAAAATAAAATCGCCACTGGCATTTTTACTATTTACTAAGCTGAAAACTTCTTTTTGTACTTGACCTATTTCTAACGAAATCGCGTATCTATCTTGCGAATCAACGGTACCATTAAGCGCACGAACCGAAAGTACCCGCCCACGTTCCATCGCAGTATGTAAGTTATTAAGCGTTGTTTCTTCTAAACCTAATGTACTTTTCAGCATCAAACCATTGGTTTGGTATTGGGTATTTTTTTTGATTTCATCATTCAGGTAACTCGATTTCGCTATTTCAGCCGGAGCATCACCCGAAGTACGAAACTTTTCTTGAGAGGTAACTTGTGAATGAGCCGTATTCAAACGCTTTTGTGTTTGCGACATGTCGAGTATCGAGCGAGAAAATATTTGGTTATTGGTTAATCGCATCTTAATTACCTCGCTGCATTCAGAATGGTATCGAATATTTTTTGGGAAATACTCACCACTTGTGCTGATGCATTGTAAGCCTGTTCATAACGCACCATATTTGCCGCTTCTTCATCAAGGTTGACCCCTGACACACTTTCAATCCAATTACGGCTTTGCACTAATTTCGCTTCATTTGCAGCTGAATCAACGCGTGCGGCACGGGTTTTATTACCAACCGTTGAGATCAGGGTTGAAATGCCTTCCGCAAACGTCATCTGGTTTTCACCATTGTTTTTATGATTTTTACGTAATTTGGCGTCATTTTCTAAACCCGCCAATTTTAAACCATTACTGTTATCTGCAATGGCCTCGCGGTTGTAAGCTAATGTGAATACCTCGCCTGGATTTGGTTTACCATCCATCTTAATTTCATAACCTACGCCAGGGTTTAAAGGGGGGATTGCATTGGCAAATAAATCCTGTCCATTCAATGCGCCAGAACTGGTTGCCATATAACTGCCATTACCATCATAAATATCAAAGTCACCGCTATTATTTACTGAGATCTGTTGTGGTGCCGTTATATTTAAATCGTTATTCGCAAAAGAGAGGGCTGAATCCGATATTTCCGTAACGGCAATTCGGCTCATTGTCGTATTGGTTGGCCCTGTCTTTGTTTGCAAGATCGAGGCTAACGCAATATCTTCTGGTTGCGAGCGGGTAACATCATAATCATTAAGGTTAAATAACGTCGGACTCATTAAAAATTTATCGCCACTTTGAAAACCACCCGTAGCCGCAGAAAAATCAATTTCAAAACCATGGTCAGTGACTTCAACAGGACCAGGGTAACTACCATTAATCGTCAGTGGATTGGCGCTACGTTCGCCATTTTTAATTTCATAAACATCAAAAGTCATCGAACTGGTCATCGATACTTGATATTGACTGGTTGTTAACGAACTACCCTCGCCAGCGATAAGTTGAGATGTGATCACATGCGCAGGGTTAGAGTTACCCGAATAATGTTTTGCTTGTGTTGACGGAATTGTATATATCTCTTTACCCATTTCGCCATTCAAGTCTAAACCCATTTTGTTTTGAGTATTCACAGCATCAGCAATACCGAGGCTTAATTGGCCTATCTCTCGTAACGATGAATTAACGGTTTTATCGCGGAACTCGATCAGTGCGCCAATACGTCCGCCTAGTTCAACATTTTGTAGCGGCATGGTATTTTTATCAATGTTTAAGACCAACTCCATATTACTGGGATCGGGATCGCCACCAACAGCTGAAAATTGACTTACACTGTCTTGCATGACCAAAGGCTGGCCGTTAAGCAAGTTAATTGAAATACTTTTGTTATCATTCACGATCGTTGATATATCGAGTTCTTTTGCAAGCGCTTCAATCGCGACATCACGCTGATCAAGTAACGCGCCAGAAGCACCTCGTGAGGTATTTTCCGCAATCATCACCTGCTTATTAAAACCTTGAACTTCTTTAATTAAGGAGTTCAGTAGTGCTGGTTTTTCTGCAAGTTCACTATTTACTGTTTTTGCCTGATTATTTAACTGCTCACCAACATTACGGAAACTGGCAGCCAATGTTTGCGCATCGGCAATCACTAATTGGCGATTTGAAATCGACGTTGGATCGTCATTAGCAGTATGAAAAGATTCAAATAATTGCGAAACACCTGAGCTCATATTATTTGATTCATCAGAGAGTACTTGGTCAGTACGCGTGATCTCAGCAAGTAACTTTTCTTTATTGCTAAAAGCACTGCTATCAATTAATAGTTCAGTTTGCGCAAACTTATTCACTTCACGACCAGTAACTGAACGGGCAAGCCCCATGTTATCGGTTTGCGAGTTATGTAGGGTGCGCTGACGGCTATACCCTTCAGTATTAACATTCGAAATGTTATTACCCGTGGTATTAAGCATTTGCTGGTGACCAAAAACACCAGACGAGCCTATTTGTAATAAATTTGCCATCAGATTACTGCTCCAAGCATCAGATCATCACTCCAAAATAGATTATCTGTATTTCTTTATATTCAGTTATTACTTATTCAGTTACTCAACTAAGCAAGGTTATTTAAATGCATCATGTTTCATGACGTTTTGTATTTTCGCTGCATAGTTGGGATCTGTTGCATAACCCGCGTTTTGTAAACCATTCAAGAACTGTGCCGAGTCCGCAGAATTGCGTAACGCCTCATTGTAACGATCGCCTGATTGCAAGAAGTCCGCAAAGTCATTAAAGCTCGACTGAAAATTTTGATAACTTCTAAATTGATGTTTTTCACGTTTAGCTACACCGTCGGTAAACTCTAAGGTATCCACACTTGCTGTCGGACCTTTCCAACGTTTATCTGCTTTAATATTGAATAAGTTATGTGAGCTATCGCCTTTATTATCAGTCGATACCTTCTTACCCCAGCCAGTTTCTAACGCTGCTTGAGCAAGTAATACATCCGGAGAAACATTCAAGCGTTTCGCTACTGAGTCCGCAAAAGGCGCTAATGAAGCAACGAATTCCTCAGGGCTGTTGAACTGCATCTGGCGAGGTTTGTCTGCCGTCGGTAATGTGGCATTCGCTTGTTTACTATCAGTGATAGCGCTCCCGTCTTCGTCAACAACAGGGATTACAGCGTCTTTATCTTCCTCTCTGCCTTTGTCTACGGCCTTAGCCGCCTGTAAGTTCTGCAATGGATTACGGTCCCCTTGCAATGACGAGGCTGGCATATAATTGCCGCCATTATTCGACAACTGCCTAACAATAACATCGGCTAAGCCCATACTGCCTGATTGGCTCATATCCGATGCCATCTGCTTATCTTGCATATCACGATAAAACTGGGTGTAGTTGTTATTCATTGGACTTTCTGTTTCAAATGCGGCATTTGCGTCACGCATGCTTTTCATCAGCATGTTGGTAAACAAAGACTCAAACTGCTTCGCGACTTCTTTCAATGCAGTTTCATCATTATTCAGCGCTCGTTTACGCAAAGAGTCCAGATTATGTGTATCTAAGACGTTAGTGCTTACATTTGTTTTAAATGAATTATCCATACCCAGCCCGTTACTATTTTCGATAGTTATTATTTTTCAGTCAATTATTCGTGTTTTAAAATTAATATTTAAACACGACTGCCATTTATTTGTCACCGATAAAAATAAAGAAAAATCAACAACTTAATGTTTACCTGTGTATTGGCATTAACCCTTACATATAACATAGCAATTCTTAGACCAACTCCGGTAATGACACTAGCTTAATAAAAAAGCGCCATACCCAATCACGGATATAGCGCTCATAAAAATAAGTCATTGCTGTGCTTAATTAGCTTAACGGCCTTAAATGATAATTAGCTGTCCATCTAATGCGCCCGCATCTTTTAGTGCTTCTAAAATTGACATTAAATCACCAGGGGCAATACCGACCTGATTAACGGCCCGGATCAAATCATCGAGTGTCGCACCAGCATCAAGCTTAAACATGCGCGCATCTTCCTGCGTCACATTAATGGTCGATTTATTAGTGACCACGGTTTCACCGTTAGCAAACGCATTAGGCTGTGAGACTTCTTGAGTTTCATTAATGGTAACGGTTAATCCACCGTGCGTAATAGCAGCGGGTTTTAACCTGACGTTTTGACCAATAACGATCGTACCGGTACGTGAATTAACAATAATTTTTGCTGATTCGTCCGCCATTTTTAATTCAAGATTTTCTAATGTCGCTAAATAAGCAACACGTTGGGAAATATCACGAGGAGCAAGTACACGTACAGACGTCGAGTCCATTGGATAAGCAGTATTAGGGCCGACGAGGTTATTAATTGAGTCTGCAAGACGTTTCGCGTTAGAGAAGTCTCCGCGGTGTAAGTTAAATGTCAGGTAATCTCCATCGCCAAACGGATTCGCGACTTCCTTTTCAACAATAGCACCACTACTGATACGACCGACAGTCGGCGTATTAATGATCACCTTAGAACCATCTCGACCTTCAACGCCAAGGCCACCAACAACAAGGCTACCTTGTGCTAATGCATATACTTGTCCATCAGCACCTTTCAAGAAGGTTTGCAATAATAAACCACCACGTAGACTTTTCGCTTCACCGATGGCGGCAACCGTTACATCAATCGTTTGACCTGGTTTCATGAATGCGGGTAATATCGCACTCACTGCAACGGGCGCAACATTTTTAATTTTAACCTTCGCGCCTTCTGGCATGGTGATACCAAAATTATTCAGCATGGTTTTAAAACTTTGCGCTGAGAACGCATTACTCTTTTCACCCGTTCCCGGTAAACCAACCACTAAACCATAGCCGATTAATTGGTTATCACGCACCCCTTGCACAGAGCTTATATCTTTAATTCGTGCCGCATGTGCAGAACTGATCGTCACCACAAAAAAGCTTAACAGGGCAATGCTCATACCGAATAAAACATGTTGCTGTCGTTTAATCCGAGTTGATAATTTAATTCGAGTTAATAATGTCATCTAAATAACCTGTGCAATAAGAATTGTCATTATTTTGGTTTGTACTATTTCACTGCCAAAATTATGACAACCGCTAAATAATGGGCGTTATAGAGCTAAAAGCAATTGTCATACCAAGATGCTATTTACACACGGACTCAGATTAGAAAGGCCATTTATTACCATTCAGGAATTTAGTTGCCCAGCCTTGTACCTGTGCTTCTCCCAAATCATCAATGGCGCCATATTGAATACGCGCATTCGCGATCAAAGAAGAATCCACTTTATTATCAGCATCCACATCTTGTGGACGTAATAGACCAGTAAGGCGAATAAACTCACTGCCATTATTCAACATGAGCCACTTCTCGCCACGAATGACTAAGTTATTATTAGGTAACACTCGCACGACGGTAACAGAGATATTACCTTCTAAACTGTTACTCTGATCAGCAGAACCATTTCCTGAAAAAGAGCTCTTTTGCTTTAAACTACCCTCAATCGTATAACCGCCAATCACCACCTCTTCACCACCAAGCTCAATAGGGTCTAATTCAAACGAGTTATCTTTACCTAGGTTTGAGCTTGCTTGCTTTTTAGCACTGGTTGACTCTGTCAATGTGACCGTAATAATGTCACCAACTCGGCGTGCTTTAATATCCGAGAAAATATTATTATTGTATTGGGGGTTAAATAACGATCCCGTTACTTTTGCTTGTACTGGGTTATCATCGGGTACAATCGGCGCATAATCAGGCGAGTCTTGCTGCGGTGTTTCGTTCACATCAGCTGGTTCTTCCGCATCTTCAGTTTTGGTCGCATCTTCGTTTTTAGAGACTACATTTTCTTTTACTTTAACTAAAGATGCACAACCCGTTAGCTGGATAAAAACAAACAGAGCAAGGATAAAATGACGCATTATAATTCTCGATGTTATTAATTAATGTTTAACGGCAACCGCTAAATTATAGCTGTTGATTGGTATAACTTAACATTTCATCAACCGCTGAGATTACTTTCGAATTCATCTCATATACACGTTGGCTTTGAATCAGGTTTACTAATTCTTCAGTCACGTTTACATTCGATGTTTCAATCGCACCTTGCACTAATTTACCCAGACCCTCATTACTTGGAAGCCCTTGTACCGGATCACCACTCGCACCCGTTTGAATATACATGTTTTGTCCAATTGGCTGTAAACCACCTGGGTTAACAAAGTCTGAAATATTAATCTGCCCAACGGTTTGATTGTTTGTCTGACCCGGTAAACTGACCGAGACTTCACCATCTTCCGAAACAGTAATCGTTTGTGCATCTGCAGGTATTTGGATCTGCGGTTGTAATGGATAACCCGTGCCCGGAGTCACGATAATCCCTTCATCATTTAATGTAAATTGGCCGTTACGGGTATATGACGTCGTGCCATCCGGCATTTCAATTTCGAAAAAACCACGGCCACTGACCATTAAATCCAGTGAGTTGTCAGTGGTTAGCATATTACCTTGAGAGTGATCTTTTTGAGTCGCAACAACCCGCGCACCCGAACCAATCATTAAGCCAGACGGTAGTTTGGTATTTTGCGATGATTGTCCACCCGGCTGATTTATTGCTTGGTACAATAAATCTTCAAAAATAGCGCGTTCTTTCTTAAAACCAACCGTACTGGCATTGGCTAAGTTATTTGAGATGGTTGTGATATTCGTTTGCTGTGCTTCTAAGCCGGTTTTACTTATCCATAATGCAGGATTCATAATATTTCCTCGTCTAATTTATACGTTGTGTGGACTCATCAATGAACAATTAACTCACTCGTAATAGCGAATCTGATGCTTTGTCATTTTCTTCTGCTGTCTTCATCATTTTTATCTGCATTTCAAATTGACGTTGCAAATTAATCATTCCGGTGAGTTCACCAACAGCACTAACATTACTGGTTTCTAACGCGCCACCTGCTACTTGGACAGTCAAGTCGACTGCAGCTGGGGTACCATCCGCTTGTCGAAACATACCATCGTAGCCTTTAACTAAATTTCGAACATCGGGATTAACCAATTTCAATTGGTCCACTTCTTCCAATGCATTTGCCGGTGCTCCCTGAGGACGAACCTCGATACGACCATCGGCATGGATTTTTATTTGTTCAACGGGTACGGGGATCACGATAGGGCCATTTTCACCTAATACAGGACGCCCTGATGATGTTAATAACTCACCAGTCGGGCTCATATGCAAACTGCCACTACGTGTATAGCTTTCATTGTTCTTATCATCCAGTACACTTAACCAACCATCACCTTGGATCGCAACATCGAGTGCATTACCCGTTTGTTGTAGCCCGCCACCCGTAAAATCTTGTCCTGGACTTTCGGTAATAGCAAATACACGGGTTGGTAGGCCTTCACCAAACGCTTGCATTGAACGCGCTTGTTCAAAATCAGCCTTAAAACCATGTGTATTCACATTGGCGATATTATTGGCACGAATAGCCAATGCATTCATATTTTCTTTGGCACCCGACATCGAGATATAAAGCATATTGTCCATTCGTCAATCCTCTGTCACTTTTCGTTGAAAACGTTAATTACCCGTCTAATACCAGTAATAAAGCAATTAAAGTGCCAAAATGAAAAAGCCACCCTAAATAGGATGGCTTTTTATCAAAAATGTCTCTTTTCGGTAAATTATATGTCTAATAATCCCGCTGGCCATATGGCTTAGTCGCCCGTTACATTAACGGATCTGTAATACTGTATCTTGTAATTTAGAGTTAACCTCTAACGTTCTTGAATTGGCTTGATAGTTACGTTGAGCCGTAATTAAGTTAACAAGCTCACTGGTCAAGTTTACATTTGACTGCTCTAGTGCTGATGAATTTATTTTACCAAAGGTACCTGAGTTCGCTTCACCAGCAATTGCATTGCCCGAAAGTTGTGATGCACGCCAGCCCGTATCACCCGTCTGACTCAAGCCTTGTTCATTGGCAAACTTAGCCATCGCGATCATACCCAACTTATCATTACGACCATTACTGTAACTCGCCGCAACCATACCATCTGGGCCAATATCAATCCCTGTTAATCGACCCACAGTCGCCCCATCTTGCTCAAGTTTAGATACTTCAAACGCAGACGCAAACTGAGTCGGATTATTAATATTAAGTTTAATTGTCTGAGTAGTATCCGCACCATTAGTTAAAATAGCACCGAGTGGCATGGTCTCTGCGATCGCAGGGAGTTGCTCTTGCAATAGTCCTGACGAATCAAACGTCAATCGCATGGCGGCCGGTTTTGCTGGTGTTCCCGGAGCTGGTGCAACAGCCTGACCACCAACAATATCAAGAGGCTGATCATCCACATAGTTAAACTCTAACCAAGAGTTTGCTGGTGCACCCGCTGAGCCATCTTTTAC
>SPKZ01024541.1_pt1 | contig 10659 bp, 8 predicted proteins | sample 2456571 | NCBI WGS metagenome assembly SPKZ01 (sample SAMN11192286, study PRJNA482655) | marine metagenome | biome: ENVO:00000447; feature: ENVO:00000244|ENVO:00000211|ENVO:00000569|ENVO:00002023; material: ENVO:00002151; isolation source: ocean water from marine abyssalpelagic zone ...
AATCTATTTAATAGCCGCCGTTGCCTCGATAGCTCAGTCGGTAGAGCAGAGGATTGAAAATCCTCGTGTCCCTGGTTCGATTCCGGGTCGAGGCACCATCATTCAGACAAGCGCCAATCTTAACCATAGATTGGCGTTTTTCGTTTCTACGCTTCGAAACCGAACTACGTTCGTCCCTATAATACATTCTGTTTTAACGTTCATCAGAGCCTCCCTACCCGATTAACTCTATTTACAATACCCTATTGCTACTTACATAGCTCTTTGACCTTATCTTGCTCCTTGCGACCTTCTGATGTATAAACGTCGCTGGTTAAAGAATTTACAGTTCATTACGGTTTTTCTTAAACAACATGCTATCAATTGATAATGTGCCTGCGCCATATTTTAGCAAAACAACTAACGGCACTAGCCACAAGATATGAGTTGGCCATGCATCAGGATAAACCAATAATTGTATGGTTGCGGTCATCACAAAAAGACCTAATGCCGACAAACGGGTAAACAGTCCCAAAATAATTGCCAAAGGCAAAAAGAATTCGGCAAATGTTCCCAAATAGGCTGCAATATCAGGCGGTAACAACGGCAAGTCATACTCATATTCAAATAATGAAAATGTCGATGAATTAAGGTTAAAAAATTGCCATTTTTGACCTAAAAATTCCCAGCCACTTATTTTTGTCTGCGCGCTGCGCCAAAAGACCGAAGCAATAGCAATGCGAGCAACCAACAACAGCACGTCTTGCGGTATTTTTGCCAATAAATTATCGATTGCCATGACTAACTTTTTCATTGAGCCTCCTAATTTTCTGCTAATTGAAAATGGGTAAATAATTGCAAGTTTAATAAATAACCCAGCATTGGGCTAAGCTCTTCATCGTCAAGTGTATCGCCTTGCTCAACTGCATGTTGAGAGGTTATTTGCCACGCGGTATTAATCGTAGCACCAGCAGACAATTGCTTTAAAAACTGATAACAATGTGCATCCATATTTATCACCTGTACAGTCATTAGCTGACGGTAAATGAATATGTTACTGCCGATAGATTTATCAAGATCAATAAGCTCGGGCTCGTCTTTTAAATTCTCATACCAAATGTTTTGCACCGGCCAAGCAGATTGAAACAATGTTAGTGATTGATGACAGGTAAAACTCAGTTCCCCTAATTGTTCAGGCGCAATAGTCGCTAATTCACTCAAATCAAAGCTTGGGGTATCTTCGCTATGAAATGCTCGATTATAGTGATATTCAAGCATCGCTATGTCTTTAATGAAAGCTATATTTTTGCAGGCGGGGAACTGCGCAATAAATTCGATAAACGTCTCACCATAGTACAATAATACAGGATCATTAGGCGGTAGTTGTCGAACGAATTCTACCGCTGCGCCGTTAAAGCAGTCATCGCCAATTAAGCGTTTGACCACCGGATAAAGATCTCCTAAAGCGGCGCTAATTGAATGCAGCACATTATTTCGATAAATAGCCACACGATCCTGTGCTTGTTGCTGTGATGACTTAATCTGAGACAGTAATAAATTACTATTATTGTCGCCGTTTTCCGCCAACAGGCTTTGGCTAAGCAAGTCTTGACAAAACAGGGCTTGATACTGAGCTAACGTTAATTTACTCACTCGTTCACCTCGAGTAATTGCTGCGCCAATTGCGCTTGCTGGTTTAATACCTGCCACGACGGCACATCGGTATCCCATTCTATGAGTGTTGGTCTATTGCCAATATGCGCTAAGGTGAATTGATAAAGCTGCCAAACTGCATCACATACAGTTGAGCCATGATCGTCAATGCGCACAGTGCCTGATTGTGTTTGTTGCACCGAGTGTCCTGCGAGATGGATCTCACCAACTAATGTCGAATCAATGGATAAAATATATTCTTTTGCGTCAAAGCCGTGATTACAGGCACTGACATAAATATTATTAACATCAAGTAATAACTTGCAACCACTTTGTTTTGCTAAGGTCACCAAGAATTCATGCTCAGTAAAATCACTATCAATGAGTTCAAAGTAACTCGATGGATTTTCTATAAGGATTTGCCGTTGCAGCGTCATTTGCATTTGATCAATGTTTTGTGAAAAAATTTTCAGACTTTCCTTAGTATAAGGTACTGGAAGTAAATCATTCAGTATAGTGTCTCGATGACGACTCCAAGATAAATGCTCCGACACCATGCCTGGCTCGTAACGATTGACAAGGTGTTGTAAACGATTTAAATGCCCTGTCGACAAACCAGTCGCTGAGCCTAAAGAGAGTCCGACACCATGAATTGAAATGGGATAATTTTGACGAATAGCATTAAGGTATTTATGCATAGGTCCGCCAGCACCCATGTAGTTTTCGGCGTGAATTTCAAACCATGCGATATCGGGTAGTTGCGTTAAAATGAGTTCGAAATGTTGTGGTTTTAAACCAACTCCCGCGGACGCGGGAATTGGTTTTGATTGAGCAAACGTCATGCTAAACCGAGATTACGATTTTTTAGCTTTTAAACTGCCGCCAACTATCTTTTCACAGGTACCTTTAGCAACATACATCCACGCGTTTTTTTGAGCGTCTTTAGTCGATGTACCGGCACAAGAAGTACCAGGACCCGCTGCACAATCATTTTGACCAGCTTTAGCTACGCCGTAACACTTTTCCATTTTGCCCTTGCCGCCAGCTTCTGCTTGAGGAGCAGATACTGCTGCTAGAGTAATTGCTGCTGCGATTGCGCCATTGATTAATAATTTATTGTTCATGGTAATTCCTTAGTTTATTAAATATAAGATAGTTAGCATCACATGCTGATCATTTTAATATGCTTTGATGGCGTTTAAACTATTCATTGCCATACAAAATATCTAACCTATGTAACAAGACCCCAACAACTAAATAATCTTTCAAAAAATAACCACTTTATTTTATCAGTCCAGAATCTGTTGATTTGATTAACAATAAACCGCTGTTATTGAATCCAACTTTTTGTGATATCAATAAAGTAACAGTAATTGATATGGTTAACATAACAAAAATAGCGCCTAAAATAAGCAATTGATACTTAATTGCTGTTAAAGGATCTACGCCTCCTAATATTTGCCCCGTCATCATACCGGGTAAGGTGACAATACCGCTAACCGCCATCGACGCTAATATCGGTGCTTGTGCTTGACGTAATGCCTGTTGCATAAACGGTAATGTAGCCTGATAAGGAGTGGCTCCTAACGCTAGCGCTGCTTCATATTGTTCAAAATTGTTATTAAAGGCATCGAAAAATCGCTGCAAGCAAACAATATTGCCGCTCAAACTATTACCCAATAACATGCCCGCCAGCGGGATAAGATATTGCGCATTATATAATGGTATGGGTTTTAATAAAAGTATGAGCAAGATAGCCAATAGTGGCACCAAACCAAGCAGCAAACCGCTTAATACCGGTAAAAACATTTTCTGCTGTGGCAGTTTGGCATGAGAGATAATAGAACTGCTAGCCACCAGCAACATTACCCCAAGCCATAAAATGTTAAGCAATGCGCTGTTAAGTGCTAACACATAGCTTAAATAAAAGCCGACTAATATCAATTGCACACTCATGCGGACAATTGATATTAAGGTGGTGCGAGTAAGGCCCAAAGAAAACTTATAGTTAATAGCCAGCGGCAATACTAATAATGACATTGCCGCTAATAACTGACCCCATGTTAAATCAATCATCTTGTTGCCTTGGATTATTTTCGTTAAACCTTAGCTCTCAGATTGATGAGCAAGTTACGAATGATCAGAAGATACAGCTATCGACCCCTTAAGGCCATAAAATACAATATAAATATAGCAAAGCAGCGGCAAAATAAACGCCAGTTGTATGCCGATGGTATCGGCCAATACACCTTGTAATAACGGAATAATCGCGCCGCCAACAATGGCCAAACATAAAATGCTAGAGCCTTGACTAGTGACAGAGCCTAAACCTGCAACGCCCAAACTAAAGATTGTTGGGAACATGATCGAATTACATAAACCAACCAGTAAAATGGCGTACATCGCCAATTGGCCATCAAAGATAATAGCGATTGCAAGCAACAATGCGGCGGCCTGCGCGTTAAACGCCAGTACCCTGCCAGCTGCCACTTTTTGCATCACAAAAGCGCCCACAAAGCGTCCCACCATAGCACCGCCCCAATACCAACCCAAATATTTGGCGGCATCAACTTCTTTTAGGCCCGCAATATTATCTTCGCCGATAAAGTTAATCAGTAAACTGCCGATAGAGACTTCGGCACCCACGTAAACAAAAATAGCTACCGCGCCCAGCACTAAATGACGATGTTCCAATGCAGACAACAACCCCTTGCTACTATCACTGCTACCTTCAATGGCATCGATGGTTGGCAATTTAAGCGCACTAAAGATCACAGCCAGCACTAACAAGGCTGTCGCTAATAATAAGTAAGGAAATTGCACCGCTTGAGCTTCACCTAAACGCTGCGCCTCGGTGAGAGATGAGGAATCAACGATTACCGCAGATAAAATCAACATGGCGCCAAGATACGGCGCAACCGTTGTGCCCATCGCGTTAAATGCTTGAGTCATGTTCAAACGACTTGCCGCTGTTTCTTTACCGCCTAATGCAGTGACATAAGGGTTTGCGGCTACTTGCAACAAGGTAATACCGCTGGCTAATACAAATAAAGCACCTAAGAATAATTCATAACGTTGCAGCGCCGCCGCCGGATAAAACAGCGCACAACCAACGCTAGCAATGCTAAGTCCAGTGACAATGCCACGCTTATAGCCAAAACGTTTCACCAAGTAACCCGCGGGTAATGACATGATAAAGTAGGCACCAAAGAAACAAAATTGAATCAACATCGCTTGGGTATAATTTAAAGAAAATACGTTTTTGAGATGGGGGATTAAAATATCATTGAGGCAGGTGATAAAGCCCCACATAAAAAATAGCGTGGTTAGGCTCGCTAAAGCAAACGAATAAGTATTGTTACCATCGCTCGCGGTTTGATTAAGACTTGACGTGGTGTTTATCGACATGGGTAGTCCTTATATTTATTATTTTTAGATGGCCTGATATCAATCAGTACCAATGGTTTATCTTATTACTCTATTTGTGTTAACACGCATAGATATCGACCGACAATTTACGCTTATTGTTATAATAATACATTATTCCTCATCAATGGCTTACGTATAGCAATTGGTGATACATCGAAATTAGCTAGATTAACATCATGAGAATTAAAGCTAAAGTTCCCCTCCCCCCTCTCTTGAACGAAATAAATCTGATATTAACATGCTAACGCAGTATCAATAATGCTGCAGGTTCAATTGTGATAAGCTTTCAGCAACCATAAAGCGCTAATATATTTTATTAATCGACAATATTCGTTTTATTTCCTACGCGGCTTCCCAAACTATGTTGCACGGCACTTTAGATCTACGTAGCCACTGACTTGCTATATGCTCATTTAGCAATATTGATAATTACGAATATCACGGCGAACAAACAGCCGCCAAAAAAAGCTACTTAATCGCATATAATTTGTCATAAATACAGCTCAAAACCTTAACAAACAACACAACATGTAAGCGCTTACACGATACACTTAATTTTAATTAAATTAAATAAAAACCGATGGAATAAAAATAAATAATAGATAATATGTTTATTTACAGCTAGATACATAAATTAAAGTATGAGAAACAAAACAGAACAAAAAACAATCTGTATATTTTTTGATTGATTTCGAAGAAAGTTATTGACCTCGATTTATTGTTAAACTAATGTAAATGAAAGCGCTTACATTATTTAGCAAAAAATACTATTATAAACACTGTAGGAAGTTAGGGAACAATATGAAAAATAATAAACCATTCACTAAAACTCGAATAGCAGCCAGTATCTCTGCTGTATTGTCGTTTACCACGATCACCGCCGTATCGGCTGCTGAAACTAATTCAAAAGCAGCAAAAAACAGCGTAGAGGTTATTTCAGTAACCGGTATCCGTTCGAGTATCAAGGAATCAACTCGTTTAAAACGTAATGCATCAGGTGTTGTTGACGCTATATCAGCAGAAGATATTGGTAAGTTTCCCGATACTAACCTAGCAGAATCACTGCAACGTATTACTGGTGTTTCTATCGACCGCTCAAACGGTGAAGGAAGTAAGGTGACGGTACGCGGCTTTGGACCTGACTTTAACATGGTTACCCTAAACGGCCGCACCATGCCAACATCCGGCTTGCCAAGTGGCGGTGGAGTATCTAATTCTCGAGCGTTTGATTTTGCCAACCTAGCTTCGGATGCCGTTAGCTCTGTATCTGTGTATAAAACAGGCAAGGCAAACATCGCTACCGGTGGCATAGGTGCAACCATTAACATAGTTACCGGAAAACCGTTAGATAATCCAGGCATGCACTTCAGTGTTGGCATTAAGGCATTAATGGATACAACCAACCGTGTTGGCAGTGATATCACACCAGAATTATCTGGTCTATTAAGCTGGACCGATGAAGATGAAACATTTGGCGCATCAATGTCCTTTAATAGCCAAAAACGAGACAGTTCAGCGTCTGGCGCATTTGTAAACCAGTGGCGTACCAGTAAATACGACGGTTCAATTCCACAAGCGGCAAGCGACATCACTTTAACAAATGCCCCAGCAATAGGTCAGCTGTATTCAATGCCATCTGATTTACGTTATTTTATTGCCGACCGTGAACGTGAACGTACAAATGCGCAATTCACTTTTCAATTCCGCCCATCAGACAAACTAACCGCGACCTTAGATTACACCTATTCTAAGCAAGACCAACTTGAAAACCGCGCTGAACAGTCAATTTGGATGGACAGCTATAAGTCTCATCTAGGCTTTGACGACAACACAGTTAAAACACCCGTTGATTACAAAGAAGATCGCGGCGATTTGGATCCACGTGATATTGGTTTAGCGCTACAGCAGCTAAATGTGGTGAATGAAAACAAATCGATTGGTTTTAATCTAGTTTATGAAGCAACCGATACCTTTAGCGTAACTCTTGATGCACATAGCTCAACCGCAGCAAGTACCCCCGATGCGCCATATGGCGCATGGGTAAATTTTGGCATGGGGGCAAACATCTCTGCATCTCAATCGGTTGACTTTTCTAAAGACTACCCGACTATGAACATCAACTTTGATGATTGTAACACCGAGCGTGGTCTAAATTGTAATAACAAACTTGATCAAGCTGATGTCGGCACCACGATTCTCGACATGAACCATTCGGCGCAAGAATCAGAGATTAGCCAGTTCAGGTTAATGGGTAATGTAGATCTAGACGACGGCAGTATTGAATTTGGTATTGAGTCTCGCTCTATGGAAAGTCATTCAACGCAAAGCTTGACTCGCCACACTATGGGTAACTGGGGAGTTGAAAATCCAGGTGAATTACCTGATGGTTACTTAACACCTATTGACTTTACTGAAGAAATTGACGACTTTTCAAAAAACGGTGCTTTTAATCAAGGTTTTACCGGCGATGTGGCAAAACTTGGTGCATGGGCCGCCAAGAATTATGGCTTTGACTTCAACGCTAACAACCCATTTGCCACTGACAGAACTATTAAGGAAGATGTGATTTCTGCGTTCTTCCAAATCGCTCTTTCCGGCGAATTTTCTGGTCTCCCTTATAATGTTTCAACGGGTCTGCGATTTGAAAGTACCAAGGTCAAATCAATTGACAACATATCATTGCCAAACGCAGTGGCATGGGAAGGAAATAATGATTTTAACGTACGTTACGGCGAGGGCACGGAAAACCTCTATGGCAAGGCAAGTTATGATCATTTGTTACCTAACTTCGATTTTGACATTGAATTGAAAAAAGATATTAAAGCTCGTTTCTCTTACAGCAAAACCATCTCACGTCCTACCTATGATCAGCTAAGTTCTGCAAAATTAGGTGTTGCCGGTCCGTCTGGTCCAACGCAAATGGCCGGTGTACAACTAGGCACAGCCTCAAAGGGCGATCCTGCTTTAGTACCACTCGAATCTGATAACTTTGATTTGTCATTAGAGTGGTATTTCGATAATACCAGCTACGTATCTATTGGTTATTATGAAAAACGAGTAAGTAACTTTGTTGGACGCAAGCCAATGGTTGAAAATGTCTATGGCCTGCGTGACGCTACTGCGGGTCCACGCGCCATTGCCGCAGAAACGAAACTAAAAGAGTTAGGCATAGAAGTAACAGATACCAATCTGTTTTCGATGGTCGCTGCAACTGAAAATGGCGTCGACTTCTCCTCGATGACGGCAGATGAGTTTGAAACTGCTTACGACGTACTTCCTAACACCGATGATCCATTAATGGACTTCACCGTGACTAAGTTTATTAATAACAAAGAAGCTAAAATCAATGGTTTCGAGCTAGCAGTGCAGCACTTCTTCGGTGATAGTGGGTTTGGTGTACAGGCTAACTACACCACGGTGAATGGTGATATTGGTTTTGATAACAATGGTGACCCAGCGGTGACCCAATTTGCACTTGTGGGGTTAAGTGATACCGCTAACTTGATCTTAATGTACGAAAAAGATGATTTCCAAGCACGTATCACCTATAACTGGCGCGACAGTTTTCTTTACACACAGTCCCAATATGTTAATGAGCCTGGATACACCGAAGCTTATTCGCAAATTGATTTTAATGCCTCTTATCAAGTGAATAATGAGCTCTCAGTATTCATTGAAGGCATTAATATCACCGGTGAAGATACGCGTACTCACGGTCGTACCTCGGCACAATTGTGGAATCTGTCGGAACAGAAAGCTCGTTTTTCTCTTGGCGCACGTTACACCTTTTAAGCTTTCATAACCTAACAAAAATGCCGTATCATAAATACGGCATTTTTTTGTTTTCAACATGGAGGGCAATCTATGGAAAAAACTATCAAACGACTTATTGTGGTGGGTGGCGGCTCTGCTGGCTGGCTGAGCGCAGGTATCATTGCTGCGCAACATACCGCAAAGTTAGCTAACGCCATCGAAATATATCTCATTGAATCACCGCAGGTTAGCAGCATTGGTGTCGGAGAAGGCACCTGGCCATCGATGCGCAATACATTGCAAAAAATAGGCATTAAAGAGCAACAATTCTTATCCGAGTGTGACGCTTCATTTAAACAAGGCTCCCGGTTCATTGCTTGGCACACTGGCTTAGCAAACGACGTTTATTACCACCCGTTTATGACCCCACGCGGTTACGGTGAGGTGGATTTACACCAAGCATGGCGACGTAATGCGCCCGAGAAAGCGTTTGCGGACGCTATTAATATTCAAAGCCAAATCTGTCTCGCAGGTTTAGCGCCAAAACAACAAGCAACCCCCCCTTATGCGGCAGTAACCAATTATGGTTATCATCTTGACGCGCTAAAATTTGCCCAATTATTACAACGCCATTGCACCAAAGAACTTGGCGTAAAACATATCATTGGCCATGTCAATGATATTATTAACGACGAACACGGCGACATCTGTGCCATAGTTATCGACGAGCATGGCACCATTAACGGTGATTTTTTTATTGATTGCAGCGGCGCTGCTTCTTTGTTGCTCGGCAAACATTACGGCATTGAATTTATTAGTCAAAAATCGACTTTATTTAACGATACCGCTTTGGCAGTGCAGGTAGATTATAGCGATGATGATGCACCGATAGAGTCCGTCACTCTTTCAACCGCACAATCCGCTGGCTGGATTTGGGACATCGGATTGCCCACAAGACGCGGTGTTGGTTATGTATTTTCAAGCACGCACATTAACATTGAACAAGCCAACCAAGAGTTGCATGACTATTTAGCGCCAAGCATTGGCGAGCAACAAGCGGCACAACTTCAGCCCCGTAAAATAAGCTTTAATCCAGGTTATCGGGCTAAATTTTGGCACAAAAACTGTGTTGCCATTGGCATGTCGGCAGGGTTTATCGAACCATTAGAAGCCTCTGCCTTGGCGTTAGTTGAATTGTCAGCCACCATGATAAGCGAGCAACTGCCGGTTAATCGCTCGCACATGGCAATATTGGCTGGACGCTTTAATCAATGTTTTGAATATCGCTGGCAACGAATTATTGAGTTTTTGAAACTGCATTACGTTATCAGTGAGCGCCAAGGCGCTTATTGGCAAGACAATCGCCAAGCAGCGAGCATTCCTACGCGTCTGCAACAGTTATTAACTCTATGGCGTTTTCAGCCACCAAGTCGTTATGATTTCAATCAACTTGAAGAAATATTCCCCTCTGCCAGTTATCAATATATTCTCTATGGTATGGGCTTTAACACCGAGCAACGTGAATTGCCATCTCACTTTGCCGCTCAAGACATTGGCACGCAATTAATTAACGACAATCAACAAAAAACCGAACAATGTATCGCAGGACTACCAAGCAACAGAGCATTACTTGACTATCTCACCAAGGAATTATATTCATGAATAAAAAAATTATAAATGTGGTGATTGCCGGCGGTGGTACCGCTGGTTGGATGGCAGCAGCCGCATTGGTTAAACTTATTGGCAAAGAGATTAAGATTACTCTGGTCGAGTCAGACGATATTGGCACCATTGGCGTTGGTGAAGCCACAATCCCACCGATCAGAACCTTTCATAAGATGTTGG
>SPKZ01020938.1_pt1 | contig 10652 bp, 5 predicted proteins | sample 2456571 | NCBI WGS metagenome assembly SPKZ01 (sample SAMN11192286, study PRJNA482655) | marine metagenome | biome: ENVO:00000447; feature: ENVO:00000244|ENVO:00000211|ENVO:00000569|ENVO:00002023; material: ENVO:00002151; isolation source: ocean water from marine abyssalpelagic zone ...
ACCGACCTACACACCGACCTACACATTGCCCGCGGATGGAGGCTTTCCTGGCCGCTGGCTTCATGGCAGCTTCAGAAGCTGCCCTCGGAAGATCTCCTCTGTGACCCGCGTCCTTCTCTGCATTAATAACGCCGAAGACCTCCTGCTAACCGCCGCGTTCCTCGATGAGGCGAGCGTCGGCGCCTACGTTGTGGAGAGTGAAGGCACCTACGACCGCGCGAAAAGCGCGATGACTGACGGCTCCTACGATATCTTCATGGTCGACGAAAGCTTCGCCGACGGCCGGGGCCTCACGCTGTTGCGAGAAGTCCGCCTGGAGGGGCCCCGGGGTCCCATCATCCTGCTGACCTCCCGCAACGCCCATGATTTTGAGGCTATGGCAATCCGCGACGGCGCGGCAGATGTGCTCCTTCGTAAGGAAATCACAGCGCTGAGCCTCGAGCGAGCTCTGCGCCACGCACTGCTGCGAACTAGTCAACATCCCACCGCCGTCCTGAATCAGGACAGTCCCGAATCTGTTCGCAAGACGGTCGAGGGTTGTCTCGCACGGCTACGCAGATCGCCACTCGGCCTGGCGCTCGTCAACATACACATCGAAGACTCCTCGGGCGCGTCCGTAGACTCGGGCGTGGGGCAGCGCGCCGTTCGAGACCGTTTGCAGAGTTGTTTGCGGGAGGGGGACCTGCTTATCCCCGTCCGAGACAATTTCTTAGTTCTCGTTGAAGACGCCGAACCCGGCCCCATCGCAGCACAGATATCCCATCACGTACTCGATGCCATGGCGTCCCCCTTGTCCGTCCGGAACAAGACGGTACCGATGTGCACAAGCATCGGCATTTGCCTCTTTCCAGAAGACGGAGACGAAGCCGAGGAACTCCTCTACAACACCAGCATCACGGTGAGAGATGCCCGAGCGAGCGGCAGGAACAAGTTTCAATTTCGTTCGACACCGATGAACGATTTGGCAAAACGCCGCCGTGCCCTCGCCCTGGCACTGGACGGCGCAGCGGAGCGTGGAGAATTCACGCTCCACTACCAACCCCAGCTCGATATGACCAACGGGGACCTCGTGGGTGCAGAAGCCCTGATTCGCTGGGAGTGCGAACACCTCGGACGCGTGAGTCCCGGAGAATTCATTCCTATCCTCGAGAGCAGCGAAGGCATCAATTCGGTCACCCACTGGGTCACAGATACGGCGGCACAGCAGGCCCGCCAGTGGGAAGACAGGGGCATGCCTCTGGTGGTCAGCGTCAATATTTCCGCCCGCCAGTTCGAGGAAGACGACGTCGAAGGCATGGTGAACCGCGCGCTGAAGGCTGCGGGGCTCTCCGCCAAACGGCTGGGCATCGAGTTGACCGAGGGACTGTTGATTCGCAGTACCCCTGAGATCCGTACTTGCCTGACCAACTTACGCAACGCGGGGATCAAGGTGAGCGTCGACGATTTTGGCACCGGTTACGCATCCCTCGCCTACGTCAAGAAATTCCCCATGGACACGATCAAAATCGACCGGGAGTTCGTCTGCGGTCTGCCCGTCGACACCGAGAACGCAGCCATCTGTAACTCGATTGTCGCGCTGGCTCACAGCTTAGGAATGTCCGTGGTCGCCGAGGGGGTCGAAACCGAAGGAGAAGAAGAGTTTCTCCGCAGCATCAATTGCAATACCGTTCAAGGCTTCTTGCGCGGAAGGCCTATGCCGCCGGAGCAGTTCGAAGCATGGGCTAAAGAACGGGAACGCGCCGCCACCCCTGTCAAGAAGCGACACGATAGCGGCCGAGTCAAACGCGCGTAGTTCAGCGAAGGGGCGCCGGTGGACGACGGTGCATCCACGACCGAGCCTCTTCGAGCTGAAACGCGAGCTGAAACAGCGTTGCCTCATCACCAAAGCGACCGGTAAACATGGTGCCGATGGGTAGGCCGGCCTCATTCCACACCAGGGGCACGTTCATTGCCGGCTGCCCCGTGATGTTCGCTACCGGGGTGAACGGAATAAACTCAAACACCTTCGATGCGACGGATTCCACGACTGCCGGGATGCGGAGCACACGGCGGAGCTTTCGTTTGGCCACCATCCGATGCATTCGTTTTTCAAATCCCTGGGACCGGAATCTGCCGTGGGGGACGGGGGGAGAACCCAGAGTAGGTGTCAGCAACACGTCATAGGGCTCGTAGAAGCGCAACACCTCCCGAGCTCGGGCTTGCAGCTCCACGTGAGCTGCTATGGCTTGGGCACCGGTGGTGGCTTCTCCCAGAAAACGCAACAGCCATGTCGCCGGCTCCAGGTCTTCGAAGGAGGCACTCCGGCCGATCTTTCGCTCCGCTAGCGCTAACTCCGCCGCCACAGACGCGCCACTCACCGTTACATAATCGCGCGCAAAACTCTGAGCGTCCATCACTGGTCGAGCTTCTTCGACGTGATGGCCAAGACTCTCGCAAAGTGATGCCACCTCTTCGACAGCACGGCGACAATCCGCATGGGGCGTCCCCGGTAACAAGGGCTCCGTGGTGAAGGCGATGCGCAAGGGACGCAGTGTCTGATGCATCTCAGAGGCGTAAGGCCGGGCTAAGGGCGGGGCGTGGTAGAGCGAGGTCAGCTCCGGTCCTTCCGTGGCGTCTAGGGCCACGGCACTATCCCGAACGCTCCGGGAGATGACGTGTTCGACCATCCTCCCCAACCAACGCTCGCTGGCCTCGGGGCCCTGAGGAGTGCGAGCGCGGGTCGGCTTGAGTCCAAACAACCCACAACAGGCGGCCGGGATCCGAATAGATCCCCCACCGTCACTGGCGTGAGCCATCGGCACCATTCCGCTCGCCACGGCTGCCGCAGCGCCTCCGCTACTCCCGCCCGCCGTGAGACGGAGATCCCATGGGTTTTTCGTCGGACCGTGGAGCACGGGTTCGGTGGCCGCCATCAGTCCGAACTCCGGCGAATTGCTGCGACCGATCATTACCAGGCCCGCTTCCAATAGCCGGTTCACTAATTCCGAGTCGGCGCCACAGCGGTAATCCTGGTACAAACGACTCCCCATGCTGAGTGGGGTTCCGAACAGTGCTCCGTGCAAGTCCTTCAGCAAGAACGGCACACCAGCGAAGGGCCCTTCCGAGTTCGTGCGCTCGATAGGCGGGTCGAACTGATGGACAACGGCGTTCAATTCCGCGTCAAGAGCGGCGATCGCCGAGGTAGCGGACTGCCACAGCTCCACCCGCGAAACTTCTTTGGCCGCGACCAGCTCCGCGAGACCGGTCGCATCGAACTGAGCATAGTCCGGCAGCATCGGCCGGTCATAGCACCACTGCGCGGTTTCCAGTGTTCGCAGATTCCAGTGTTCGCAGGTGGCAGCGCGAGCCCCCGAGATAATCAACGAGCGCAGCTCTCTGCCCCGCGCTAAAGTGAGGCTTCTTTCCCTTGATTCCCGAGCCCTCGTGACCATCCGGTTCTCTTTCTGTCTCGCCGCCAGCCTGATCGCCGGCGCCACATTCTCCTGCACACCCAACAAGCCGATCCGGGAACGCTCCTCAATCACCGACGTGGACGGCGGATTCGACGCGGCCAGTCCTCAACGGCTGCCGGCAGTCCAGATCCCTTGCGAAGAAATAGTGGGCAGCGCCGCGAGCGCCGATCTTGCGTGCGAGCCAATCGCCATTCTGCCCAGCAACGGGCTAGCCGTCGGCAACACGACGGGGCTCGGCAACCGATATAGTTCCTCTTGCGGCGGCGAGAACGGTGCGGATCAAGTCTACCAACTAGCTCTCCCCGGCGACATGGTGGAGCTGCTTCTGGAAGTCACCGCCAGCAGTTTCAACCCAGTGATTCACGTCTACGGCGACGAAGGCTGCGGCCCGCCGTCCCTATTCGGCTGTGGCGCAGCTCTGTCGGAATCAGCCAGTGTAGTATTGCACAACGTCTCTACGCCAAGCATTCACATCATCGTGGACGGTGCCGGCAGTGCGGGCGCCTACGATCTGCAAGCGACGGGAGTTATTGCCGCGGGTCAAAGTTGTATCCCTGACTCTCAAACTTTCACCTGCGAATTTGGAACCTGTTCCGGCCGAGAGTTCCCCACCTGCCCGGGCATTTTGGACTGCGCGGACGGTATCGATGTGGACAACGACGGCTCGGTCGACGAAGACGCTGCTAGCTGCGTCTCGCCCCCCACTGTGAACTGCACGGCGGACCAAACTCTCGACGTACTCGCTTCAGCGACGCTCGTGGGGACTGACTCAAACGCCCCCGACCGCCCTCGGGGGCGCTGGACGCTTGAGCAATCCCCATCGGGCGCCACCAGTCGACCAGGCAGCTCTCCCGACGAGCTGCTTTTGGACGACCGCCTCGCCGGGCTCTATCGCGCACGCTACACGGTGATCGATGACGCCCGCCAAGCGGTAGCTTGCGAGAGCACCGTAACCAACCTGATCAGCGACGTTTTTCGAGTAGAACTCTTGTGGAACGTCACGGTGCCAGAGCAGGCCGACCCCAGCGACGTGGATTTGCACTTACTGCACCCGAACGCCACGGTGTGGGGGGACAATCTCGATTGCCATTGGGCCAATGGATTTCCCAACTGGGACGGTCCCGATCAAACCGACGATCCGCGACTCGACATCGACGACGTGGAAGGTCGGGGCCCGGAAAACATAAATATTCTGAACCCGGTCCACGGCGAGCCCTACCGGGTCGGCGTGCACTACTTCTTCGAAGACGGTTTCGGAGCCTCTCAGGTGGAGGTGCGCATCTTCTGTGGTGGCAATCTGGCGGCTAGTTTTGGACCGGTCCGAATGGGTCAAGACGACCTCTGGCGAGTCGCAGACGTAACCTTCGACGCCGACGGCTGTTCGGTGGTTCCCATCGAAAGCGGAGGCTGCGCCTACTCGGTTTCCAGACGATCCGGACTGTGGGATCAGCCGCGCTAGGCCACCACCCTCCGAAATCTCGGAGCCGGATCTAAACGGATGCGCTCGCTGAACCAGCGCTCTTCTTGGAGGTCTTTTTCTTGGAGGTCTTCTTCTTGGAAGCCTTCTTCTTCGTCGCTTTTTTCGCTACGGCGGACTTCGGCCCGGCTTTCTTGCTGACGGCTTTCTTGCTGACGGCTTTCTTGCTGACGGCTTTCTTGGCGACTGCCTTTTTCTTGGTGACCTTCTTTTTGGAAGCCTTCTTTGCAGTCGCCTTCCTCTTGGAAGCCTTTTTCTTGGTCACCTTCTTTTTCTTCTTGCGCGTTACGGGGCCGCGCTCTCGACGCATCTCCAAGAGTTCTTCGGCGCGCTCAAGAGTGAGCGAGCCTTCTTCGTCCCCCTTGCGCAAGGATGCGTTGATCTCTCCGTCCGTCACGTAGGGACCGAAACGTCCTTCCCGGAGGGTGATCATCTTGCCGGACACTCCGTCGAGCCCCACCTCTTTTATGGGTTTCTTTGGCGCTCCGCGACCGCGCTGTCGCGGCTGGGAGAACAAGAACAGGGCTTTGGTGAGGTCAACGCTGAACACGTCCTCTTCCGCCTCGAGGCTCCGGCTATCCGTGCCCTTGGTGATGTAGGGGCCGTAACGTCCGAGTTGGGCTGTTATTTTCTTTTCGTCCGCCGGATCGACACCAACAACCCGAGGCAGAGCCAACACCTTGAGCGCATCTTCCAGCGTCATCGTAGCCGGGTCCATGCTCTTCAAGAGGGAGCCGGTCTTCGGCTTGTTCTTTGGCTTGGGCTTCGCCTTGCCCTTGCCCTGGGGCTCCAACTCAAGTTCACCAAGCTGCACGTAGCTTCCAAAGCGGCCGTTACGCAACAATACGGGCAAGCCGGATTCGGGATCTGGGCCCAATTCTCGATCACCGCTGGGGGCGTCGAGTAACTCAATGACTTTTTCGACGTTGAGTTCGTCCGGGGCGATCTCGTCGGCGATGCTCACGGTGTCTTCGCCGCGCTGGAGGTAGGCGCCGTAGCGGCCGACTCTTGCCAGTAGCTCTTTGCCGTCAGCGTCGACTCCCAGAGAGATGGAGTTCACGGCGCGAGCGTCAATCTCACCGATTCGGTTCGCCACCATGGCTTGCAGGCCGAGGGCGGCGTCGTTGGCGATCGAGTCGTCGGAATCTGTCGGGCCACCGGTGCCGAAATAAAAGCGGTGCAGCCACGGCGTCGCTTCCTGCTTCCCGCCAGCGATTTCATCGAGTTCGTCTTCCATCTTCGCTGTGAATTCGTAGTCGACGAGCCGCCCAAAATGCTTTTCTAAGAGAGCGATCACGGCGAAGGCGGTAAACGATGGCACCAGGGCCGAGCCCTTTTTCCACACATATCCGCGGCGCAGAATGGTTCCGATGATGCTCGCATAGGTCGACGGGCGACCCACGCCGAGCTCCTCGAGCCGACGGACCAGAGAAGCCTCCGTATACCTCGCCGGGGGTGCAGTTTCGTGACCCTTGGGTTCGAAACGCTCGCCACTTAGAGGGTCTTTCGCAGCCAGTTTCGGCAGATGCCGTTCGCGATTCCCTAAATCTGCATCGGGATCATCGCTGCCCTCGACGTAGGCGCGCAGAAATCCGGGGAACAGAATGGTGTTACCGCTGGCAGCGAATTCGAGGAACTCCTTGCCATCAGTCCCGACGATCATCGCCTTGACGCTTTCGCCACGGGCGTCTTGCATCTGAGAGGCGACCGTTCGCATCCAGATCAACTCGTAGAGCCGAGCCTCGTCGCCCGACACATCCTTTGCCACTTCAGCGGGCAACTTGAATCGATCGCCGGCCGGGCGGATCGCCTCATGCGCTTCTTGAGCGTTCTTGACCTTCTTCTTGTAGCTCCGCGGCTTCTCCGGGAGGTACTCCTTGCCGTACTTCTGCTCGATTTGCGCGCGCGCCGCGGCAATCGCAGATCCGGACAGCGTCGTGCTGTCTGTACGCATATAGGTGATGTGACCCGCCTCGTAGAGCTGCTGGGCGGCTCTCATGGTCCTAGCAGACGAGTAGCGAAGCTTCCGTCCGGCCTCCTGCTGAAGCGTGGAAGTCATGAACGGCGGCGACGGCGAACGACGATTGGGCTTCGTCTCCACAGATTTTACCTGAAAATCGAAACTCCCCAGCGCCCCTCCGAGGGCTGTCGCCCGCTTCTCGTCGAGTACGAGAAGCGCAGGCTTGGTCAGCTTGCCATTTTCGTCAAAGTCCTTGCCAGTAGCCAAGCGCTTGCCGTCCACAGTTTGCAGCACAGCGTCGATGGGCGCGTTGTCTTTGGTCTGGAACTTCGCCTCGATGCCCCAGTAGCTGACTGAAGTGAAACGCATACGCTCCCCTTCCCTGACCACGATGATACGAGTCGCCACGCTTTGAACCCGCCCTGCCGACAGCTTCGGAAGCACCTTCTTCCATAGTACCGGCGACACCTCGTAGCCGTACAAGCGATCGAGAATCCGTCGCGCCTCCTGAGCGTCCACCAAGCGCGTATCGAGCTCGCGGGGTTCATCCAAAGCCTTCTGGATCGCCGACTTCGTGATCTCGTGAAACACCATGCGTTTCACCGGCACTTTGGGCTTGAGCACCTCAAGTAAATGCCACGCTATGCTCTCTCCCTCGCGGTCCTCGTCCGTCGCGAGATAGAGGACGTCGGCGTCTTTCAACAAGCCCTTGAGCTTCTTTATGTGCGCCTTCTTTTCCGAGTCGACGACGTATAACGGCTTAAAATCGTTATCAACGTCGACACCCAGCCTCCCCCAGCTGGTTTTTTTGTGCGCGGCTGGAACATCACTGGCGTTCCGCGGGAGGTCTCGGATGTGACCGATGGAAGACTCAACAACGAAGCCTTTGCCTAAATAACCGGCAATGGTTTTCGCTTTGGCGGGGGACTCGACGATAACTAGGGATTTCGACACAGAAATACGCTTCAGCCCCCAGGATTCGTGACGGTCATCGAACCGCCGGCCGAGGGCCCATGGGCGGTCGGTTACGATGCCAATCCATCACTGTCAATCTCGCCGAACTCGTCGGCCGTCCGGAATGCAACCATAAACACATGTAATTGCTGCATGTTTTCTGGAATCGAAGGAAAAGCTGCGGGCCCCTCCCCAGCCCCGGCTTGATGGAGAGACTCCCCGAGTCGGGACGTCTCCGAAACCAGGCTCAAGCCCGATGCCTCGACAGCAGTTGCCTCCACTCCGGCGAAGGCGAACAATCAAAGCGATGATCGTAATCCTCAAACAGGGAATAGGAGCCGATACACCTGAAGTCGATCGGCTCCGCGAAGTGGTCTCTCGCTTCGGAGACGTCCGGTTGGAGAGCCACAGGATTCAGGGCGCTAGTCGTCTGGTCACGGAAATCTATCTCCTCGGAGATACGAGTGAAATTCCTCTGCGAAACGTCGAAGAACTGCCCTTCGTCGAGCGGGCGTTCAAGGTCAGCGAAAAGTTCCGTCAGATTGGGCGACACGACGGTGAAGCCGAACCCCTGGCGACCGAATACTGCGGCGTCCGAATCGCGGCCGATAGCTTCGAGCTGTTCCTGGGTCAGTGTTCCGCTGACACGCCGGAGTACGTCGAACAAACCTTCCGAGCCGTTACTCAAAGCGGCGTCCACAATTCTCGTATCGGAGCCTACAAACCTCGAACATCTCCCTACGATTTTCAGGGTCACGGCAAACAATGTCTGCCGTGGGTGTTCGAACTCGCAGGCAAACACGGCATCAAGATCTTAAGTATGGAAGTCTGCGAAGAGCGTCATGTGGACGAAATCGCTGAGGCTCTTGACGCTGCCGGCAACCCCGTCGGAGTGATGCTGCAAATCGGAACACGCAACGCCCAAAATTTCGCATTACTCAAAGCGGTCGGACGGCAGCAAGAACTGCCGGTGCTCTACAAGAGGGGAGCCGGAATCACGCTGGCAGAATCCTTGAACGCTTGCGAGTACATCGCGAGCGAAGGGAACCGCCAGATCATCTTCTGTCTACGAGGCATCAAGTCTGGACTGGGCGAGCCCCACCGAAACTTCGCCGATTTCGCTCAAATCCCTGTGGTGCGTCGACTGACGCGTCTGCCCGTATGCGCTGATGCTTCCCACGCGGTCGGCAAGAGAGAGCGCTCCAGCGACGGACTGATGGACATCTTTCACGTGACCGCCCAGGGCGTGATCGCCGGCGCGAATATGGTGATCACCGAAACGCACCCCGAGCCGAGTCGGGCCCTCTCTGACGGCGCCCAAGCGTTGCTCCCCACGGAATTGGCACACTATGTCCAGGACACCCTCCTCGTACGGCGGGCGTACGAAGACCGTTTGGCCCTCGCCAAAAAGCACGAAAGGGGCAGCGAATAGTCGCCCGGCACGGTGTACCCACGCGGCGCCGCCTCTACGGTCCAGCGGCAAGTATTTCGAGGCTGTGCTGTCTTGCTGAGAGTGACCACTCTTGTATCCAACCTGGAGATGCCCAACGAAAACGATGAGCTGCTTCGGCTGTTTGATGGGCCCACCGTCCACCCATCGCCGCTGCCAAACCTCGCCGTTCAGCTACCGGGACTCATCAGCGACCCACATGTGCGCTTCCCCCATATCGTAGCATTGCTTGAACAGGATAAAATGCTAGCCGGGGCAGTGCTGCGCTCGTGCAGTCGCCCCTCTACGCGGGTCGTAACGAGCTCGGTTCCCTGCACGACGCGGTGGAGGCCTTCCTTTGCGGCTTGCTACATCACGTCGGCTTTGCCGGATTGGTCTACTCGGCCGCCGTCTATCCGTGACCCTCAACGACGCCCCCGTCGGCCGTCACCGCCAATATTCGACCCATTTCCGCCGAAACGCTGACGAACGGAGCCTCCCATCCCGGATCTTTCCAGACCGATGTCCACTCGGTGTCTTCTCCTGCAGACTGGAACCAGATTTGTCCGGCCCCCGCAGCCCATGCACGACCGCTTCCGTCGACGGCAACAGCGCTAATATTCTTGCCGTCTTCGACGAGGCTGCCCGTGGAGCCGGTCGGATCAAAGCGCATCGCCACTCCGTCTGTCCCGACAATCACCACCAGCCCGAGCCCCGGCTGGCCCGCGCAGGCGAGGTACGTACGCCCCTTGGTCGAGGGGACGAGCAGCGCATCCCACGCCAACGGAGAATAAGTCGCCATGAATGCGAAGTTGTCTCGGGTCCGGCCGATCACCAACCAGCGTTCCTCGTCTAGTCGACTGATTCCTGTCACCACGCGGGCTTCTTTGAGCATCACGGGGCTCAGCCACCGGCCGCCCACAATAGCGTGAAGCTGCGGCGGGCTATCTGGCGCGGACGCCACCAATACGGCCAAGTCGTCCGGATCTCCGGAGCCCCGCTCGAAGGTCAGGTAGCGGTCTTGCCGGTGTTCAATCCAGCGCACTCCGCGACGGGAATAGAACGCCAAACCGGCTTGCGATCCACCAAGGAACCACTGCCCGGGAGCGTATCGGTTGACGAAATTGATGCTGTCCAGCTTGTCGAGATCCGGAGCGTCCACTCGAAGCCATTCGAGGCCATTGAATATCTCCAGGCCGTTGGTAGTGGCCGCGAGACACATGCCATCGCTTTCCCATGAAACATCGCGCAGTACCCGAGGGCCGCCGGGGTTGTTGAGCACATTCCATTCCCACTTGTTCAGAATGTCATCTGGCTCAGGGCCACCCAATCGCTCCCGACGGATCGGAGCACCAGTACCGCCCTTTACCGTATTGAGCT
>SPKZ01011906.1_pt1 | contig 10650 bp, 6 predicted proteins | sample 2456571 | NCBI WGS metagenome assembly SPKZ01 (sample SAMN11192286, study PRJNA482655) | marine metagenome | biome: ENVO:00000447; feature: ENVO:00000244|ENVO:00000211|ENVO:00000569|ENVO:00002023; material: ENVO:00002151; isolation source: ocean water from marine abyssalpelagic zone ...
GGTTGCCCCCCTGCGCCACCGCTCTACACTTACGGTCACCTTCTGACCCGCGGTCACCGATGCCCAATCCGGACCCTAGCCCCGCCGACGAGTCTGCTTCAGCTCCGTCCAAAGTCGGACCGCTCACGTGGATGACGCGGAACGCAGTCGCGTCCAACTTGTTGATGGTCATGTTGCTGGTGGGCGGCTTGATGATCGCCCCTCAGATCAAACAGGAGGTTTTCCCGACTTTCGAAATGGAGTTGGTGCTCGTCCAGACGGCTTATCCCGGAGCTAGCCCGGCGGAAGTAGAACAGGGTGTGGTGCTTTCGGTGGAAGAGGCGGTGCGCGCTGTGGACGGCGTGAAAGATATCCGCAGCACCGCCTCCCAGGGCTCGGCAGTCATCGCAGTGGAACTGTTGACGGGCACCGACACCAATCGCGCACTGGCGGACGTCAAGAGCGCCGTCGACCGGGTGACTAGTTTTCCGGACAACGTAGAGCGCCCCGTGATCAGTCTCGCGACAAACCGCAAGCAGGTCATCTCCCTCGTCGTGCACGGTGATCAGAGCGAGACCACCCTGAGAGCTCTGAGTGAAGAGATTCGCCAAGAGCTGATCCTGGAAGATGAGATCACCGTTGTGGATCTCTCGGCAGTCCGCGCACCAGAAATCAGCATTGATGTTCCCAAAGAGACGCTCCGTCGATACGGACTCACGCTGGGTGGCATCGCAGAAAAAATCCGTCAGACCTCCGTGGAGGTTCCAGGGGGTGGCATCAAAACAACCGCCGGCGAGGTCCTAGTCCGCACCACAGAACGCAGAAGTACGGGCTCGGAATTCCGGGATATCATTGTGCTAAGCGAGGCGGACGGCACAGAAGTACGGCTCGCCGACATCGCCGACATCAGGGACGGCTTCGCGGATACCGACCAGGCCGCCCACTACAATGGGGAGCGTGCCGCGGTCGTCAAGGTCTTCCGGGTCGGTGACCAGACGCCCATCGAAGTCGCAGCCGCCGTACATCGCTACATCAAGAAAAAGCAACCGACGCTTCCGCCAAGCCTCACGCTCTCCACCTGGGGAGACTCGTCGGAAATGTATCGAGGTCGCCGCGACCTAATGATCCGCAATGGCCTTATGGGTCTGTTGTTGGTGATCGTCATCTTGGGGCTGTTCCTCGACATCCGTCTGGCCTTCTGGGTGACCCTAGGGATCCCGGTTTCCTTCGTCGGGGCCTTGTTGTTCCTTCCCTCGGCCAACGCATCCATCAACATGATTTCGATGTTCGCGTTCATCATCACGCTGGGCATGGTGGTCGACGACGCCATCGTGATCGGCGAAGCTATTCACCAGAAACGGACTCAGGGGCTGCCCTCGTTGCAGGCGTCTATCGAGGGGGTTCACTCTGTCTCCACGCCGGTAATATTCGCCGTCAGCACGACCATCATCGCGTTTGTCCCGTTGCTATTTGTGCCTGGTCCTGGAGGCAATTTTTTCAGACTGATCCCCATCGTCGTCATTTCGGTCATGTGCATCAGTCTGGTGGAGTCGCTACTCATATTGCCGGCACATCTCGCCCATATCAGCACTGAGCCCGGACGTTTTTTTGGCTTAATACATCGCCAGCAGCAGAAGGTCAGCCGCATGGTGGAAGCGCTGATCCACCGTGTCTACTCCCCCGTCCTGGCTGCCGCGATCCGCGGCCGATATCTCACCTGTGCCATCTGTCTGGCTGTGTTGATCGCCTCCTTGGGATTGGTGGCGGGTGGACGCTTGCAATTCACCTTCTTGCCTAAGGTCGACGGCGATGTCGTCATCGCCAACCTTCGTTACCCCTTCGGTACCGCCAACGTGGAGACTCAAGCAGCCACCCAGCGACTCGTCCGTTCCGCCCAAGAGGTGCTCGAAGATATGGGCGAGGAGCAGGAGCTCAGTCGCGGAATCTTCTCCCAAATCGGCGCCACTGGCACGATGGGGCACGGCGCGCGACCCGGCAATTACAACCGAGGCAGCCACCTCAGCGAAGTGGCCATCTCGCTCGTACCGCTAACCCATAGGAATTTTAGCTCCCAAGAATTCGCCCAGAGATGGAGAGAAAAAATGGGCGAGGTGGCCGGCATCGAGTCCCTATCATTCGGTTTCTCCACTGGACCGAACGCCGGTTCCCCCATTGACATCGAACTCACCCACCACAACTTGGATGCCCTTAGGGCTGCCTCCGCCGAACTCGCCGCAGCTCTCCGTGGCTTCGATGGCGTTATCGATATCGACGACGGGTACAGCGCCGGGAAAGCTCAACTCGACTTCAAGGTGCGCCCCGAGGTCCAAGCCCTAGGTGTGACCGCACGGTCTCTTGCCACCCAAGTTCGTAGCGCGTTCTTCGGAGCCGAGGCCGCCCGCCAGCAGCGCGGCAGGGACGAAGTCCGCGCCTACGTGCGACTTCCCGAGTCGGAGCGCCGCAGCGAACACGATATCGAAACCCTCATGATTCGCACCCCTCGTGGAGGAGAAATCCCCTTGGCGTCAGCCGCCGAGGTGTCCCGTCGCCGATCTCACTCGGAAATCAAGCGACGCGCTGGGCAGCGACGCCTCAATGTAAGGGCCGACGTGGAGGCGACGGTCACCAACGCCACGCTTGTGTCCGAACGACTCCGCGACAACAGTCTGCCGGATCTGGCCAGCCGATACCCAGGGCTCGGTTATTCCCTGCAGGGTGAGCAACGCGAACAAGCGCGTACGCTGGGCTCCCTCAAGCGCGGCTTCGGGATCAGCATGTTGGCGATATTTGCTCTGCTCGCGATCGTATTTCGGAGCTACGTTCAGCCGCTTATCATCATGGCCGTGATCCCCTTCGGCCTCATTGGCGCTATCTGGGGCCACGTGTTCATGGGCTACGATCTGAGCATGATCAGCATGATGGGCATGGTCGCCTTATCCGGTGTGGTGATCAACGACTCCCTCATCTTGATCGTGGCCGTCAACGAAGCCCGAGCGGAAGGCAAGAATGTCGGCGACGCGCTGGTGATTGGCGGCGTCCAGCGTTTTCGGCCCATTCTACTAACCTCGTTGACCACCTTCTTCGGATTGATGCCGATGATCACTGAGACTTCAACTCAGGCACGGTTCATCATTCCCATGGCCGTGAGTCTGGGTTTTGGCGTCCTGCTGGCCACGACGCTGATGCTGCTATTAGTGCCCGCCATCTACCACATCGTTGAGGACATCCAGAATAGCGCGTCCCGATTGGTCGGAGGCGTACGCAACCTGTACGCCCCACCTGAGGCGGAGCGGCCACCAGAATCCTAGGAGCCCAGAACCCTAGGAGCCCAGAATCCTAGGAGCCCAGACGTAACAGAACTCGGGCGATCAGACCTGGCCCAACAAGCCGTGCGTCACCCGATGGCGACGCTTCTGGATCTGCTCCAGGGACTCGACCTGTACGACCTCATCGGGCGTCACTTTGAAAATAGTCTGGCCCTTGGCGATGATGGTGCCGTCGCTCTCCTGAAGCACGCGGGTCACCGTTCCGGCGAAGGGCGCAAGCACCTTGTTGAACATCTTCATCACTTCGATGACGAACAGCGGCTGACCTGCCTCAAAGCGGTCCCCCTCCTGCACTAGCACCGGCAAATGCGGCGCTTCGCGCGAGTAGAAGTGACCTCCCGTGGGGGCAACGATTTCATCGGAGCTGGCAGCAGGCGGCGGAACCAGGGAACGCGCCAGAGTCGCGGCCTGCTCCGCGTCTGTGAAACGGTCCGGGAAGTGGCATTCCAATTGGTCATCCACGCGGATCTGACCGAACTCAGAGCGATGGGAAATTCGCGGCACCATCAGGAGCAAGTCCACGGCAACAGTGAAGCCTCGATGAGCCGACCTGCAGGCCGCCCAAAGCTCGGCGCCCCCGCCGAAGTTCTTCGGCGCGCTATCAGCTGACAGCAGCGCTTCGGTCTCCGTCCAGCTATCGGTACCGAGACGCTTCTGTAGATCTGAGTAAAAGCTAAGGCCCTCCCTCAGAACGTCCAAGTCGTGACTCCAAATTTCGGCAGACGGTGGCTTACCCGGAGACGCGTCCAAGTTGAGATAACGGTACAGCGCGTTCAGTACCTCTAGCGGGTTCGCCAAGAACTTCGGCTTGCCGCCGGCGCTCCACAGGGTGCCCTCGTGGCAGCCGATATAACCCGCCAATAGATGTGGGTCTCCAAATAGTGCCCCCAAGGGACGGAGTATTAGGGTCTGCTGCCGGCGCAGAGCGAGCTTCGCCGAATCCTCCGATTGTCGACCCAGCAGATCCGCCCAAGTGAGATCCAAGTCGACATCGCGCAAGATCGTCTGAAGCGCGCCCACTCCCGCCAGGTAAGGCCCCATGAAACGCGTGGTGGGTTTCACCATCGCGCCGTGACCCAAAATCCAGCTGACCAATCCGTAATGTACCGAAAGGTTCGTTTCTAGATCACGGCCTCGCAGCTCGGTGGAGCGCAAAATCTCCGAGATACGCTCCAGGTTGTCTTCCCGGGTCGTTCCGTCGGTGAGCAGCAGCGCGATGTTGGAATCGTAGGCGCCCGCTAGGTTGTAGTAAACGAAAGCGCCCGTATCCGGGTTGCGCCCCCCAATGCCTTGGTCATCACGAATTTCGCCTTCGATGGGCGGCGACCAGTACCGGATCACGCCTCCGGCATGGGGCTGCAGGCTCGCGTTAGTGGCGTTCACTCGGACCTCGGCGCCGGAGAGGCTACGCGAGACCCTGGTGGGCTTGGGCAAGCGGCTGCCGTGCACACTGAGCAGCACCATCGCTTCGATCAGTTGATCGACGTAAAAACAATCGGTCGCATCGTCGGGGTTCGTGAAACAAAGTCGGTACACCAACTCGCTGACGCCATGCTCCACTTGAATGCGCGTATTCATCTCCATGAAGAAGTGGTCGTTGCCGTCCACAATGCACTCGAAGGTTGAAACACTATCGAGGTTCACGGCGGCGCCGAAACGCTCACCTTCTGCTTCCATAGCCTGAAGCGTGACCAGATCTCGTTTGAGCACCGCCGCGGCAGCTAAGCCAGCAGATGCCTCTATCTCCGCCTCAAGCAGCTCTTGAGTGAGGGAGAGCTCCAGTAGCTTTTGCTCGTGCATCTGAAGCGAACAGTCGCGCCCACCAAGGGAGACACACCAATCGCCGTTGCCAATGATCTGGATCTCATTGTGACGGCTGATTTCGATGTTGAGCTCTAATAGGAAGTTTCGGTTGGATCCCGGTTGCACCACCTTGGATTCGGCCAAGATGTCCATCACCGCGGAGGACACATCGCCTGGCTGAGCCACGACTCGCTGACCTTTGCCGCCACCGCCACCGATATGCTTAAAGCGAATCCGCTTACCAGGGTACTTCTTCCAAATGGTTGCGGACTGCCCGCCGGCCTCAGCCTGCAGTTCTTCGATTGTCACTAATTCAACCTGTGCGGCGTAGCCGAGAAGCAATAGAGCGTCGGCGTTGTCCGGCAAGGACAAACTATCGTCGTACTGGAAGGACAGGCTGTGCTTCTTCGCCAATACTTCGAGAGCGCCGCGGTCCTTGGACTTGTGGAGCAGGCAGATAGCCGAAATATTGTCGACACCGGGAATGACCGAGTTGCCGAGACTCCGGGCTAGCTTTTTGGCCTCGTCCTTGGCGCCCGCACGCTGAGCCACACTCGAAGAGGGGCCCACGAAAATGATGCCGGCGTCTTCTACGGCGCGGATGAACTCCGCGTCCTCGGCCATGAAACCGTAGCCAGCAAACAGGTGCGTGTAGCCGTTGTCATGAGCGATAGCTGTGATCTGCAGGATTCGCGCGAGCTTCTCTTCTTGGCCCGAGCCCATGTAATCCGGCACACGATGAACGTTCTCCGAATATTCCAATCCGCGTAGTTCTGGAGCCAAACATCGCGGGTAGACGATGGAATCCTTCTCGGACAGCAACATCCCGCACTCGACCCCCATGCGCTCGAAGATCTCCATGGCCTCTTTGCGTACGGGGCCACGACAGACGATGAGACATTTCACGCGACCGAGGCCGAAACCGCTAACCCACTCGGAATCGGCGTCTTCGTAACGTTGCGAACGGAAATTGGAATCCAACATCATTCAAACTCCCGTTGTGGCGCGCCCATGGGTTCCGGTCTGTATTTTCGCATGAGGAAGCTGAGGTTCTTGGCTAGCACCTGACGCGTTTCCCCTGGCATGACCACGCTCGACACGGAGCCGAGGGCCAGAGCCTCCTTGGGGTTCATCAATTCCGCTTCGTAGCGCAGGCTGAGCTTCGCCAACGCGGCGTCCCGTGACGCGGCAGCATCCGCGTCGGACGCGCCTCCTTCGATGTCGGCTTTGAAGGTTCGAGCGATCTGCTGCATTTCGGACTTGTAGACGTAGTCTTTTCCGGCAGGACCCATCACGGCGATACGAGCTGTCGGCAGGGTGAGCACCAAGTCGGCGCCAGTAAAGTACGAGTTGTAAGCAGCGTAGGCACCACCGAAGGCGTTGCGGATGATCAGAGTGATTCGCGGGGTGCGCAAATCGATGATGGAATCGAGCAGGCGGCGACCAGCCGACACAATCCCACGGTGTTCCTGCTCCTTGCCCGGCAAGAAGCCAGTCGTGTCTTCCAGGAAGATCATTGGGATGTTGTACAGATTGCAGAAGCGCACGAAGCGCGTGCCCTTCTGAGCCGCGTCAATGTCGATCTGTCCGGACGACACGGCGGAGTTGTTCGCCAAGAATCCGACCACGTGACCACCGATGCGCCCAAAGGCCGTGACGATGTTCCGCGCCCGCTCGGGCTGGAGCTCGAAATATTCTCCGTGGTCGCAGATTTGCTGCAAATACAGAGTGATATCCAGCGGGGTGTTCATGCCCGCCGGCGAGTTGAAGATGTTGCGGAACAGAATGCGCTCTTCGTGCACCACGCGATCCACCGGATCGGATGTCTCCGCGAAGGGAGCGGAACTCCGATTGTTGTCCGGTAGGTAGGAAAGCAATCGAAGAGCGGTTCTCAGGGAGCCGAGCTCGTCTGGAGTCACGAGATCCACGACACCGCTCTGGCCGTGCACACCGGGTCCGCCCAAGGCGTCCGCCGTGATGTCCTCGCCCAAGGCGGATTTGACGACCGCCGGTCCCGTGAGTCCGAAGAAGGTGTTCTCGGACTGAATCATGAAGGAGCCCTGCCTTGGCAGGTAGGCGCCACCGCCAGCGTTGTAGCCGAACATACACATGATGCTCGGCACGACGCCGCTGAGCTTACGCAGAGCTGTGAAAGCTTCGCTGTATCCGTCCAGGCCGCCGACACCAGCCGGCACAAACGCACCAGCGGAATCGTTGAGACCGATCAGCGGGATCCCGTGTTGGCCCGCCATCTGAATGAGGCGCGCGAGCTTGGCGCCGTTGGTCGCGTCGATGGATCCGGCGCGCAGGGTAAAATCGTGACCGTAAACGGCTACGTCGCGACCCTTCACGTTCAGGATCCCCGTGACGATAGAGGCACCGTCAAGATGTTTGCCCCAGTTCTCGAAGTAGAGGTTGGGCTCTTCGTCGGTGAGCACGCGAATGCGCTCCCACACCGTCATGCGTCCCTTGCTGTGCTGGACGCGCATGCGGTCAGTCCCACCACCGGCCCGTGCCTTGGAGACTAGCTCTGTGCCGAGAGCGAGGGCATCGTCGTAGGGACCAGGCTTGGCGGCAGTCGCCGTACCGCCTGCGCCACTCGCTCGGCTAGTCTCTTGAAGGGGATTATTCAGCGTAAAACTAGTTGCGGTCATGGGGCGTTATTTCAGCTGGCATCGCGCCCCCGTTGGGGGTGCGAAAAAACGGCAAAAATACCGAGAAAAACGTCGGTTTTTGCCTGGATTGGTGGGCGTCATACTAGATGAAACCGCAGCCGGCAACCGCATCGCGCGCTCAATGTTCGCCAATAAATCCCCGGAAATATTGGTGAAACCCAGCGTCCGACGAACGCTTTGGTCGCCCGAATTAATACCTCGGGAAGTGCCGAATCGAAACGAGCTACCGGCCGCTCCGTCGGTGACGCCGTACCCACCAGCCGCCGCCAAACACCACGGCGAACACAACGGCCAAGGTCGGCGCTGATTTCATTGGCGCTATCTGGAAGGTCGCCACCATGCCAGAGAGTAAGAGAACCGGGAGAAAAGTGCGTTTGCCCGCTTCGCCGTTCTCAAGAAAGCCCACCATCGAGGCGATGCCAAGGGACGAAAATAGCGCAGCTGCCACCACCCCGAGCGCGCTAGCTACACCGCCCACACCATCAACCTCCACCCCACGAACCTAGTGCTCCCGTCGCTGGGCTCAAGGGATGCGGCACATGTTGCGAGCGCGAAACACGGCTTCGTCCTGGCGACACCGAAGCGCAGAGCCCAGCTAGAGGTGGGGCTAGCGGCCCCCAGGGCAGAGCCGGACAATTGCATACGCCTATGTTTTATTTAACCTTTTAGAAACGCCGGGCACACAAGTCTGACCCCAGACTTGCACGGGGCGGCTATTGACATTAACTATCGGTCAGGTTCTGACCGTCGGTCATTGATAGCGCCAGTCATCGAGGTAAAGTGGGAGTAGAGGAGCGAAGACAGCGTGAGCGTGAAGAGCGCAAGAGCCGCATCATCGACGCAGCCGAGCAGGTGTTCCTCACCCAAGGTCTAGCGGGCGCGACCATGGCTGACATCGCGCGCTCAGCCGAGCTCAGTAAGGGCACGCTGTATCTCTACTTCGAGAGCAAAGACGAATTGTATCTGGAGATCGCTCTGCGGGTACTCACGGAAGTGGAGTCCGACTACCTCCAGGCAGTCGAAATTCCCGGCACTGGGTTAGAGCGGCTCGAACGATTTCTACATATTCACGCAACCCAAGCCTCCGAGGATCCGAGTCGATTCCAAGTCGCGCTGAGCTGGCTCACCGCGGGCTATGTGGTGAGCGGAAGCGCAACATTTGAAGCCTATCAATCGGCCACGTCGCGACTATTTCTGCACGGTGTTGCCGCATTACAGTTGGGCATCGAGGACAAGAGCGTGCGTTCGGATCTCAACCCAGCAACGGCGGCAGTCCAGCTATGGGGCGGCCTGGCGGGCGTTCTCTTGCTCAGCTCCAATGAAAAAGAACTCGGGCGGCGCGTCCCGAGCGCGGGCAGTAGGGGCGCTCTCGTTCCGGGCTTTATCGACATTTTGGTGGCGGGGATCCGCAGCTCGAAAGGCAAGGAATGAACCCGCTACTCCGTCGTGTCGTCCAAGTCGCGCTGCCGGTTGTTGTCATCGCTGCGGGCGTGGCGGTTTTCCGCGGCCTGCTGAACTCCAAACCCGCACCCGTAACCCGCGCCGCCAACACACGCGGCACGCTGGTGACTTTGCTCGATGCCGTGCCGTCACAACAATCGGTCGCCGTTCGCGCTCAAGGCTCGGTGATCCCCTCTCGGGAACTCAGCGTGGTCGCCCAAGTCTCCGGCAAGATCGTCTGGCAAAACCCGGCATTGGTGTTGGGGGGCCGCATGAAGAAGGGGTCGCGACTGATTCGCATCGATCCCCGGGACTACTCCCTCGCCGCCAAGCAGCGCGCAGCCAACGTGAACGCGGCGGAACTTCAGCTGGAGGTGGAGCGCAGCCGCCAAAGGATCGCCGCCGACGAGTGGAAAATCATCGGCGAAGACAAAAACGCCACCGATGAGGGGCGCGCCTTAGCGCTACGACAGCCGCAGCTCAAAAGCGCCGAAGCTTCGCTCTCCGCTGCAGAAAGCTCGCTGAGCACGGCGCAACTCGCGCTGACCCGCACGACGCTCAAAGTCCCCTTCGACTGCATTGTCACCCAAGAATCCGTCGAGCTCGATCAGGTGATTGCACCGGGCCGTGCCCTCGCCACGCTGGTCGCAACGGATCGATATTGGGTTCAAGTCTCGATCCCCGTAGCGTCCCTCGGTAGCCTCCGCGTGCCGGGGATAGCCGGCGCCAAAGAGGGCTCCACGGCGGCGATCCGCCAGTCGATGGGAGATGAACACGCCGAGTGGTCCGGCACCGTGTTGCGACTCCTCGGTGAACTCGATCCGGTCGGGCGGATGGCGAGAATCGTCATTGAAATCATCGATCCCCAGGGTGCGAATGGCTCGACCGCGCCGAACACGCCGCCGTCGTCAGAGCAGTCCGCCACAAAAACACCGCAGGTCCCGCTATTGCTAGGAGCCTACGTCACGGTGGAAATTGCCGGCGGCCAGCCAATGGAAGTCTTCGAAATCCCCCGCCACACCCTGCGAGAAGGCGACAAGGTGTACGTCTATTCGAAGGGGACTCTTGAGATTCGACCGGTTTCCATTGCGGGCAGACGCAAGGACACGGTGTTGGTGAGCGCGGGACTGAGGCCTGGGGATCAAATCATCACGAGTCGCCTCGGAACCGTGCTGCCCGGAATGGCGTTGCGCCTCGATTCTTCTAAAGCGAACTCGACAGCAGGCGTCCGCTGAGCGTGCTGGCGCCAGACCCGAATAAAAGCGCGGGACCCGGCGCCACGAGTCGAGCTAGCATCGGCCCCAGCACGCCACCCTGGCGGCTGAAAGGTAATCACCCAAGATGCGAGCTCTGTTGATAGCCCTGGCCGTCGGTGTCGGCATGATTCTGCCCCTCCAATCCGGAATCAACGCGGAACTGCGTCGCCA
>SPKZ01003622.1_pt1 | contig 10631 bp, 4 predicted proteins | sample 2456571 | NCBI WGS metagenome assembly SPKZ01 (sample SAMN11192286, study PRJNA482655) | marine metagenome | biome: ENVO:00000447; feature: ENVO:00000244|ENVO:00000211|ENVO:00000569|ENVO:00002023; material: ENVO:00002151; isolation source: ocean water from marine abyssalpelagic zone ...
GAGCCGGGGGCCGGAACCGATCTCGCCTCGCTGACCACGCGCGCGGTTCGGGACGGTGACGAGTGGGTGATCAACGGCCAGAAGATCTGGACCAGCTTGGCCAATTACTGCCAGTACGTGTGGCTCGCGGCGCGTACCGATCCGGAATCCCGAAAGCACCGCGGGATTTCGATTTTCATGGTGCCGACCGATGACCCCGGCTTCTCGATCTCGCCGATTCAGACCATGGGAGGGGTGCGGACCAACGCCACCTTCTATGAAGACGTGCGGGTTCCGGCCAGTTGGCTGGTGGGTGAGGAGGGCCAGGGCTGGAGTCTGATCACAAATCAACTCAACCACGAGCGGGTCTCGCTTACCTCTGCCGGACCTTGCCGAAAACTAGTCGACGACGTCCGCGATTGGGCACGTGAGACGCGGCGCGCAGACGGCAGCCGCGTGATCGACCAGGAGTGGGTCCAGATGAGTCTGGCGCGGGCGCGCGCACAGGTCGAAGTTCTTCGCATCATGAACTGGCGGATTGCGTGGGGCAGCCAGAACGGGCGGCTCCACCCCTCAGCTGCTTCGTCGGTCAAGGTCTTCGGAAGCGAGGCCTTCGTCGAGATCTACCAGTCATTGATGGAGGTCGTGGGGACCGAGGCGAGCCTGCGCGCGGGTTCGGCCGGGGAGGTGCTGCAGTCGCGCCTCGACTCGAGTTACAAGAACGCCCTGATCCTGACCTTCGGGGGCGGGACCAACGAAGTGCAGCGCGACATCATCGCGATGGCGGGCCTCGGTATGCCCCATTACAAGAGCTAGGAGTTTTCCCAAGGTGGATTTTGCATATTCGGAAGATCAGGAAGCGCTGCGCGAGCTCGCGCGCAAGATCCTCGAACAGTTCACGGGGGATCGGTTAAGAGAACTCGAGCGCGAACCGGACTCGTTCGACCGGAAAGTCTGGCGGGATCTCGCGGAGGCGAACTTGCTGGGAGCTTCGCTCGGCGAGGACGTAGGTGGGAGTGGTCTCGGGATCTGGGAACTCTCGATCCTGCTCTACGAGGTGGGCCGCAGCGTTGCCCCGCTGCCGCTCTTGCCGACGCTGGCACTGGGCGCGCTACCGATCGAGCGCTTCGGAAGCGAGGCACAGCGCCGCCGCTATCTGCCCGGGGTCGCAAGCGGCGAGCAGATCCTGACGGGGGCGTTTTCGGAGCCGCAGAACGACGACCCCGGCCGGCCGTCGACGACGGCCCGGCGCGACGGCGCGAGCTGGCGGATCGATGGCATCAAAACCTGTGTGCCCGCGGTCCAGATGGCGGACGCGGTTCTGGTTCCGGCCTCGATCGGAGATGGGAACGCCGGGCTCTTCGTGGTTGCGCCCACTGCCGCCGGTGTCTCCGTAGAGCGGCAGGTCGCGACCAGCGGCGAGTTGCAGGGGCGTCTCGAATTCTCGGGTGCCGAAGCAATGGACCTAATCGGCGAGGTGGATCAGGCTTCCGCGGCCGTGCACTGGTCTGTACAGCTGGCGACGCTGGCCTATTGTTCGCTGCAGCACGGAGTGCTCGACCGCATGGTGCACATGACGGCCGAGTACACGACGGAGCGGCGCCAGTTCGAACGGCCGATTGGGAGCTTTCAGGCCGTACATCAGCGGGCAGCCGATGCCTTCATCAATCTGCAGGCGCTGGAGCTCGCACTACTCGAGGCAATCTATCGTTTCGAGCAGGGGCTCGATGCGCGCGAGGCGATCCTGATCGCCAAGTACTGGGCCTCCAAGCCCGCCTACCAGGTTGCCTACGCCTGCACCCACCTGCACGGAGGGATCGGCATCGACGTGGACTATCCGCTCCACCGTTACTACCAGTGGGCCAAGCAGGTCGAACTCTGTCTCGGCTCCGGGCCGGTCCAGCTCCGAGCACTCGGTGCACTGATGACTGCGGAAGCTTCGGCGGCGCAGGCCTGAGCTGCTTGGGCAGGTCCGTGAGACCGGACCCCGGAGGGGCTCGCCCCGGTCGCCGCTGAAGAGCGAGCGGAGCGGATCGTGATGACGGCCGTCGAACTCGCCTGTGCGCGACTCGGAAGCGGTCGCGACCGAGGAGGCCGTGGCCGAACTGTTGCAGCAAGTCTGGTTTGCACTCCTGGTCGGTTGGGCGGGAGGGTTCCGCGCTCAGGCAGAAGTGGTCGAGAAAGTCCGTACCGCGGCCGAGATCCTGCTGCGCGGCGCTCGACCCCGCGCCCTCACCCGACTGTTAGCGCTCGCCGCGGGCGGACCGGCTCACTCTCAGCGGGCCGCGACCGCCTTCTCCATGCGCTCGAGGAGCTCTGTCAGAATCGGTCGCGGGGTCGCGAAGTTCACGCGTACCGCGCCTTCGCCTCCGGGACCGAAGCGTGCACCGTCGGAGAGGGCCACGCGCGCGTTCTCTAGGAAGAACGCGTAGGGGCCGCCGGGAAGTTCGAGGGCGCGGCAGTCGAGCCACGCGAGGTAGGTGGCCTCGGGCGGGAAATGCACGATGCCCGGAAGGTGCCGGGCGACGCGCTCCGCGAGGAAGTCGCGGTTTTCTCGAAGATAGACGAGCGTACGATCGAGCCAGGGCTGCGAGTGCTTCCAGGCGGCGGCCGTGGTGGAGAGCCCGAGGATCCCGACCCCACCGCGCAGGTGGCGCGGGATCGACAGGAACCGCTCGTGTAGGTCGCGGCTTCCAAAGGCCCCGACCGCGCAGCGCAGGCCGGCGATGTTGAAGGCCTTGGTCGCGGAATTCAGCGTGACGGTCCGCGCCTCGATCTCGGACCCGAGCGAAGCGAAGGGAAGGTGCGTGTGGCCCGGATAGACCAGGTCTGCGTGGATCTCGTCCGAGATCACGATCAGGTCGTGCCGAAGCGCGAGGTCGGCCAGACGCTGGAGTTCCTCGCGCGAGAAGGCGCGGCCGCTGGGGTTGTGCGGGTGCGAGAGCAGGAGCATCCGGGTTCCGCTGTCGATTCGTGCCGCGAGTTCGTCGAAATCGACCTCGAAACCGCGCGCGCCTTGCCGCAGGGTGGAGTAGACGAGGCGTCGCCCGGTCTCTTCGACCGCGGACAGGAAGGGTGGATAGATCGGGGTAAGCGTGCAGATGCCGTCTCCCGGAGCGCAGAGGGAGAGCAGAGCCGCGTAGATTCCCTGGACGACGTCGGTCAGCACTTCGCAGCGGGCAGGGTCTGGCTCCCAGGCGAAGCGATCGCGCATTCTCTCGCTGAACAGCGTCGGCAGGTCTCGCGGCCGTGGGTTTACGGGATAGCCAAGGTCCTGGGTTTCAACAGCCGCTCGAAGCACCCGCTGGATCGGCTCGGCGACCGGAATGTCCATGTCGGCAACCCAGGCTGGCAGGACGTCGGCAGGGTAGGTTCGCCACTTCTCTCCCTGCCGTGCGCGCAGGGTGTCGACGTCGAAGACCTCGAGGTCCAGGGCAGGATTGCGCATGGCCGCTTCGAGTTCTGGCAGGAGTGGTCTCAGTGCGTCGGGAGCGAAGGCTGCCAACTCCAAACCGGCCCGGGAGAGGCAGCCCGCGAGGTCGCGTTCTAGTAGCGAGAGCGTCCACGCGATCGGATCCAACCCGGGTTCGATGCGGTTTACCTCGTTGCGGCCGGCCGGATCGAAGTGATAGTGAGGCCCCCGCTCGAAGCAGTCGAAGCGCAGCCGTTCACGTCCGCCCTCCGACTCCAGCACGCGCAGGGTGGGACCGCGATCGGACCCGGTCTTGCGGTGCTCCACGGTGAAGCGGAGGGGTGCGAAATCGAGGCTGGTCATCGAGGCCCATTGTAGCGCCCCGAAACCGGTATGCTCTGGCGCGGGTTTCCCAAAACAGGGTGCTCGAAGCCGGGAGCATTGGAGCTTCCGAGCAAGAGTAGAGGGAGGGTTTTGGTGTCGATCGTTGTAGCTGTGAAAAAGGCTGGGAAGACCTGCGTTGCGGCCGACAGTCAGTCGAACTTTGGATCACTCAAGGTTCCGGTGCAGAACGCGCGCGCGCGAAAGATCCGACCTGTGGGCCCGATGATTCTCGGAACGACTGGCTGGGCGCTTTATGAGGACATCTTCGAAGACTTCCTACAGGCCAAGGATTTGCCCCAACCGGTCGACAAGCCGAGCATCTTTTCGTTCTTCCTCGAACTCTGGAAGGATCTCCACGAACGCTACCCGTTCGTAAACGACCAGGTCAGCAAGGACGAGTCGCCGTTCGGAAATCTCGATGCGACCTTCGTGATCGCGGGTTCGACGGGCATCTTCTACGTAGCATCGGATCTCGGCGTGACGCGCTTCGATCGCTATTTTGCAATCGGATCGGGTGCGGACTTTGCCATGGGTGCGCTCCACCAACTCTTCGAGTTGGATCTCGATGCCGAGGCGATCGCAACCCGCGCGGTCGAGACTGCAATCGCGTTCAATATCTACTGTGGCGGGGAGATCGAGACGCTGTCGGTTGGGTGAGACCAGCGCGGGTCAGTCGGGGACCAGCGCTGGCACCTCGATCCGGTCCGCCCGCAGGAACCAGAGTTCGAAGCGCGGCTCGTGATCGAGCCCGAGGCCGTTCTGTAGGGCGCGAGTGTAAGCGCGCCCCTGTGCCGCGTAGCTCTCGGCGCGCGCCCGGGCTTCTTGCGAGTCGACCCGGTCGGTCTTGAAGTCCGCGACCACCCAGGCATTCGTCTCGGGGTCGCGGTAGAGCATGTCGATTGCGCCGGCCACGAAACCCACCGCGCCGAATGGGTCGGGGCCCGGGGCGAACTGAAGCGGAAGTTCGCGAGCGACGATGAGGTCGCGCAGGCCGCGGAGCTTTTCGAGAAGCGAGCCGCGTTCCAGTTTTTCTAAGATGTCGTGTGCGTCGGTGATGGCTGTCTCCAGGTCGGGACCGCCGAACTCGCGGCCGAGTTCTGTCTGGACGGTCTGGCGCGCGCTCTCGAGTTGCGGTCCGGGATCCGCGAACAGGTCGAGTTCCTCGAGCACGCGGTGGATCGCGGTTCCGACCGCGAGCGCGGCTGGGCGGCCGAACCCGACGGCGCTCCCGGGGTCGGGTTCGCCCCGGCGAAGCTCGTGACGCGACTCGTCCGATGCTGTGGCACGAAACGGACGCGACGCGTGCTTGAGGGCGGCGATGCGATCTCGCTCGATGCGATCGGCGTCACTTCGGATCTCCTCCGGAGTTGCCAGCCCTGCGGCGCGCCCGGCCGTCGGCCCGTCCGCACCCTCGCCCGCCAGAAGTGCCGGAAAAACCCAGCGCGCGCTGTGCGCGTCGAAGCGGTCGCCGGTCAGTTCCCCGGCGGCCTGTCTCAGGTCCGGAGTCCCCGGTCCGCGTCGCTTGAGCAGGTCCGCGTGACTTTGCGCGTCTTCGGGAGCGCGGGGCGGCTGTTCGGGCCACGCGCACGCGAGTACCAGTCGCCGCTTGGCACGAGTCATCGCAACGTACAGGGACCGGACTCTTTCAGCGGCCTCGACCTCCTCGCGCCGGGCTTCCAGTCGGGCGATCCCCAGGGTTGGCGCACCCAGGATCCGGTATTCGAAGCTCTCTCCGAACCACCCCGAGACGAATTCGGACCGTCGTGGCGGCTTCTGCCTGTGAAGCTGCATCAGATAGACATGTTCGAATTCCAGGCCCTTGGACTGGTGGATGGTACAAATCCTGATTGCTTCGAGAGTGGATTCTCTGTGCCGCGCTTCTTCCTCGGCCGAGGCTTCGGAGATGCGCCGCCGCAGTCGGCGAAGCAGCGTGTGTGGGTCCGCGCCGGCAGTCGTCAGATCGTCGACGAGGCGGTCGAAGAAGCGTTCCAGGTTGGCCAACCGGTAGGGGCCCTGGTAGCGTGCCGCCTCCGTTGCTTCCATCAAGAAGAGGCGGCGCAGGAGTTCGACGAAGCGGTCCGCGGGCTCGGTCTCGAAGGCCGCACGCAGCGCGTCGACCGCGCGAAGCGCCGAGATCAGGTTCTGTTCCCATCCACCGAGCTCGGCGAGTCCCTGCACGTCCAGTTCCGCGAGCCGGGCGGCGACTTCGCGGACGACCTCGACGAGTTCATCGAGTTCGCCCGAACCGTCCAGATCGGTTACGCGCGAGGGGAGGTCGCGGATCCAGAGCGGGACTAGTGCCGCGTCGGGCACCGCGACGAAGGCGGAACGCAACACGGTCAGAAGTGCGAGATGGTCGTTGGGGTCGAGGACCGTACGGATCAGGGCGCTGCATTCGATGATCTCGCGCCGTTGGTAGTAGCTGCGATCTCCGTCGATCTGGTAGGGGATTGCGAGGGCGCGCAACTCGCCCAGGTAGGGCTCGAGATCGTTGCGCGTGCGGAAGAGCACGCCGATTTCGTTCCAACGGACGCCGTGCCGATCGTGTAGTTCCCGCAGGTCCAGCGCAAGCGCCTTCGACTCGATCTCGCTGGCCACGGGAGCCAGGGTCTTCGGTCGTGGCAATCGCGTCTCGGCATCGAAGTCCCAGGAGATCCAGTATTCGACTGGGGCATGGACGCCCTCTGCAAACGGCTCGGGTGGATTCGGGCGCGGAACCAGGGGTTCGAAATGCGGCTGGAGCCCGATCGCTTCGTGCATACAGGGCTCGATGACGGCATCGACCTGTTCCAGGATCGCGCGCGCCGAGCGATGGTTTCTCGAGAGCAGGTGAACCTGCCCCTGCTCCCGCTCGATTTCCGATAGAAATTCCGCATAGGAGCGCAGATCCGCGCTGCGCCACCCGTAGATGGACTGCTTGGGGTCGCCGACGACAAAGAGCCCGGGGCGCCCTTCGGCCGGTCCCGAAAGCGCCAGGGTCGTCACGATTCTGCACTGGGTGGGATCCGTGTCCTGAAACTCGTCGACGAGGAGTTGATCGATGCCGCGGCGGATCTCAGCGGTGATTGCCGGGTGACGCTCGAGCAGCCCCAGCGCGGCGTCCAGCAGCATCGGAAAGGTCGCAATCCCGCGCGTGTGCAGTTCTTCCTCTACCTTTTGGAGTAGCCGGCGGAGGACTGTTCGTGCGGCTTCGAGCCGTCGAGGGCAGAGTGCGTTGCCCAGGTTGATCTCGGGCACGAGCCGCTTCGCGGCGGCGACGATGGTATCCGCGTGACTCCCGAACGCGGCGTATTCGGTGGGCTTTGCCCGGTTCCGGGCCCAGTCGACAAGTCGATCTCGCACGGGCTTGGTCGCGATTTCTCGGAAGCGTTCTGCGAACGACTCGAACTCGTCGACCGAGGAGAGTTCTGCCGATGCGACCAGGTCCGAGAGTTGCTGCACTGCGGCCGCAACCGCTCGGGCCGTCGGGGTACTCTCGAGCGCGTGTGCGAGTGTAAGCAACGGCTCGAGCGCTGAGCGCAGGTTCTCCTTGAACTCCCGGACGCGCACGACCGAGAGTGGGTCCCCGGCCAGCGCTGCGCCGGAGACACCGGCTGCGACCAGTTCTTCGAGCGCGGTCGCAATTTCGGGCGGGCCGAGTTTCTCGCGCGCGAGCACCAGGTAGTCGGGGTCGGGCGGGTCGCTGTAGGCCTCCTGGAGCGTCGCCGCAACGACCTCCCGCGCAATCTCCTCACGGTGTGCCCCGTCTGCGTCCACCTCGAAGCGCGGATGGACGCCCGCTTCGAGTGGGTGCGCGACGAGCAGCCTTCTGCAGAAGGCGTGGATCGTCTGGACCACGAGTCGGTCGAGCGTACCCAGCAGGGCGCGCGCCCGGCGTCTCCGGACCTCGAGATCGGCGGGCAGCCGCTGTGCTTCTACACCTTCGGGGAGTTTTCCCGCTTCGACATCGTGAAGTGTTGCGGCGACGCGGGTCTCCATCTCGGCGGCGGCGGCATCCGTGAAGGTGATGGCGACGACACGGCGCAGAACCCGGGCGGCGACCTCGGAGTCGTGCCCGCGATCTGCTGCCATCTCCCACCCCGGTCCCATGCACCAGACGACGATGCGGGCGACCAGGGTGGTGGTCTTTCCGGTCCCGGCACCCGCCTCGAGCACCAGCGGTCGCTTGAATTCAGACTGCGCCGCGCTACGTGCTTCGGCGTCGCGTGTGAGCAAATCGTCGCTTCGCGGGGTCACTCTTGCCCCGCTATCGGAAGCAGCCAGAGGTCGCGCAGGAGGCGCTCGGGTTCCGGCCTCGGACCGCCGCTGTTCTGAAGCGCGGCCCAGCGTTCGAAGCGAGCGCGTGCGCCAGAGTCGCCGCGCACGCAGGCCTCGCTGACTTCGCAGGCCTCGCAGCGTCTTCGGCCACGATCGCCCTTGGGTTCCGACAGTCGCGGCAGGAAGTTCCCTTGATCGAGCGCAGCCAGCAGTGTGGTCACGGCCGAGTCGAAGCGCGTGTTTGCCTCCTCGTCGTCGGCCATGACCGATACGCTCGCCATTTCAGCATCGAGCGTCTCCCTCAGGAACAGGTAGCGTCCCTCGGCCCCGGGGCTTCCGGCTGACCGCGCGTAGGCGACGGTCTGGAGCTTCTGTCCCGAGCCGATCTGGTTGAGCAGGTGTTTGCGTCGGGTGGATGGGGTTTTTCGATCCGAGATCGGCGTTCCGGTCTTGTAGTCAGTGAGGACTGCGTGTCCATTCCGCCGATCGACGCGATCCGCCTTGAAGTGGAGTTGCCGTATCCTCCCGGTGGCGTCGCTGACCGGGGCCGTGCCCCGAACCTCGCTTCCGAGCACGAGCAGCGCAGCCGGGGCCGGGGGCCAGTCCAGGGCACCCGCGCGTTGCACCAGCGGAAGCGCTAGTGCCGCGAGTGCGGGCCCGAAGCCTGCGAATGCGATGCCTTCGTTGCGCATCACCGCGAGTGCCGCATCGGAGATGATCTCGCGCAACGCGGACTCCGTCGGCCATGCGACCTCTTGCGGTGCGTCCTGCATCAGCAACTCGAAGCGCTTCTCGCCATCGTGGGCGTCCGCTTCTCGGAAGGAGTTGCAAGTGAGACGGTCGAGTGCCTCATGCACGACCGCTCCGATCAGGAGCGGCGTGAAGCCCGGCAGGCTCAAGAGCGGATCCGGGCTCGGCGCAACGCGCAGGAAGCGCTCGACGAAGGTTCGCCAGGGGCAGGCGGCGAGGCTTTCGAGTGTCGTCACAAAGAGTTCCGCATTGCGCGGATCGGCCGGAGACTCCACCGGGCCGATCGTGCCGAAGAAGGGTCCGAGTTGCTCGGGTGAGTGGCGCCGGACGGGGTCGATCTCTTCGAGCACGGCGATGCGAGCCGCTGCCGCGCGGGCGGGCTCCGCATCCGGGGTGCCCAGTGCCCGGTCCCGCTCCGTGATTGCCTCTGTAAATGCGGCCTTGAATTGATTTCGGGTTCCGTAGAGTCCGGCCAGGATCGCGTGTTCGTTCGCATTCCGGCGTGCGTTTGAGGCGGCGGACTCTGCCGGGTGCGCGAAGGGAGACGCGACTGCGTCTTCCTTGACCGCGATCTCGGCGAGGCGAAGACCTTCGATCCAGGGAGACGCGGCTCGAGACTTTCCGTCTGGATCGAGAGTCTGCCAGGAGAGCGTGACCTTCGGGCTCGCGTGCAGCAACTGGGCGAACAGATAGCGTTCCTCGCTGGTTCCGAGGCCCTTGATCGGAATCGCCGGGAGTCCGACTCGCCAGGCTTTGCGTACGGAGTCCGGGAGTAACGGGTCTTCGGTGATCAGTCTCGGAAACAGATCGCGATTCATGCCGATGACGAAGAGGTGGTCGAAGCTACGGCCGCGGGCCTCGGTGACGTCGAGGACTGCGATGCCGCCGCCGTGCCCGCCGATCGGGGTCGCGGCGACATCTGCGAGCAAGCGTTCGAGGAGCAGCGCAAACTCGGAGTAGGGCATGCGCAGTTGCTCGGGTGCATCGAATTCGAGCGCGGAGAGCGCGGCGAATACCTCGTCGGCCGGCGCAGTACCCGGTTCCCACTCCATCGGACCGCGCAGAAACTCGCGCAGGTGACTCAAATGTGTCGCGAGGTTCGTCTCTGCGGGCCAGGCGGCACACGCGCCGACGAGATCGGCGGCTGCGGCGACGGTCTTCTCGAGCGGTTGGCGCGACACGCAACGGCGCTCGGCTCGTGGCCGTGTCTCGTCCTGCTCTCCCTCCTTGCCGAGTGAAATGCCGCGGCGGACCGGCAGAGCGAACTCGGCGGCGGTACCCAGCAGTTCGGAGAGTTGGAGTGTGGCCACGTCGCGGAGGCGTGCCGCGCCCAGCGCCTGAAGCGCCAGCCGCAGGTCGGCGCGGTCGGCGCGCGAGAGTTTGAGTTGCCGGGCTTCGAGCCAGCGATCTGCGGGCGCGTCTTCGCGCCGTCTGAGGACTTCGAGCAAGGCCTCCAGGGCGCGCCGCTCGGGTCCGGGTGGTCCCGAGGCACCGACCCCCGAGAACGCGATGCCCGCGCGATCGAACTGGGTCCGAATCGCGACGATGTAGGGTTCGAGGGTTCGCGCGACGACGCCGATCCCCTCCGGGCGCTCGCCCTCTTCCACCAGAGTTCCGATCCGCGCCGCGACCTCTCGCAGCTCGGCCTGAATCCCGGGGGCTCCGAAGAGGGAGAGTTGGGCGTCCGGGACCTCCGCTCTGCTGCGTACGATCGAGGCCGACTGTGCGAGCTGCGTGACAAAGCGTTGCGTGAACTCGGCTCCCGGGTCGGCCACGCTCGGGTCTGCCGGGTCCGGGGATTCGTCGATCAATAGTTCGGTGTGCCGGGTTCCGAGCAGGGATTCGATCA
>SPKZ01004573.1_pt1 | contig 10631 bp, 9 predicted proteins | sample 2456571 | NCBI WGS metagenome assembly SPKZ01 (sample SAMN11192286, study PRJNA482655) | marine metagenome | biome: ENVO:00000447; feature: ENVO:00000244|ENVO:00000211|ENVO:00000569|ENVO:00002023; material: ENVO:00002151; isolation source: ocean water from marine abyssalpelagic zone ...
AGGTTGCGGAGGGCGTGCGCGACAACGCGCCGGACGCCTACGTGATCGTCGTCTCCAACCCGCTCGACGCGATGGTCTACCAGTTCAAGAAGGTTTCGGGCTTTCCCAAGAATCGCGTCGTCGGGCAGGCCGGCGTGCTCGATTCCACGCGCTTTCGCGCCTTCGTGGCTTGGGAACTGGGTGTTTCGGTCGAGGACGTGACTGCGCTGGTGCTGGGTGGGCACGGGGACACCATGGTGCCGCTGATCCGCTACTGCACGGTCGCCGGCATCCCGGTCGAGCAGCTTCTCCCGAAAGCGAAAATCGACGAGATCGTCGAACGCACGAAGGGGGCAGGGGGTGAAGTCGTCGGCCTGCTGAAGACCGGCTCGGCCTTCGTCTCGCCGGCCCTTTCGGCCCTCGAGATGGCCGAGGCGATCATCAAGGACAAGAAGCGCGTGCTGGCTTGCGCGTGTCTGTGCGAAGGCGAGTACGGAGTCGACGGCCTCTACGTGGGCGTCCCCTGCGTCCTGGGCGCGGGTGGAGTCGAGCGCATCGTCGAGGCCGAGTTGAACGAAGACGAACGGAAGCTCTTCGACGCCTCGGTTGCCCACGTCCAGCGCCTCGTGGACGATCTCGAAAGCGGAAGCTAGCTCCGTGAACGTCCACGAGTACCAGGCAAAGGCGTTGTTTCGGGAGTACGGCGTCCCAGTTCCCGATGGGGAGCTGGCGAATACACCGGCAGAGGCCGCCGCAGCGGCGCGCAGCCTCGGCACGGGCATGGTGGTCGTGAAGGCGCAGGTTCACGCGGGGGGGCGCGGCAAGGGGGGAGGCGTGAAGCTGGCGAACTCTCCCGCCGAGGCCAAGAAGGCCGCTAGCGAGATCCTCGGGATGACGCTCCACACGCCCCAGACCGGGCCTTCGGGCAAGATCGTCCGCAAGGTCTACATCGAGGCGGGCTCGGCAATTGCGCGCGAACTCTACCTCGCGATCCTGCTGGATCGGGCGGCGGAGAAGTTCGCGATCGTGGCGTCCACCGAGGGCGGCATGGAGATCGAGGGGGTCGCGGCGGAGACCCCGGAGAAGATTCTGACCGTGCTGATCGATCCGAACGAGGGGCTGCACGACTTCCAGGCCCGTCGGCTCGGCTTCGGGCTCGGTCTCGAAGCGGACCAGATCGGCGACTTCGTGTCGTTCGTCCACGGCCTCTACCGCTTGTACGTGGAGAAGGACTGCACGCAGGTCGAGATCAACCCACTGGTCGTGACTGAAGACGGGAAACTCTTCGCTCTCGATGGGAAGCTCAACTTCGATGACAACGCCCTTTTTCGGCATCCCGAGATCGCCGCACTGCGCGATGCCGAAGAGGAGGACCCGCGCGAGAGGGCCGCCGCCGAGATCGGTCTCTCCTACGTGGGCCTCGACGGCGATATCGGCTGCATGGTGAACGGGGCCGGACTCGCGATGGCAACCCTGGACATGATCTCCCACTGCGGCGGCTCGCCGGCGAACTTTCTGGACGCCGGCGGCGGTGTTCAGGAGGAGCAGGTGAAGGCCGCTTTCAAGCTCATCCTTCAGGACGAACAGGTGAAGGCAATCCTCGTGAACATCTTCGGCGGTATCGTGCGCTGCGATCTGATCGCCGAGGGCGTGGTGGCCGCCGCCAAGGAGTTGGACGTGCACGTCCCCGTGGTGGTGCGGCTGCAGGGGACGAACGCCACCGAGGGTCGAAAGATCCTCGCAGAGTCCGGGCTCGAGCTGATTGCCGCGGAGACCCTGGCCGAGGCCGGCGAGAAGGTCGTTGCTGCAGTCGGGAGTACCTAGTCGTGGCGATCCTATGTGACAAGACTACGAAGGTCCTGGTGCAGGGCGTCGGCCGGATGGGTCAGTTCCACGCGAACCTGTCCCGCGAGTACGGAACCCAGGTGGTGGGCGGGGTGGCGCCCGGTAAGGGCGGTACCACCGTCGCTGACATGCCGATCTACGACACGGTTGCAGAGGCCGTACAGCAGACCGGTGCGAATGCCTCGATGATCTTCGTTCCCCCGCCCGGTGCTGCGGACGCAATCCTCGAGGCGGCGGACGCGGGCATCGAACTCGCCATCTGCGTCACCGAAGGCATTCCGGTGGTCGACATGGCGCGCGCGAAGCGCTCCCTGGCCGACTCCCCGATGCGTCTCGTCGGTCCGAATTGTCCCGGCGTCGTGACCCCCGAGCAGTGTCGCATCGGCATCATGCCGGCCCAGATCACGCGGCCCGGCCCGGTGGGCGTCGTGTCGCGCTCCGGCACGCTCACCTACGAGGCGGTGGATCAGCTCTCCCGCCTGGGTATCGGGCAGTCGACCTGTCTCGGCATTGGTGGCGATCCGATCATCGGAACGAACTTCATCGACGCGCTCAGGCTCTTCGAGGCCGATCCCGACACCAAGGCCGTGGTGATGATCGGCGAGATCGGCGGCAGCGCGGAAGAAGAGGCCGCCGAGTTCATCGAATCCGAGATGTCGAAGCCCGTCGCGGCCTTCATCGCCGGCCAGCGCGCGCCGAAGGGGAAGCGCATGGGTCACGCGGGGGCAATCATCGCCGGCGGGCGGGGCGCCGCGAGCGACAAGATCGCGGCCCTCGAGTCGTGCGGGGTCGCGGTCTCGATCAGCCCGGGTGCCATTGGCGAGACACTGGCCCAACACGCGCCGGACCTGTGAGGCCGCCCGGTCGCTGAGACACGACCGTGGCGAGCCGATGCGCGCCGTTAGTCCTCGACCGTCCAGGTGTCGCCGGAGTGGAGCAGCTCGGTGAGGTCCCCGGGGCCGCGTGCCGCGATCGCTTGGTCCACCTCATCGCTGAGCATGTCCTCGTAGCAGAGCTTCTCGGTCTCGCGCAGGACGCCCACCGGAAGTGGGAAGTCCGGACGCGCGAGGGAGGCGAGGGCGAACGAATACGACGGCGGGGCTGCCTCGTCGTGTGTCACGACGCCGCGGGAAGTCGGATCTTCGTCGTCCGCCAGCTCGATCACCTTCGGAATGCCGTGCTCGAGGATGATCCCCTTGAGGCGGCCCGGGACGCCGAAGACCAGCGGCTTGTCGTGCTCGAGGACGAGGGCTGTGTCGCTGCGCGACTTGCGGCTCTCGAGCTCCTCCCAGGTGTCGTCGTTGAATACCGGGCAGTTCTGCAGGATCTCGATGAAGGCCGTTCCCTTGTGCTGGTGGGCTCGCTTCAGCATGCCCTGCATGTGATTGGCGTCGACGTCGATGGTGCGAGCCACGAAGGTCGCCCCCGAGCCCAGCGCGAAGGTGATCGGATCGATGGGATGGTCGATCGAGCCCTGCGGTGAGGTCTTGGTGCGCATGCCGAGCAGCGAAGTAGGCGAGTACTGGCCCTTCGTGAGCCCGTAGACCCGGTTGTTGAAGAGCAGGATCTGCACGTCGAGGTTGCGCCGGATGGCATGCAGGAGGTGGTTGCCGCCGATCGAAAGCCCATCGCCGTCGCCGGTCACGATCCATACCGAGAGCTCCGGCCGGCTAGCCTTGATGCCGGTCGCAAAGGCGGGTGCGCGACCGTGGATGGTGTGGAAGCCGAATGTGTCCATGTAGTACGGGAAGCGGCTCGAGCAACCGATTCCGGACACGAACACGAAGTTCTCCCGCGGCACGCCCAGTTCAGGCATCACCCTTTGCACGTTCGCGAGCACCGAGTAGTCGCCGCAGCCGGGACACCAGCGGACGTCCTGGTCGGTGACGAAGTCCTTGCGAGAGAGCTGCGGTGCGGCGGCCATGACTACTTCCCGTTGCCTTCCAGGATCTGCTCGATACGGCCCTGCACCTCGGACACCTTGAAGGGTTGCCCGGCCACCTTCGTGAACGGCTCGATGTCGATCAGGTATTTCGCGCGCAGGAGCACCGAGAGCTGCCCGAGGTTCAGCTCAGGCAGCAGGATATGATTGAAGCGTCCGAGCAGCTCGCCGAGATCCGACGGCAGTGGGTTCAGATGCCGGAGATGTGCGTGGGATACGTCGAGTCCCCGCTCCCGTGCACCCTTGATGGCGGCAGTGATCACGCCGTGGGTGCTGCCCCAGCCAAGCACGAGCAGCTCGCCGCGGTTCGGGCCGTTCACCTCGGTCGGCGGAATCTCCCGGGTGATGCCTTCGATCTTCCGCTGACGCAACTGGACCATCTCCGCGTGGCTGATCGGGTCATAGACCACGTCGCCCGTGACGGGTGCCTTGGTGAGTCCGCCGATCCGGTGCTCGAGGCCGGGGGTACCGGGAATTGCCCAGGGCCTTGCCAGCGTCTCGGGATCGCGCTCGTACGGTTCGAATGTCTCCGCATCGGACGCCTGCGCGAGCCGGACCGGCGCGCGCGGCAGGGTCTCGACACTCGGAATCTTCCAGGGCTCCGCGCTGTTGGCCAGGTAGCCGTCCGACAGCACCACGACGGGTGTCATGTACTTGGTGGCCAGTCGGAAGGCCTCGAGCATGATGTAAAAGCAGTCGCCGGGGGTCGCGGGGGCGAGGATCGGGAGCGGCGATTGGGAGTGCCGGCCATACAAGGCCGCCAGCAGGTCGCCCTGCTCGGTCTTCGTGGGAGAGCCCGTTGACGGGCCGGCGCGCTGCACATCCACCACGACCAGCGGCAGCTCGACCATGACCGCGAGCCCGAGCGTCTCCTGCTTGAGGATGAAGCCAGGTCCGCTGCTCACGCTGATTGCGAGGTGTCCCGCGAATGCGGCGCCCACCGCCGCGCTGGCCGCTGCCATCTCGTCCTCGGCCTGGAAGGTCTTGACGTCGAAGTGTCGGTGGCGGGCGACCTCGTGGAGCACGTCGCTCGCCGGGGTGATCGGATAGGCGCCCAGGAATACAGGTCGCTCCATTTGTACGCCTGCGGCTACGATGCCCCACGCCAGGGCTGCGTTGCCGGTGATGTTGCGGTACGGGCCGGGCTCGATCTTCGTGGCCGGCACGACGAACGACGTGGGAAGCAGCTCAGTGGTCTCGCCGAAGGCGTGACCTGCGCGCAGCGTCCGAATATTTCCCTCGAGGACGTCGCCGTCGAACCTCGAAGCGAGCCAGCGCTCGGTGAAATCGAGGTCTCGGTGATAGAGCCAGTAGAGCAAGCCGAGAGCGAAGAAGTTCTTGCAGCGATCGATTTCTCGGGCCGAGAGGGCAAGCCCCTGGAGCGCCTCGCGGTTCAAGGTGGTGATCGGAATCTCGACGACTTCGTAGCGTTCGCGCAGTTCGGGAAGCGGGTCGTCGGTGTAGCCGGCCCGCGTCAGGGATTTCTTGGTCAGCGAGTTGCTGTTGAGAATCACCATGCCCTTCGAACGGACATCGTCGATGTTGGCTCGCAGGGCGGCGGGATTGAAGGCGACGAGCAGGTCGACGACGTCGCCCGGGGTGAAGATGTCCTCGGCGGAGAAGTGCACCTGGTAGCCCGAGACCCCAGCCAACGTACCCGCCGGCGCGCGGATCTCCGCTGGGAAGTCCGGGAAGGTGGCGACGTCGTTGCCGAAGAGGGCCGCCGTATCCGTGAACCTGCTACCGGTGATCTGCATCCCGTCGCCAGAATCGCCGACGAACCGGATGGCAACGTCCTCGAGTTGGGTAACCGCCTTGTCGGGGACGGGCTTCGAGCCGGAAGAACCGTCGTCGACGGTTCGCATGTACTCCCCCTCCCGCCTTCCCCGCGTCCCCGCAGGTTGCCTAGAATGGAACGGCCATTGTATCCCGCTGGGGGCCGTGCGAAAGCCCTGACGCGGTCCCCACTCCTGTGTCGGCCGGGTGCAGGGGACACTGAACTGCTCCCGGGGCTCCGCTTCGACCGAGTCCACTGCAGCGCCTTGGCGCTCAAGAGACCCCGCAGCGGTGCCGATGAGTTCCGTATGTTCTTGCGTCATGATGAGCCGATCCTGCTCACGGAGGGCGGGATCGTCGGTCTCTGCGTGTCCCTCAACCGGCCGCTGGTCGAACTCGACAACCTTCCGGCTGGGCCCGCGAGGGCGGCGATCGCGCTGCATCGAGATGATTCCGGAGAACGCGCTCTCGTGGTGGCGATTCGTTCCGAGGCCTCGAGCGCAGTCATCCGGTTCGCCTTTCGCGGAGAACTGAACTCCGAGGCCGATCGGGCGATGGAGGTCGGCCTGCAGTTTGCCGAGGGCATGGGATTCCTCTTCGACGAGGACATCCTGGCTGGAAACCTCCCCGCAGCAGAGCGAAAGGCTCTCGAGACCTGGTGCGAGCTGACCTGCGACGAGCTTCCCCGGCAGCGGCCCGTCTCTGCGAGGCAGCCGGCCGCGACGTCCGCCCCAGCCGACGAGGTCCTGGTTCTCGACGAGATGATCGATCGGGTCGACGACCTGCCTCCGCTCGATGCCCAGGCGACCCGCCGGGTCCTCAGCAAGTTTCGACGGCCTACGGACCCTCGTCCGGCCAAGGTCGTGGCGCTAGAAGAGGCCGGTGGCGTGCCCGCCCAGCTCGGGAGGATCTCCATCGTCCGGCGACGAAAGGACCGGGGAGAGCCCAGCGGGACGGAGGCCTCGGCCCGGCTCGCTCGGCTGTTGGCTCGCTTCTAGCTCGACTCACGGAGGTCACCCATGCGCGCGATTCATCGCCGAACCGTCTTTGCTCTCGTACTGGCCCTAGCCGGTAGCGGCTGTGTGAGTTCCGGCGCTGGCCCGGCCAGCATCGAAGAGGACACCCGAATCGCAGTGGCCAGGCGCAATATCGGAATCGACCACCTCGCCAACGGACGTGCCCCGATGGCGATCCGCGAGCTTCGGGTCGCCCATGACCTGAACCCCGAGGATCCGGTCACCCTCCACTGGTTGGGGGAGGCCTACCGCCGGCGCGGCCTCTTCGACCAAGCCCTCGAGCACTTCCTGAAGGCCGTCGCTCGGATCCCCAACGATCCGGATCTGCACCTCAATCTCGCCGGGCTCTACGTTCAGCTCGAGCGGTACCCCGAGGCCATCGCGCAGTACCAGATCCTGATCGATGACCCGACCTTCTCGGCCCCCTGGAAGGCGTATTCGAACAAGGGCTGGGCGGAACTCCAGCAGGGCCAGGTCCAGGAAGCGCGCCGCAGTTTCGAGGAGGCGCTCGCCTACCGCCCCACCTACTGGAGGGCGCGGCTCAACCTGGGCATCCTCGACATCCAGGAAGGGCACAACCTGCAGGCGATCGTGAACTTCGAGAAGGTGCTCGAGCGGAATGTCGGGAGGAGCGCTGAGGCCGAGACCCACTATCGTCTCGGGGAAACCTACGTCTCAATGGGCCGCCGGGACAAAGCTGTGGGGTACTTCATGCTTGCCGCCGAGCGCGCTCCGTACGAGCGTTGGGGACGCGAGTCGGAGGAGTACCTAAAGCTCCTCCACTGAGCCGGGGAGACTGATGGACGACGCGGCGCCCAGATCCGGCCCCCAGCCCATTGGCGCCTACCTGGCTGGGCAGCGGTGTCTGCGTGGGATCACCATCGAGGAACTCTCGGCGCAGACCCGGATCCCGCTGCGCTCCCTCGAGCGATTGGAATCTGGCCACTTCGACTCGGCCGTCGACGGTTTCATCCGGGGCTTCATCCGCACGGTCGCCGAGGCCCTCGGCCTGGATCCCGACGAAGCCCTGAACCGCACCCTCGAAGAGCCCGGACAGGGTCCGCGTGTGACGCCGCGGCTCTCGCTCCGGCGCGTCTCCGCCGTGGTGCTCGGCATCGTCCTGCTCGCCGCTGTCGGATTCGGCGTACAGCTGATTGCGATCTCCCTGGCTGGGGAAGCGTCCCGGGGCTCCTCCCTGGGGGCCACCCTGCGGCGGGATCCGATTCGCGATCTCGCCGAAGCCCAGGGTGTCGCGGCCCTTGCGCCTGCGCCTGCCCTTGCGCTTGCCTCGACCCGGCGCGAGAGCGAAGCGCCGTCCAGAGCGGCTCCGGTCGAACACGAGCGGGCAGTCGCGGCCCCCGTGACACCCTGAACCGTCATGGCTGTCGGCCGCAAGCCGTCCCAGCGTGCGGAGGAGATGCCCGCCCTCGTGCTGCGCGCACGGGAGTTCGGCGAAGCCGATCTGATCGTTCATCTCCTGACGCCGGGCCGCGGACGCGTCACCGTGATGGCGAAGCACGCGCGCAAGAGCATGCGTCGGTTTCCGGGATCGCTGGACCTCTTCAACCATCTGGAAGTGAAGATCCACCCGCGCCGTCGTGGCGGCATGCCTCTCCTCGATCGCGCGAGGTTGTTGTCTCCCTTCCTGCCCCTTCGCAAGGATTCCGTTCGATATGCGCTGGCCTGCTACGTGATGGAGTTGCTCTCCCGGCTCGCCCCGGAAGAAGGAGTTGGCCCGGAGATGGAGAGCATCTACGCGTTTGCCCTCGAGGCGCTACAGGCCCTCGAGGTCGGCCACCCAGACGTTCGGATGCGCGTGCTGATCGAGTTGCGCGCGCTAGAAGCGCTGGGCCTGCGCCCCGAGCTGCGTCACTGCGTTCGCTGCGGGAAGGAGTGCCGGGGATCGGGTCCGGTGAGCTTCCATGTTGCGGATGGTGGCGTGATCTGCAGTCCGTGCGCGGATCCCGCGGAGTCGCTACTGCCGGTACATCTCGGCACCCTGCGTGCGCTCGAACAGGGTTTGAGCTTTCCCATTAGAGAGCTCAGCCGGCTGACGCTGGCCCCACAGGCCCTCGCAGAGGCGCAGCAGATCGTCGGGCGCTTCCAGCGCTTTCACCTGGGCATCGAGCTACGAAGCGAACGCTTCCTGTCGGACGTCCTGCGGACCCGCTCGGCTTGACCCTCCACGCGCTTGCGGGGATACTCGGCGCCCTCTGCGGGACCCCGCCAGCCACCCAGCCAGAAGGTGCCGAGCCCGATGAGCTCTGAATCCACCCCGGTCACGATGGACAAGATTGTCTCGCTATGCGCGCGGCGAGGCTTCATCTTCCCGTCGGGGGACATCTACGGTGGCATCAACGGTTTCTGGGATTACGGGCCGCTCGGGGTCGAACTCAAGAACAATCTGAAGGCCCTCTGGTGGCAGCGCGTCGTGCGCGAACGCGACGACGTGGTGGGTATCGACTCGGCGATCATCACCCACCCCCGTACCTGGGAGGCCTCCGGGCACACCGAGAACTTCAGCGACCCGATGGTCGACTGTCGGTCGTGCAAGAAGCGCTTCCGCGCGGATCAACTGCAGGACGCCGGCGCGTGCGACTCCCGGGAGGGGAGCTCGGAGCACGACTTCACCGAGCCGCGAAACTTCAACCTGATGCTACAGACCCAGATCGGCGCGTCCGAGGACGCTTCGCTCGTCGCGCATCTGCGTCCGGAGACCTGCCAGCCGATCTTCACGGACTTCAAGCGCGTGCGGGAGACCGCGCGTCAGAAGATTCCGTTCGGGATCGCCCAGATCGGCAAGGCCTTCCGGAACGAGATCACGCCGCGGAACTTCACATTCCGATCCCGCGAGTTCGAGCAGGCGGAAATGGAGTTCTTCGTGCATCCGTCCGAGCGTGAGCAGTGGTTCGCTCATTGGCAAGCCGAACGCGTGAACTTTCATCTCGCCCTCGGCTTCGCCAGTGAGTCTCTGCGAACCCGCGCGCACGCAGACGACGAACTCGCCCACTACGCGAAGATTGCGGAGGACGTCGAGTTCCTCTTCCCCTTCGATTGGCAGGAGATCGAGGGCATCCACGATCGGGGCGACTGGGACCTCTCGGCCCACACCGAGTACTCGGGCAAAGAGCTGTCGGTCACCGATCCCGAGACGAAGGAGAGCTTCGTCCCGATGGTGATCGAGACCTCGATGGGCGTGGATCGCACGTGTCTGGCCCTGCTCGTGAGCGCGTACGATGAGGAAGATCTCGGAGACGGCGACAGCCGTACAGTGATGCGCTTCTCCCCACTCATCGCACCCGTGAAGCTGGCGGTGCTGCCGCTCTCGAAGAAGCTCGCCGAGCCCGCCCGCGAAGTCGCGCGCAACCTGCGCCGGGATTGGAACTGCAGTTACGACGAGTCTGGCAACATCGGCCGCCGATATCGACGTCAGGACGAGATCGGTACCCCTTGGTGCGTCACCTACGACTTCGACTCCGAGGAAGACGGCAAGGTGACGGTTCGGGATCGCGACAGCATGGAGCAGGAGCGCGTGGCGGTGGGCGATCTGGCGAACCTGTTCCGCGAGCGCATGGAGACTGCTCGGTGAGGAGCCGTGCGCGGCTCTGGGTTGCGATCGGCCTGATCGTTAGCGGCCTGCTGTTCGCGGGCTGCCGTTCGCCCTTCTCCTCGGCTCTCGACCCGCGGCCCCTGAACCGGGTCGAACGAGGGGAGTATCGCGGGCCCAGGCCTCGGGTCATCGGTGAATCAGGTGCCCACTCGGACGAGGTCGAACGCCTCGCCCAGGTCTTCTACACGCGCATCCTCAACCGGCGATTCAACAGCATCGCAACGAACCACGACCCAGCGCTGCGAGAGCTGTTCGCGTCTCCCGAGGCCTTCGCGGACTACTTTGCGGCTCTGGTCGATGCCCTCAGCGTGGCTCAATTCGAGGCCCTGCGGCCCACGGAGCTGTCAGTCGGCCAGCTGGACGTGGTCGAGGCCGACGTGGTTCTCGTGACCGTGCGCTACCGGGGCCAGAACTCGCTGCCGTTGCGCTGGTGGAGCGTCGAACTGATCCAGACGGACCGCTG
>SPKZ01015578.1_pt1 | contig 10626 bp, 10 predicted proteins | sample 2456571 | NCBI WGS metagenome assembly SPKZ01 (sample SAMN11192286, study PRJNA482655) | marine metagenome | biome: ENVO:00000447; feature: ENVO:00000244|ENVO:00000211|ENVO:00000569|ENVO:00002023; material: ENVO:00002151; isolation source: ocean water from marine abyssalpelagic zone ...
AACGACACTGGCTTAACCTCTTAGACCTGTTTAATCGTTATCCGCAGAGTTCGGGACTGGCAAAAGTCATCCCGAAGTGCCTATATATTCTTTCCTAACGTCAGTAATTAAATACCTAGACTGGTCAATATAAGGCTTTTACAAGCCTGCCCCCTTTAAGGACGGGTAATTGACAGCGTGAGGTATACACTCGTCACCATGCTTTTCACAATTTGGTATGGCATTAACCACTCTAGTTAAAATTAAGAAGTAGGGGGCTTTCGCAATAACTTTCGCCAGTTTAGAGTGACAGAATCACCAAGTCCGAAGAAGAAATATATCAAAATGAATTGCCATGCAATAGTGCCTGTCAGTACACAAGCAATAAGAATTAAGAAGCCTATAATTGGGCCAATTTCCAATTTATCATCGATTGTTATTATTTTTTCATTTTGCATATTTTAATATCCCAACATGTTGTCAATTTTAATTAAAAAGTACAAGTTAATCATAACTTTCTATCTTACGCCAATATACGAAGATCTTTTGTCTACCTCTGAGCAAATGACGCCTTTCAGAATATTCTTACCTGCATCACCTAACTTTCTAATTTTCAAACCTTCGTTGGTTAGAGTGGTTGCATCATCATGTTTTTTTCTAAACATTCTGGCTTCAGGCAGCGAGTCTGCGCATACTATTTTTATGCCTTGATAGAACTCTCTTGTTTCTACCTGTTCGCACATATATAAAAAAGAACCGCATTCTTTTTTCTCTGGCATAAGTTCCCTTACGATTTATATTTTATAAATTTAACGATCTTAACTGCTACATTATACCTAGATTATAGCATCAGTCAACACTGCTATTTCCCCCTGTGCTATTTCAACATAGTGTCAATACATCTAATTCTTTTTTGTTTAATATTTGCTTTATGGTCAGGCATTCTTTTTCAATTTTGTATGCCATCACATCATCTTCAGATGGTTTCATCACTTTTCGCTCAACAACATGATATTTCATCAACACTTGTTTTGGACTGGCAAATAAAAATTCAGGTTCGCCGCTCACCGTTCCTTCGCCAGAATAGATTACAAGATCATATTTCTCTTGGGCGTTTTTGGCCTCTTCTCTATCACTGGTTTCTAAAATGCTAGAGCATTTAAAATGACTTGCTATAATTCTCGCCTCAGGTATTGAATCTTTAAATCCAAGGTCTTTCATATACTCACTTGCATGGTGGGGAAGCGCTAAAATTCTAGCATTTAACATGAGGTGTACCTGCTCACTTAAATCAGGCTCAGTAGTTGATTTAGACCCTTCAACATACTCCAAAATGTCGCACAAGTCATTGATATCAAAATTCTTAATTTTTTCAAATTTCGATAACTCTTTAAAATACTCTCTCATTGGTACTTCTGATTTTGCATAGTATTTATTAATATTTTTTTCTGCTACTTCCCATCCTTTTTCAAATCCGTAAGTATAAACTGCTTTAGCCACATCATAGGTGGCCTGACCAACACGCTTAGTGTCAGGCTTAATTAGGATCTGCTTTAACTCTTTAAAAAACTGGTCAGTATCAATGTTTTGATTTCTAGCTGCTTTAGAGTAATCCCACGCAACATCTTCACTTGGTGAATAACAAATCCAGTCGCCTTGATAAAATTCGTTTAACTCACTCCTAAATCGCTGAGTGTCATGCTTTGTAAAACATCTATTCGTACCGTGATAGAGTATAACTGGATATTTAGTATTTTTATGAGAAAGTAGGCCGTTATTAATTATGTAATTAGACAATTTAAATATTTCCATTAATCATTTTTATTATTTTATTATTATATCATTATTTCAAATCCAAACATCTTGAATTTATTTTACAACCTAAAATTTAGATTTAATTTGATATCGCGCAATAATGAAGTAGTAACGGTTAAAGCGTTATTCTTGTTGACTAAAAACAACGATGTGATAAGTTAACTAGCATATTAATTAAATAAAAAACTGGAGAGGCAACATGGCTAAATTTGAAATTGAAAATTGCGATTATGTGAAAAGCAAACAAGTTGAATCGCCTGGTATCGCTGAAGCAATGCTTGAAGTCCTTCCTTGGCCAACTCTAGACATCAGAATTTGCTGGTCTCCATCCAATGGGTCGTATGACATCACTGATAACAAAACGGGTTTTAAATACAAAGCCAAACTCTTGTAAAAAAACTTTGATAAAAAGCCAGCCACCAGCTGGCGATCTCATGCCAGCTTACTTTTATCGATAAGGGACGCCTCCGAAGATGCAACCCCATCTTTATTTTCGCAACTTAATTATTCTTTACCAATGCAATTTCAACCCCCCAAGACCAATACTGTGCCAATAATTGATCACCAGGCTCTGCCACCTTTTCTTTATTTTCACACCACATTCCCTCTATACATGTTTTCATTTCTGGTAACCAATCTGACTCATCAATTTCCTCTGGATATGCTGTATAAGTCTCGTCATTATCCAAAAATCTAATTTTAAATTGAGGCATGTTAATTGCGTCGATGATTGAGTTATCTGATGGATTGGCGATCACGCCTAGCAATTCGCAATCGCGTTCATTATTATGAACTTCAGAATCGTAATTGAAAATATTTTTGAATACTGCTTTATTCATGATTTACTGCTCCGTTATTTGTGTAAGTGCATTATTTCAAACAACTTTCATCTCCACAAGAGCCAATAACATCTCCATCAATAAAAACAAAATAGACATTTTAAGTGTCTATTTTTAGCTAAAATAAAAACTTCGGTCACAAAACAATAAAATCTGATTTCTTCCTTCTATTTTTTTACAGGTAAAAAAAAAGACCTTCGAGAATATTCACGAGGTCTTTTGATTTTTCACTTTGACAGATTACGGTTCTGGTGAGCGTTCCTGCTCATGCTCAACACAATATACTTCAATAGCTTCGACACCGACAACCCTTTCTACATCAATTAGTTCTTTATAGGTGTAATCAAAAACGCCAGCGTATTTCTCAAGCATAGATGACACTTTATCCAACATGTCTTTATCAGTATCGCCTTTACACTTCATTCCATCGACATTAACTTCGATTATTGCATTTACGTCTATTTGCCATCCGTTATGCCCATCTTCCTCGCTGCGCAAATCCCAATTCGTTAGGGATGACTTCAACTTATCCATATTGCTTATTGTAATTATATCTTTAGCAATTAAGTTTCTAACGGTGACATACTTATCTATTCGGTCTACTGCGACATTCATCAATTGGTCAAAATCTTCGTTTATTCCAACCATACTGATCTGAAAACCAACTTCAAATTTTCCTGAAAATTTCATTACTGCACCTTAATTATTTATTATCGAAAGTATTTTTATTATATTGTTATTATATAATTGTATCATGCTAAACCAGAAAACTTCAATAATGTGTTGAATAGTAATTTAATTAATTATCATTATTGGCGTCCCTGTCGCTTTTGCTGTCATTACTGAATGTGAAAGTTCAGTACCTACTTTTAATATAATAGCTTTCGCTTTCATGCATTCAAAAATGTATTCTTCAGGAATGTAATCACATTCTAAAATGCATTCTGATTTGCAGAATTCTGAAAGCACAAGAAAACAGGCAAGATCGCACTTTTTACCAGTGAAATCACCATTAACAATTACGTTGTTTTTGTTCATTAAATTTTTATCAAGTCTCTTCCTTATGCCGTTATCAACTTCAAGAATTGTCGAGTTAAGCAAACTAAAAATATCATCGTCATTATTAAGGTGTTTTTTCTCAATGGATACTTTTATTAAAAGAAGAGATAAGCGAATAATCATACTTAATACATCTTTATTTTTAACGCCACTTAATGAACTAAGATCTACCTCACTTTTTATTAATCCGATATTAACAACAAGATCTGATATATCATAAGTTGGAAGACGGCCTTTTTCATTCGAGATATTTTGTAATTTAAAAAATGAATTCTTTAGCTCATTACTTATCGGGAATTCAAGTGCCGATGTACCTGTAGTATAAATCTCAATTACAGGTCTCAAGATTAATTCTATATCAGCGACCACTGAAGATGCTGTACTGCTCTCGTATCTCACAGACAATAAATTATCAATAATTGGTACAATGTGAGAGTCAGATAGTAAGTAATCCTTTGTCTCATTTGTATTCTCTAAGGTCTTTATTGCAATCCCTTTATGGTATGCAAGAAGTGTATTTTCTGTAATTGCATTCAAAATATCAGCACCTAGAATAGATTGTGGCGCATCTAATATCTTAGAGTATTTATTGCTTATGAGATCGCTTACAATAGTTCTCTTTATCGATAAATCATTATGATGCTTAACTTGCAAGATATCTATAAGCCCAAATCTCGTTAATCCAAACTCTATTATGACCGATGTTTTTTCAAGTGATTCAATTCTTTTAACTAGCTTAAATAATCTTATTTTCAACCGTTCTTCTTTAGAGGCTAAATCTACCAACGTAAAGCGATGCTCTCTACTTACTTTAAAATCCTTCCCTCCCGTCCCTGACGTGACATTATCGCCCTGGTCATAGGATATTCCAATGCAGGTGATATCTGATGCTACAGAGGATACCACGCCCTTTAGCTTGTATTCTTTATATGGAACAAGCCAAAACTGAATAGAAGAATCATTTAAATCTTTTGTTAACTTATCATGTTCTTTTTCGAAAACACCGATAAGTGTACTTTTCATTACAATGTGACTCGTGTAAATTCCACTGTAAGATGTCTCAAACATCGAAATATGATTGGATCTTAATAGGAACTTCTTTCCTTCACTTAGAGATTTACTGATTTTTACGTAATTTTTCGAGTCCACGATAAAGCCAGAATCTGAAGGTTTAGAGTGCCTACTGGTTATACTGTATTTATCTCCCAAAACGCTCTTTATTTCACAGTCCTCCTCGTTAATTTTAGTAAGCCTTTCAATGATCACATAAGTAAGTAGGCCAATTAAAGCGCCAAGTGTTACAAGCAAATACACATCATCAAAAACATTAATGGCACAATCAAGATAATAAGTAGAAACGACGCATGATGACAAAGCCAAAAATACCCTTGGGCTCCTATTGTTTTTAATGACAGATGCAAGTAAAGATATAAGTAAATAAAGCGTGAAAAATAGCTCTTCAGATATTTTATTGTTTAGATAGTCACTACCAAGATACACGTTTCCTTTAAATGCCAGAAGCAAAAAAAGCAAAGCAAAAGCAGAGGTAAATCTAATTTTCACTGACGCTATAAAACTAAAAATTAAAGTTATCAATGACACGGCAATGACCAGCGATAACGGGCCCATATCAACATTTCTGTCAAACAAGCTAAAATCAAAAAATGCAGTGACTACATCTGCGTTACTGTAGGCAACAAACTCACTGTCATTTATACCTGAATACAATGCTGGATTATAAGTGAACCCTGTAAAATTATAGCCAGCATTGTAAACTAAGCTTGCTACTGAAATACCAAGATTTAACGACATGACATCTTCAGGGACAACTATCAGCTTATCGTTTTTCATTATTTTTCTTTTTAGTTTTTCTTCATTGATAAAGTAGCCATAATCAAATGAAACAATGCCTTCTTTAACTAGATCTATTGATTTATCCCCGAATATACCTGAGCACTTATCAGAAAAACAAAGGTACTTAAACTCCTCACCCATAATTCTTGTTGCCGCGTAGTGAACTTCTGGCGATATAAATCTAGATCTATTAGCAAATACAGCTGCTGTATTAATGTTATTATCTTTTGTTTCCGTGTTGAAGTTGCTTAAAAATACGTCATCTTCACTGTAGTAGTAATCTTGAATTCCAAGCTCTATCAATATCTCGTTTTTTATTTCATTTCTTAATACTGAATTCCCTCGAAAACTTAGATTGAAAATAAAAAATGGCTTACTCATATCTACTTTAAGCTTTAAGTCTTTTATTACATCTTTCCTTCTAACCATAAAGTCAGCAGCGAAAACAATAATATCCCCTTGCAGCATTGATAACTTATACGAGTCTAGAAAATCACCAATATAAATTATGTTGTATTTTTTGTACGTATCATAAGCATCCTTAAAAAAGAAAAAAGATTTACTCTCAGATTCAAATTCACTTAGTGATTTTTGCTTTGGTAACTTACAGTTTGCAGAGCTACAAGTAGGCTCGGGAAATGCATTTGGAAATCTAATCATGATGGGATGCAAATCCACTATCTTACTTAAGTTATTAGATATTACTTTTTCTTGTGTAGAATATTCTCCATAAACAAAAATTTCTTTAGGCACTTTTTTTAGATTAAGAATATCCGCAGCAAGCCGTTCATGCTCCATATACCCATACACCCCAGACTTGCTAGAATACAGCTTTCTTTCATCTGAAATATATGCAAGAAAATATGAGTCTGGATCTCCATTTATTAATGCTCTCGCACTCATTAAATCAATACTTGGAATGTCAGGCATCTTACTAACATCTGTAGACTGAATATCTATACTGTATTTTATAGTGCTGGACATAAACTCAGAATGATTTCTTTCACTAGCTGAACTAAACATTAAAAATACAATAAACAAACTAAATGCAGCGAGTGATTTCATTTTAATCTTACTTTTTCTTGTTATTACCCTTCCGAAAACTAAAGCCATTAACAACGGCGCTAAAGCTCCTGCTGTTGTCACACCTATCACAACAGGAAATGCGTTAGCATTAAATGACATAAAGAAGATAAGCAATGAAACTAAAATTTTAGGGATATTTATTGATCTTATTTTTTTACACATCAAAGTGATCTCATATTTTAACTGCAAGTCCTTTTGATATTAGAGCACCCAAAAGGTAAGGGTGGGCAATACCAGAGAGTTGAGATGCAATGCCTTAGCATTGCTTGTTTTATCCTGAATCGAGGCGATACCAATACATGATAGAAAAAACCTCTCATTTAAAAGATGGCGTTTCTCAATTTATTAAATTCCATAAAATTATTTTTTATTTTTTACCTTTTTTTTGTGACGCCAAAAAATATACAGTGAAACAACCAACCATACAGTAGCAACCATGCTGATAGCAAAGCTAACAATACCTAAGTCATTCTTTTCTATTTTAATAACATGATCATCAACAATGTTAAAGAAAACCTTATTGGTGTTTAAATTTGTTAACTTTATCATGAGGTATGGACTATCACTAACCGCAATGTAAAGTTTACTTTCAACTTTATAAGGTGAGTTAGAAATATTTGTAAAGAAAATGTATTTGCTAACAAAATCATCCTGGCCATCAAGCTCTTTAGATAAGCAACTGTCACCAACACTACCAGATATCAAACAAGCATCCTTAGGAACTCCATGCCGCTCTATACGCTTAATCATCTTATCTATCTTCATCGTCGCTATACTTTTATGCGTCGTCGTTAAAGACCCGCCTATAATCGTTAAAGAGGACATGGCAAATACCAATATCAATAAAAAAGCAGCAAAGTCAAACATGAACAATGTCTTATTTTTTCTTTTAGTTTCGGAAAAAAGACTAAAAGAGATCCTTGTCATCGTGAAGAGGAATGTTCCCACCGCCAGAGGTGTAAATAATCCCAAACTATAAATATCATAATCAATATCGACAAAAGCCAGGGCAGAAAAAAGCGAAATTGATAAGCAAAAATATAGAACCCTTTTCGTTAACCGCGACTGATCTTTATATTGAATGAGCATTGTAACTACTGGGATGCTAAGCATTAACCCCCACATAAAAACAGCAAAATAAGACATTAAGCTAGAGTATTCAACAAACATTATTTAACCCTCTTATTTTTTAATTTTTTAAAGTGACTTTTATGTGCAAATAGAGCAACAAACATCAAAGTAACCCAAAAGCTGGCGACTATTCCAAACCACGCATAAACGGCAAACTTAATGGAGGCGAACAGATCAAGGATATGCTTAGCATCGAACAGGACAAATGTATTTTTTCCCGATGGAAGAACAACAACAGAAACTTGCGTCTGATTGTAAGTCGCACCCTTAAATCCGTTGAGTATTACGCCATCGATTTCAAATTCAAAAGGCTCTGAGTTTATGCTTGATATTCCCTTAGACATTTCAATTTCATCAAGCGAATTACTCTTATGAGTGAACTTTCCTGCCTCGTTTGAAATTACACAGTCATACCCAGACTCATTACAAAATGCAATAAACCCATTTCTATCATCTTCAGCCACATAATCACTTATCAATTCAACCTGGGAGTTTAAAATCAAATCACCTTCGTAAATTAACTTACTTATCACAAGTGAAGTATGAATCACATACCAACCTGCAATAACAGCTATTGCCGTTGTTAAAACAACTTTTCTATCTAGTGTTCTTCCTTTTTTAAACATCAAGGAAACTGCAAGGCACAGGGCTGATACCTGCATCCACAAGGCTGTTATCAACTGATAGTTAACATTGTCAGGCATAAAATTTACGTTAATGAAGATGTTTATTGTTTCATAACAAATTCCCACGAAAATTGACAGCGCAATAATGATTGGCGTTATTTTTTTAAAAATAACAAGTGATGAAACTATCGTAAAGAGAAAACCTATCATAAACAGGCTTAAATCCACAAAAAAACCAACATTTCCTTCATATATCTCGGTTGTTAACATTACATATTCACTTTTATTAACTTGTAGTTATGTTGAATGTAAGAAAAGAACATGCTATTCAACTTAAATTTATATTTTAATTTTATTTAACTCTGGATATTCACATTCTAGGATGAATTTTACTAATTAGTTAAATTATCCTGTATCACTTATTTTTTTCAAGTTGGCAAAGTGATTTTTATGACTAACTAATACTACAAGCATAAAGAAAACCCAAAAAGTAGTAGATAGCCCAAACCAGCTATTGATACCCATATTAACAGAATTATAAAGTTCGACTATATGCTCAGTATCTACGATAACCATCGTGCTTTTATCAAGTGATATCGCTACAGCTGACATTGCAGAATTACTAAAGGTCATTGCTTTAAACCCCTTTACTTTTACATTGTCAATTTCCATTTCAAAAGATGTCGGTCTAACAGTACCAAGAGACTTTACAACCTTATTTTCATTCATTCCGTTGCTCTTATGGGTTGTTTCCCCTTTATCATTTGAGATAAAGCAGTCATACCCGACTTTATTACATAGCGTTATAAACCCTACTTTATCATCTGCAATAGCATAGTCGCTAATCAGCTCTATTTGAGCGTTTACGATCAAGTTACCCTGATGTCTAATTTGATTCGCAGCAAGTGAAAAGTGAACTACATACCAGCCTGCAACAACCCCTAGTGATGCCACCAATATAACTTTCCTGTCAAAGGTTCTCCACTTTTTAACTGCAAAGGTGCAAAAAACCAATAGTGGTGATATATGCATCCATAAAAACGTAATCTTTTGGGGGTCGCTTACCTCTGGATTAAAATAATGATTAATAATTCCTTGTATATCGTAATAAAAAACACCTACAAGAAATGATAAGAAAAGGATCGGCAGGTTTATCTTTTTAAAAAAAATAAGAAAAGATACTAACGTGAAAAAAAAGCCAAGCATGAAGAAGGTTAGAGCAATAGAACTTCCAACCCAGCTTTCATAAAGTTCATTTGTTATCATTAAACATTCGCTTCTATTAAATTATAAGGAATTTTTCAATCTCACTTTAGTTTTATTTAATAAAGTGAATAATAATTCAAAACTTCATGTTTAATACAATTAAAGTATGAGCTCGGGAATTATCATGTATAAATTAAAACCTTACTTGAACGATTAATGAATTACAATATCAACCTGGTGGTTTAATGGGGTTAATTTAACATAGATTGATTTTTTATTTAATATTAATGGAAGGGTTATTGCAATTAGTGAAGTGAACTGGCTTTGCCAGTATTATCAATCTCTGTTCATGTCTATTTGACTTAATGACTTTGTTTTTTCTGAACCACATCTAGTCCTAGGACAAGGGACAACCAAGATAGCTTATGGATCACTCCAACTAAGGGGGCTTATACTTTAATCGTTAAAACAAAAAAGCCACACCTAAGAAAACTCAGGTATGGCTGTCGATTATTCCCACTGTTTACGGTTTTTGTAGCACTTCCAAGACTTACCTTCTCCGTTAGCGTTATACTCATAACCCCAGAAGAAACTATCTTTCAAATCACTTACACGTTTCGCCCTTACTCTAACTTGCTTATCCTGCTCGTCTAAACTCAGAAGATTGGATAGCTCGTTGCGTAACCGAGCGCTTCTGTAATATTGCCTTCTTCTTTTAACTTGGTTTTTACAAGACTTAAATCCAAAGGTAATATTGCGATTTTTCCGAGTAGATTTTGAACCAAAAAGCTCACCATAGCGCTGACTGTAACGATCTAGGATCATATCTATATCGACACTATAACCATGTATGTCCGTGATTATGTATTTGTTACTACTGATAAGACTGCAAACCTCGGCCTTATGAAAATAACCAGTATAGTAGCATTTACTGTAATTCCTATGAATGTAACAATTCTTGTTTTCACTTTCAAATCCAGAATGACTACCAATCTCAAACTGAAATTGCTGGCCAACCAGTCTGCAAATTG
>SPKZ01018940.1_pt1 | contig 10623 bp, 7 predicted proteins | sample 2456571 | NCBI WGS metagenome assembly SPKZ01 (sample SAMN11192286, study PRJNA482655) | marine metagenome | biome: ENVO:00000447; feature: ENVO:00000244|ENVO:00000211|ENVO:00000569|ENVO:00002023; material: ENVO:00002151; isolation source: ocean water from marine abyssalpelagic zone ...
CTCTTGCCTGCCTGGCCTAAGTCCTCTTTCAAGAACGATTGGGTTAAGTGGGTCGCCAGTTGTCTGGAGTGCCACGTTAGCGCCAATATCAATTGATAGCGGGTTGTAGTGGTATTCGACCATGACAAGTTCGCCAGACTTAATACCGGAGCGATAAATCTGATAACTAAGCCCCGTAGCATCCGTGGTTAATGGTGCATCAAGAACAATCTGATTATCGTTAAGAACGTTAAGAACTCTGTAGTCACCTACGTCACTTCCAGAAGTAATTCTTAAAACATCTCTTTTCTGAACGTTCGCGAAAATAGAAGGAGTCGCATCCTCAAATGTAGTTGAGCCATCTACAGACTCACCACTTGTCTGAGGAGATACGATTAGTGGTCCCTCAATTCTAGTGATTTCACCATCGATGTCATTAACTGAATAGTGGACACCCTCAAAGAAAGTTACAGGGCCATCCCCCTGAAAGATGTGAGGAGAGCCCGCAACTGATAAGCCAAAAATATCGTTGATAGCTGAGTTTCCGATATTGGGATTCGCAATAACAACCTGACTCGTAAGCCCTACAGAAGTGGACTTGATAAGGATTCCAAAGCCCACCTGGAAAGCAACGTTAATACCGAAGGCACTATTAATCGCGTTGATAATCTCAGTTCTTGTTGTTTGAGCAGGGGTAACACCTGCTACTCTAATGTCTTTAAAGTTTCCATCGATTCCAATCTGAACATACTGGTTGGTTGATAGATCCACAGGAGTAGTGAGGTCAACTGTCCCCTGATACTCTCCTGCGAAAGATAGCTTTATTTCTTTAACTACGGGGTCAAGCCCGTTTGAGCGGTCAACGTTCTGGTTCCCAAGTTCTGTTGGAACCACACCGTTAAGGACAACGTTGGTTGCTGTTTTAGTCTGGCGAGTCGTATCGATAAGAAGGCCTACAAAGTCAGCCGTTCCTCGAGTAATGTTTGTCGTCTTGGCGTAACCATCAGTACGACCACCGATATGAGTGTTGAAAACAATATCTCTCATCATCTCAAAGTCACCAAAACCGATGGCCTGGACCTCTAGAAGGAAGTCTTTAAAGTTTTCAAAAAGGATAGCGTTAAAGCCCTTTGGAACAAGGAGGTCACGAACACCGATAGAGCTCTGAGCTCTTTCGATTAGCTCGGTGTTGGTCTCTTTATCAGCACCACCAGAGAAAGCTTGTGGGTTAGTTACTCTAATAACTTGGTCATCATCAGTAACCTCTACGAGCTCATCGACACCAATCTCAGCGTCACTTCCCTCTTCTGTTGCCACAACGGCAATGTCAAAGAAGTAGAGACCGTTTTCGACCTGAACAGACATCTGCTCAGCCGTGATTTTAAATGGCCCTGAATTTTCAAATACTGAGCCGTTGCCAGCACTTACAACGAACCCACCCGTCGGGTACTCTCTGTCTACGGGGTTCTGAAAGAACACTCTAGCGACACCTGCAGCAAAGCCACCCTGTCTTCTAAAGACAAAGATGTTTGAAGCAAGAGCGTCCACAGACTCTTCATCAAAAGAGTTGGGGTCAGCCTGAGCTAGAATAAGATTGAATGATTGAGCGACACGAATACTCTCAGCTTCGTCTCTGATTGGTTGGAGGATAAACTGAACTGGTTGAAAAAATAGCCTTTCGAAACCGGACCCTCTCCTAACCTCAAAGTCTGGATCGTACTCTTGCAGCCTTGCTGTTAGGAATCTGGATACTGGAAGATTGGCCATGTGTTTCCCTCTAAACGATTATATCAAACTGCCTTCCGGCTTCATTAACAATTCTGAGTGTGACAAGTATTGTATCAATTTTGAACTGGTCACGGGCAATATTTACAATACGAATCTCTCTTAATTTTTCCTCTGGAGGAGCAACGAGGTTAATTTGGTTTTGGATGACCTCAGCCTCTGTCGCTTTAACCCGAGTAGTAATCTCGGAAAAGATTTCGTTAGAATCTGCCGTATCTATATTTTGCCCGATAAGTGACGGAATTGCACCTCCCGACTCAGGGAACAATACTGACCTACCTGGCTCATCAAGCAGTGTTAAAACAACAACCTGAATCAACTTTTCAAAACCAGTAATTAGTTTCGAAGAGGTCTTGAATACAACGCAATTATTTGCATCAAGCTCAATAAGTCTAATATCACTCAAAATAGCCTCCCCACGGATCTGGCAGTTCTTTGAAGGGCGCTGTCACCAAGGACCTCCCCTAAGATGTTAACACCTAAAACCCCACCGAATCTTTCAATCAGAGCATCACCATTAAATTTACCACACTCATCGACGATACACGCATCAGGAGCTTTCTTAACGTCATCTTTGAGCCTATCAAGCCTGTCTATGTCTTCATTGTTTTCTGCTCGCTTTGTTCTAAGAGCGGACTCGGAGGCTGACTGAAGAAGGAGCTCTGAATTTTGAACATCTCTTTCGATCTCACGCTCTGCTCTTTCAAGGACATTCACATTTTCAGTCTCACTTACACAAGACTTAAGCTCGCTAATTACTGCGAGAGCGTAACCAGCATAAGTCGCGGTTCTTGTGGTCAAAGCAAAGAAGTCCTGAAACGCACCGCCTCTTAAAAGGTCGGCAGCTTTATCAAGTCCCATCTCGTCAAGCATATTGAAGATGCCATTACCGAGTCTAGTCACTAGGTCATTTTGAGGTAAAGTAGCACCAACAAATGGCTGAATAGCCTGTCTTAATCGCTGGTCATTTCTTCTTGATAAATCAAGGTAGCTTAAAACGGTACGACCAAGAGGAAGAACGTTGGCAGCAATCGAGCCACTAACGATGGCTCCTAAAGAAGCCAAGGTGAACTGAGTGATCTGAGTTTCAATAAGACCAATCTGCTCTTGTCCCTCTGTCACTCTCAAGATGGCGTCACCTTCTCGAAGTGTTCCGAAGCCTTGGATTTGCTCAACTGACTGTCGATAAGCTCCCGTTACTGTTGCATCCAGGTTAAGAGTTGTCAGGGCATCCCTTGGAATTAACTCGAGTTGACCAATGATCGCTTTGACCTGAATAAGCCAACCAAGAGCGCTGCTGGAAACAGGAATTGGTTTAGGTCTAAACCCTGCTATAGGCTGATTAAAAGCCGACTCTGAGCCATTAAGACCTAGTGCCATTTCTGACGTTAGAGAGGCAAGGCTTTCATTCACACTATCAAGCATTCCGATGGTGTAATTCTTAATCTTATCCGAGCTGACCGCTGATAACGTATCCACGGCAGCAAGGTAGGCCACGATGAGTCCGTTAATCTGAGCCGTAATCTCTAAGTAACCCTTTGTTGCCAGAATGGTTTGCTTGGCAAGTTTTGGGATAGCTAAAATAATAGCGAGCTGTTGAGAATCTGTGGGAATACCCACGTTGGCGAAAAGACCTTCTTCAGTAAAAGGTCTGTCTGTCTGCTCTCCCTCTGGTTGAAGAAGTGCTTCTGCTTCTCTTAATAAATCAAGGGCAGCATCATAACGACGGGTCTGAAAAATATCAGTCACCTGATAAGTGTTTCTAAGTGAAATGATTTCACTTTGAGCTGTGAATATCTTTTGAAGAGCAAGCCTAAGTTGCTGAAGGTATTGCTCAAAGAATGGGTCACCAGCAGTAAGTTGAGCCACGGCATTATAGAGTTCACGTAGGGCTGTTTCCATCTCAACTCTAATCCTTTCTTTTTCCTCAAGACGGTCAAGGATCTGTTGACCAAGCTGCTGAACAAAGAAGAGAACAATATTGTTTTGAGCGGTGATGGCTGCGGTGATGGCATTAAAGGCAAGATTAACTGCTTTTTCTGCCGCTGTGGTGATAGCTGATATTTGGTCACCAACAATGTTTTGAGCATTTTCAAGAATCTGATTGCCGACCTTACTCACCTGCTCAGCAATGAAGTCCTCTCCAAGCTGAAGAAGCGGAGAGTTTTTAAGCTCCGTCATGATAGTGTTAGTTATCGAATCCGTCTGAGACTTTTGAACAAACTCTTGAGGAGTGTTCTCAATGGCACTGTCGACAGCATCATTGTCATCATACAATGCTCCCTTTTTGTCATCGAGGTACTCAATAATCTGTTTCGGGTCTCTTTGTGGCACTACTTAACCTTCTCTAATTTTCGTGAAATTTTCTTATGGATATTCCTAACCTTTGAACTAGAGACGCCCATGCTTTTTGCGATACGATCGAAGTCAACACGTTTGCCCCCACCTTTAACCATTCTTGGCTTACCGTGAGCTCCCATGATGTAGTCGTAAACAACTTGCTCCTCTCCTTTTAAGTCATAGTAAAGGAAGTCGAGCTTCTCTTGGTCAGCCTCTCTCATGAACATTGCATGAGCTTCTGTCCCTTCATCGAGGGCAAGGTCTTTATGAATCTCTCTTTCAAGAAGAGAAACTTGCTTAAGGCCCACTTGCATATGATCAGCAACCTCAATAGCTGATGGCTCTCTGTCATAGACGTTTTTGAGATATTCTTTGGCATCAAGGTAGCGACCTGCCATCTGAGCTCTTGGCTCTGACGTTTTCCCTAAATTCTGATAAAGAGAGTTGAGTCTGTTTGCCTTCTGACCAACAGAACCATAAACGTGAGTCTGCAAAGCACCCTTAGCAGGGTTATAGGTCTTAAGGGCATTATAGAAGTTTTGTGCCGCATACATTTGATGAGCACTTTGAGGAATGTTTGAATTAAAGGCTGCACCAGAGATGGCTTTATTGATCATGGGCTTCATGGAAACATAGAGCTTTTGAAAATACTCAGGCTTCTGTGTCTTTCTCCACTTATCATAAAGCTTATTCTCTTCCGTCTTGACCTCAGATGCCATCTTTTCGTAGTATTCGTTGGCTTCGGAAACAACCTCCGAACCCATTTTTTCGAACTCTACGCCCATCTCTTCTAGCCAAACACTAATATTATCCACGGAAGCCTCGCTCTGTTGCTAATTTATCTCTGTACTTCAGTATGGTATCACGACGGAGCTTAACCTGTTTAGCCCCCTCTCCCTGAGCACCTGAAAAGGTATCTCCCCGAAAATAAATAAAAGGAGTGTTGAGGTCCTTACTGGTGGTAGTAGCCCCGAGATAACTCATAGCTTCGGAGAGTTTTACATAATCCCTATCAGTTCTCTGAGAAATTAAGTCACTTACTCCTTGAGCGGTACTTTTTTCTTTTACCGTGTTGTACTCTTCGATAAGGGCATCAACGGCATCTTTCATAGTCGTGGTGTTAAAAAGGTCAGAGATAGTCCTGTTTCCTTTCTTGCCCATGAGGCTGGCATAGAACTCACTAATGCCTGAAGCAAAATTGATCCTCCCATCTTCTCCCTTATCCCCTCCAAAAATTTCAGAACTAAACCAAGGAGGGATGGGTGCTTCAGAGGTATTGGTCGTTGCCGTATCTTGCTCATCAACTGTCCTAGCATAATTCAGATTCACAGTCGTGTAGCCACCACTTTGAGCAGTAAACCTATGAGTCACCGAAGAACAGTAAGCCACAAGAGAAAGTTTTGTATCTTGAGGATCGAGGATAAGAGTCGTAAAGCCAGGGATAACTGATAGCTTAAGTTGTGAAGTAATCTGGAGAGAGCGGTTTTCAAAACGTTTCTTAAAGAAAAGGTAGTTAGCGATACCCTCGCCAATCTTTCTTTGCTCATCCTTATCAAGAATCGCTCTAAACAGCGTGGAAGCCGGGGCCATCCCTTCACGGTTCATGAGGATTCCTCTCATTTGTTCTTCGTTAGTAAGAAACTGAGGCTCTCTTTTAGCACCTTGGTTGGTCTGTCCAGAGTCCGTTTCGTCAGCGTCTCCAAAAGAGCCTTGGCTTTCTGTGATTTGCAGGGCTCCGTCACCAATCTCAGTCGGCTCCTTGCCGAGCATGAATTCTTCAAACGAATTCGGCTCATAAACGTGCTCCATAGCGAAGCCTTGCCCGCCAAGTACGGAAGGCATCTGTGGCTGATAGATAAGCCGTGTTGGTTCCTGGAAGAACATTCTACTGTATGAAAATTGAGAATACTCATCAGGATAGAAAATATTACAGGCAGGAGGAGGCATCATATAAAAGTTAGGCTTAAAAATAAACTCGCCCTGTGTCGCCACAGTTTGGCTGTTTGTTCTAATACCGTTACCTCTAAGGTCACTCTCTTCCACTTCAATCTTAGAAGGAAAGCACATGGACACAAAGTCATGGAAGATAAGAGACATAAGCTTTTGTACTGTCTGCCTAAGTGACGAATACCCGCTATCTTGTCCAACGATGCCCGTAATCCATTCAAGCCCTTGTTGAGCCTGTAGGATCTCTTCAAGTTCCCCAGAGGAGCGGAGACGAATACGGTCAGTAATCCTAAGCCTTTCCTCTGCTGCTTTAAAAAAGCTATTAATGTTTTCGGTGTTCTTGTAGATCTGAACGAGCCCATCAAGAAGGTCAGCCTCTTCATTCTTAAGAGTGTTCTTTAGAATCTCAATAAAGTAAGAGCTCAGCGAGTGAGTTGTCGCCTGAACTTGGAAGCCTTGCCTCTGAGCATCTTTAACGTCCTGCCCGATAGCAGCAATCTGAGGACCGCCTTTACCAAGCGACTGTTGAGCGTTAAAAAAATATAAAAGAGCGTTATCCCAATAAGAGGATAAATCGATACAACTTAGAGTTACCGTTCGGCTGCTTGGGGTCTTAGTCATGGAGAAGCCGTAAACCTCTCCTTCCCATGCTTTGATATAAGGGAAGTCTAGCCTTGGGTTGTTAAGGTCACGGACAGCAATCATAATATGCGAACGAGGCTTGATGTCCACGATTTCCGGAAGAGGTGTAACTTCAATGTAGGCAATAGAAGCCTGTCCCACGTTTGATGTGATCGTGGCACTAATAAGAGGTACTTCAAAGCCCTCAATAAACAGTTTCGCAAATAACGGTTTCGCTACACCCATGTGTCATCCTTAAGCTATGTTAATTCCTGAAGGGAACGTCAAGTTTCCGTTTGGCCCTACCTGTGTGTCTATCCCAAAATCATTACTGATTTCTGATTGCCTGTCACCTTTGAGGACATCACCCTCTGAAGGTGCAGCATCTTTATTCATTACTTCTCTTGCCTGCTGTAAAGCTCTGTCTACGTCAGCCTGACTTAATGGCCCTTCGGTCAAGAGTTGTAAAAAGTCTTGTGATTCAGATAGCTTCCCATCAGAAACAACAAGACCAAAATCGTTTGAAAAATTAATAAACTTCTCATCAATAAGAAGAAGCTGAAAAGAGAACGAAGCTCCTAGTGGGTTGTCGGCAACTGTGTTGTTTGAGGTGTTTAGAATGTAACCCTCAATCTGCCTACCACCATAACTTAAAACGATGCGAGCGTTATTCTCAACCGCTCTAGTACCGCGAAGAAAGTTCTGATACATAAATTTCCAGTCATTCAGCCATGACGAGCTTCTTGAGTTAAGAAGTGTTCCTGAGAAGTTATAAATCTGAGGACGTTGCCCAAAGAAGAAAACATAGTAATCCCCAAAGGTCTCAACGATCTGATTTCTTTCGTTATATGATTCCTGAGCTGCCTGAAGAAAGAACTTTGTGTAAGGAGGAATGAGGTCAGCCTCTTCCTTACTTCCTGGTTTCTTTCCAAAAAGACGAATGCTTGCCTCTTGATCATCGAATTCTTCAATAAGTCTTGGCATGAGGTCATAGTTAACTGAACCTGGTTGAAGGGCACGAGTGTCAATCTCACCACCAGCAACATTGTTTGTCTCTCCGCTATCAGATATTTCAAGAGCACCCTCACCATAACGGTAAAAGTCTGCTGCTCTCTCATCTGGCTCTGCTATAGGTGCGGTTGGTGGTGCCTGATAACCATTGGCCACAATAACAGATTCGGCGATAGAAAGGTCGCCCCTGTTTTGCTCAAGGTTTTGCTTCTTCGCTTTACGAGAGGTCTTCTTAACTTTTTTAGCCGAGTCACCACCTAGCCCGTTTACAGGGCTAGTGAAGTTACCAGCGCCATCGGTGAGAAATTCAATCATTACAGAATCTCCTCTTCATCCTCGCCACCCGGATCTAGAAAGACAGAAGGAATGGCACCTTGAGGAAGGTTAGCGTTGGCATCGATTTGACGACCTTGGTTTTGTAGTTGGAGAGTGCGAGCCTGAGAGGTCGAGATGTTTTCCAATAGGTCTTCAACGTCGGCATCTTGAACCACACGTTTATCAACCATCACTGTACCGACAGCGGTACTGAATAAAAATTTACGTCTTGAAACTTCTCTACTCATACTATCCTCCTATCCAAAGTCCCTCTTCTCCTTGGGTAGTCGTAATCCCTGCTCTTGCGGGACCGGCTTTGAGGTTCTGATTGAGAGTCTGTATCCTACTCAGAACTTCTTGCTCCTGGGCCAACAGTTTCTTGTTGTCCTGTGCATCCTCTTTGTTCTGACTGTAGTACCCTAGTCTCGGTTTTTCTTTTTCACCAAATAGTCCAAACAACATTATCTAAGCCTTTGTGCAAGGGCTTCCATTGCTGTAAGCACCTGTAGGTTAATACTAGTCTGCGTTTTAGCAAGCTCCATCGCTGATTGTGTTCCTTCCTCTGCTGAGCCTGCGCTTGCGGCCGAAGCAAATGATTTACCACCAGCAAAGTCACCTTCAAATTTCTTCTTTGCATCTCCAACAAGAGAAGCAAAATCAACTTGGTCACCTTGGTCCATCTTTCTAATGATGTCCGAAGCCTTCCCTTCTCCAAGAACAGATTCAAGAGTCTGACGTCTTTCACTTCTGTCCATCTTCTCGATACCACCACTAGCAAGTTTTTGGATTTGCTCAAGGCGACCTGACATCGCTTTACCGAGATTCCCTGCCTTACTAATGGTGGCAATGTCCTCACCACTGAGATCCTCAATGCCTCCAGGAGAAGTTGCAAGCTTTGAAGCAACAGCGGTAATTTTATCTTTAACATCAGTATCGACGTCATCCATCTCTTTTGATGAGAGAGTATCAAGAAGAGTAGATGCCATCTTATCTCTACCAATCCTCTGTCTTGCTTCTGCCATAGTGGCTGCACCACGACCAAGTTTAAAGAGAGCGTCATCCTGTTTACCAGCTTCGACGTCAGTAAAGAATCGTTTCATTTCCTCTGTTGAAGCTCCTGCCTTAAACATGTCTGCTTTCGCAGCTTCAATCATGGCTTGACCAGCATCGGTCTTTCCTTCTTCAATAAGTTTTCTACCAGCAGCAACTCGCTGTAGAGAAGAAGTAGAAACATCACCATCGAAATATTGATCAAGAGCGCTTCTAGCTCCCTCAATCATTTCCTGTCCACGTTGCATCGACATAACTTCTGTCGCACGCTTACCAGCAATAACTTGATTCCCTGCCTTTCTTGCATCAGCAAAAAGACCTTGCATAGAGGTTCCGCTAAACTCATTCACAAGAGCAGCGTATCTCTCTTTACCAATAGTAGTAACTGTCTCACCCTCTCCATAAACTTTAGAGACAAGGTCATCAACAGTTTGAACATCATCGAAGTTTCCTGAAGCTGCCATGGCTCCGATGTTTGGCATATTGATGTCTTTAAACACACCACGCTCTTCCATCGCTTTTGCTTCAGCGGAAGTGGTCGTCATAATTTGTGCTTTTTCAACCATTGCGTTTTGCTGGTCTCTCGTCATAACGGCACGAGCTCCATCAATAACACCAAGGTTAAGACCACCGCCTTTAAAGCGTTTTTCAATAAGAGCACGGCCTTCAGCAGTTCCCATCGTTGCTGTAATATCTTTGGCGCTTACACCAACATCAGCAAAGAGACCTGATTCAACAGCCTCAATAACACCCTCCCCAGCCGTCTTAGCAAAGATACCACCAGCATCGAGGTTTACACCTTCACCGCTATCAAAAGAGGCACCCTTGAAAGGACCAGTTAAGCTGGCATCAACATCACCCATATCAGCACGCTGAATACCATAAAGTTGAGATTCCTTAAATGATGTAAAGGCTTCTTGAGTTGAGTTAATGAAGCTATTAACAGGAGAAGCAATGAAGTCGGCACCAGCTTTAATCTTGTCACCGATAGCAGCGCTAGCTCTGTTAAAGACATTGTTTCTAGCAGCTTCTTCAATGATGCCCTGGTTCTCTGTCATCGAGACACCCGCTTGCATAGCTTCGAAGTTACTGCCTGCTCCTTCAATTTGAGACATTCTCATCTCAACTTCTTGAGCACTCATGCCCTGCGACTTAAGTGTAGCTTTGAAGGCATCCTTCATGCTCGCACCTGTAGTCTGAGACAGCATTGAGGCTTGGGCCATTGCCCCGTTCATTTGTGCAATTTGCAACCCTTGTCCACCAAACTGCTGACCCATTTCCGAGATAATCTCTTCTTGGTTGGCTTGGAAAGCGATTAGGTCTGCGGGACTACTAAGGTTTCTGGCTGCCTGTAGTCCTAGATCGCGAACATCCCCTCCACCGCCAAAAGCATTGGCTATAAAAGATTGCGAATTAAATTGCCCACCCTGAACGAAAGCAGCGGTCATCCCGCGCCCCATTGCTGACTGAGAAAATGCAAGGCCACTGGCGGTCATTCGTTGAGCCATGGCTGCCTCGCCGCCTGCCTGCATTACTGCTTCTTCTGAAATGGTGCCAGCATCACGAGCGGCCCTA